>ERZ1036435.293-NODE-293-length-30730-cov-11.978126_pt1 | contig 30730 bp, 18 predicted proteins | sample MGYA00514223_ERZ1036435 | MGnify/ENA primary metagenome ERZ1036435 (study PRJEB33795, sample SAMN09464927) | human gut metagenome | host: Homo sapiens | place: USA: Stanford, California | collected 2016-08 | study: EMG produced TPA metagenomics assembly of the... | reverse complement strand
CCCCTCCCCTCGCCCTCGTTCCCACAGCACTCTCTGACCATCTTGCGATTGAATTACCAATTCTTCCTAAAAGGAAAAACCCTTTCTGGTACTTTTTCTCAATTTAAAATTGAGATATTTTTCTTTTTTTTCTTCTCCTTCTACTGCAGTTTCTTAGGATACTCGCCAAAAGGATGGAATATCTTATTTGTAATTCTCTTCCACAGCTCTTCCAAAGAGTATTTCTCTACATTACTTTCTCTGCAACTGCCCTTCGCATTCATTTGTTTTTGTCAATTTTTTTCATTTGGGTTTATCCTCTTACTCTATTCGTTGTCGTTCTCCGAACGTTAAGTACCCACATAAATCCGGTCCTCAGAACGATAACTTTGATATGGAGGACCCTTGCCAACGGTTCTCAAGACCGTCATTCACATATATATCCAACATTTTTTTTTAGCTTCCCTTTGATTCAATAAAAAATTTCTTTAGCCATTTTCAAATCAATCTTTTATTTTTTCTGATTTCATAATTGATCTACACTTCTTCAAAGCCATAGTCATAACAATTTAAAAACCATACCATATTATAGCTCTCCCAAGAAAATTCCTAAGTAATCTGGAATCACCTTCCCCCCCTCTATATATAGTCACTACATGAACTAAAAAGAGCACAAATCCTTTCAAGAACTTATTGACAAACGCTTATCCTCGAAGGTAATCATTTCCCATTAGAATAACATCAAGAAAAAGAGTACTAATACACATCGTACTCCCCCCCACAAATAACGCCCTCAATCTATATTATGACTGTCTCAAATGACAGCTCGGTATCAGATAGGTACAACATGAATAACTCTACCAGCACAAGTAATGTCAGCAGCTCAAATAGCACCGGCAGCAGCAACAGCAGCGGCCACACACAGACCACCGGCAGCGACAACAAGTGGCCCATGGACATCGAGTCCGCCTTTGTCGAAGCTCTGGGCCTCATCATCAAGAATGGTACTTCGAAGATTAAAATCAGAGACCGTAACTACGGCCGTAACGAGCTCATATCAATGTACATATGGTACAGAATAGGTAAATACAGAACAAAGAAGCAGATCTCCTCCCACATCCAGGTCTGGAAGAAATCCCTGCTAACAAAGAAAAAGACCGGCACTTTAACAAACAGCAACGAAATATACGTCCTCGACCTGATAGAAAACGGGCCACAACAGACTGATGAGTCGACCAGATATTTTTACACATTCTTCGAAAGCATCATCTCCACTATAATGGGCAATTACCCGGCTTTTGCAATTACCCATAGACCTGTGCTCTGCCCGCCAAACTCCACTTTACCCTTGCCCTTGCCCACAGGCCAGCAGTGGTTTTACGCGCCACAGGAGGGTTACTACTACCAGAATCAGAACTCGAACTCGATTAACTACGCAGGTCATCAAATGACGCCCAACAATGGCGGTAACCAGAACCAAATGGATTACATGGCCAATGACCGAAATAACATAGAAATTAATAATATGAAGCTGAAGTCTGGCAGCGGTATGCCCATGAATACATTTAATCAGCGGCAACAAAATGTACAACAATTGCCATATCCAATGATTTCCACCCAACAAGGCCAAAATAGTCACCAATTCCTGTATCATAATGGGTCTAATGTGGATCATAAAGTACCCATGTCTAACACAGGAAATAGTGCCAATTTTAATGGGAACATCAGCTCCCCACAGTTCAACAACTCTTCAAATACTCCTGGGGTAAACAACATGCATTCTAATGGAAGTGGATTCGGAATGCTGTATCAATACCAGCAGTACCCAAACCAAAGCTATTATATGCAGCAATCTTCACTTCCAATACCTCCCTCCATAGTCCAGAACTCATACACGAATAACAACACAACCAATATAACTACCACTCCTATGTCTCTACCAAATGTGATGTCTCAATTTGGCCAAAATGGTCAATCAAAGACTACAAACAACCTGCCGCCTCCCATCCGCCAACCAGATATACTAAATAAGGAAAACAAGCCTTTGGTTAAAAATGAAGAGATCAACCCATACAATGAAAAGAAAGAGGTGCAAGGTATTCAGTCCAACTGAGAGAGATGTAGGAATGCTACATTTTTATTTTTTCTGCAGAAATGTTTTGCTGAATTGTTTTACCTCATTACAATAATTTACTCCGCAACTGTTATTTTACTAATTCTTACTTTGCATCTATGGCAATACCCAGTCAAGCCTCCCCCTTTTTTATGTATAAACTTACCAGCTTAGCCATTATTGGAAATGACTAATTTGCTGTCATATATGCACACGCATGTGTATAAGAGGAACCACAATTTATTTTTTTTTATCTCAGTTGACTTATCGCAATAACACTGTGACAATAGAAACATATTCTCTAATCTACATTGTCTAGGGAAGTTCGATTTTAAACCCATTTTAACTCACTGCATACATAATTACAGATTCCTCATAATAAACTTTTTTTTCCTGACTTGATTTTGTAATACATTTTGGTTTAATTTACTATGACATATCTAACACACAAGTTGTACCACTACCAGCAACGACTTTGAGTTGATCTCATAGTTGTTAGTTGCAATATTCACTTCCTTTTTATATCAGCTCTAAATTATAAATTGAATATTTAATTTGTACTTAAATCTTCTGTATCAAGCGTTCAAAGAATAACGTACTTTTAAAGAAATATCAATGAGAGATATTCTTGGATGGAGAATATTTTTTTTTTTTTTTTGGCTAATGTAAAGAATGTAAATCATTGATAAACATTTATCCCTGTATTATATTACCGTCAATGCTCATCACTATATTGAACTACTGGTAGCGTAAGCAAATGCAATATCCAGAATGTGATTTACCACGTGAAAAACAAATAAGACATCCAACGGTGCAAAGAACCGCAACTATAATAAACACTTGTAGCTCCCATTATGCCCAAACGAGATGGGGGGGGAATCAATAAGTATTTCCATATTTTACTCGTTGTACTAAATGAAGACATCATGTCGGTATTAAATCAGACACCCGGCCTGCTGCTCACATAATAGTTTTTCCGTAAAAATTTTTCCTTTCCTCGCTCTGGACAGTTTTTCCGACGAGATTGCACGCGGGAATCTTCACAACGAACACCTAAAATACTTAGTGTACTTCCCTTCCTACGCTACAGCAGGATACAATACCCGTGCGTCAGTTCCCCAAAGGAACAATAGAGAAGCAAGGCCTACTGCCCAGCTGCACGGAACAAGTTGTGCTTTCTTTCTTTTGTTCTTCAATGTGAGAAACAATAATCCATGTCACATGACTTGGCTTTGCGTAATAATGGAATAAAAACAGAAAGTGGGCAAAGTAGTGTACTGAGTTGCTGGGTTATCGGGTATGAGAAGATGTGTAATAATGTATTTTTATTGTATAAAATAGCTAACACGACCAGCAAATCTATAGTCTTGAACAAAAATGTGATCACATAAATTTTATACCCATATCCTGACTCCTTCCTTAGGAATGAGATACCTTATCTTCCAGATAAACAGTTGGCCGTTGCTTGCAACGTTTACACAGTTTTCATTTTGAACTCGCCCAAGAAGAGTAAATTACGTGAATTTAAGGGTCCCCCCCACTATGATAATCAATTGAATCATTTAATTTTTTTTCACAAGTTTTTTTTTTGAACTCATCGCAATGATTAGCTCTGTAGTTAAAATAGTCATATAAAAAGCAGGGCTCCTAAATCAAGGCTATATCTTGTTCTTTAACCTAGTGTAGCTGTAGGGCAGAAGATATATTACGCCATGCTAAAGTTTCTCAGAACCAATAGGTACTACCACCTATTGTCCGGGACAAAGCTATCCCAGAAGATAATTGAGCAATGTCGCAATGAGATAGACACCATTAGGAAGAACCATAAGTTTTTGCCCACTTTGAAGATTCTACAAGTCGGCAATCGGTTGGACTCATCTGCCTATGTGAACATGAAATTGAAGAAATCCGAACAAAGTGGCGTGAAGTGCATTGTAGAAAAACTGCCGGAGTCAATTACTGAGTTTGAGCTGTTGAGCAAGATAGAAGCCATAAACAATGATACCTCCATACATGGACTGCTGATCCAATTGCCTTTACCAAAGCACTTGGATGAGACCACAATTACTAGCTCTGTCTCTGTTGACAAAGACGTTGACGGGTTCCACATATACAACGCTGGTGAACTCACTAAGAAAAACGGTCATCCAAAGTTCATTCCATGCACCCCCAACGGGTGTATAGAGCTTTTGAAGGAACATAATATTACTATTGCGGGGAAGAATGCCGTTGTAATCGGAAGGTCTAGCATTGTTGGAACTCCAATAACCTCTTTATTGAAAAATTTGGACGCTACTGTAACTCAATGTCATAGCAAGACCGTTAATTTACCAGAAATAGTCAAAACAGCAGATATTGTAATCGCAGCTTGTGGACAAGCAAATATGATCAAGGGTGAATGGCTAAAAGAAGGGGCAGTTGTTATTGATGTCGGCATCAACCATGTACCGGATAACACGAAGAAATCTGGGCATAGGTTGGTTGGTGACGTCGATTTTGACTCCGCATCAAAGAAAGCCTCATACATTACTCCGGTTCCAGGTGGTGTTGGCCAGATGACTGTCGCTATGCTAGTTTCGAATGTTGTCCTGGCCGCCAAGCGTAGTTTGGCCAATTTTGAAAAAGTGCCAGAAATAAAACCATTACCTCTAAAATTAGAAAAACCTGTCCCATCTGATTTTGAAATCTCGAAGTCTCAAGAACCAAAACATATTGATAACTTAGCTAAGGAATTAGGGATATTTCAAGATGAACTAGAACTCCATGGCCATTACAAGGGTAAAATATCTACATCAATACTAGATAGACTTGAGTCCAAGAAGAATGGTAGATATGTTCTTGTTGCTGGTATCACACCTACTCCTTTGGGTGAAGGTAAATCAACAACAACAATGGGTTTGGTACAGGCCTTGACCGGCCATCTGGGCAAACCATCCATTGCTAATGTGCGTCAGCCATCAATGGGACCCACATTTGGTGTAAAAGGTGGAGCTGCTGGAGGCGGATATGCTCAAGTCATACCAATGGATCAATTTAATCTGCACTTAACTGGTGATATCCATGCAGTTGGTGTTGCAAACAATCTTTTGGCTGCTGCAATCGATACTAGGATGCTACACGAATCTACAATAAAGAATGATGCCAAATTTTATGACAAACTTGTTCCAAAAAAGAATGGTATCAGATCTTTTTCTCCTGCTATGACTAGAAGGTTAGAGAGACTTGGAATCAACAAAACTAATCCTGATGAACTTACAGCAGAGGAGATAAATAAGTTCGTGAGACTAAATATTAACCCTGATACTATCAACATAAAAAGAGTTGTTGATGTGAACGATAGAATGCTACGTAAAATTACAATTGGTCAAGCTGCTACCGAAAAAGGACGGACTAGAGAAACTGGTTTTGACATTACTGTTGCCTCGGAACTAATGGCAATCTTAGCTCTAAGCACTAGTTTACAAGACATGAAGCGTAGAGTTTCCAAGTTGGTGGTTGCTAGCGACATAAACGGCAAACCTGTTACTGTCGATGATATTGGTTGCTCTGGTGCAATAGTAGCTTTAATGACCGATACGATCAAACCAAACCTCATGCAGACACTTGAAGGCTCCCCAGTGCTTGTTCACGCAGGTCCATTTGCCAATATCTCAATTGGTGCATCTTCTGTTATGGCAGATAAGATTGCCTTAAAATTGATGGGTACATGTTTAGACTCTCAAGAACCAGGTTACGTTGTTACTGAAGCAGGGTTTGATTTTTCCATGGGCGGAGAACGCTTCTTTAATATTAAATGCCGGTCATCAGGATTAGTCCCGGACACTGTCGTTTTAGTTGCAACTGTTAGAGCTATTAAGTCTCACGGAGGTGCTCCGGACGTCAAGCCAGGCCAAGCGCTTCCACAAGAGTATATAGAGGAGAACATTGAATTTGTAAAGAAAGGTGTCGCTAACTTAGTTAAACAAATTGAGAATGTTAAGAAATTCGGAGTCCCAGTTGTTGTTGCAATCAACAAATTTTCCACTGACACTGAAAATGAAACTAAAGCTATAGAAGAATCATGTAAAGCCGCTGGTGCAAACAATGTGGTTGTCTCTAATCATTGGGAAGAAGGTGGAAAAGGTGCTATTGATCTAGCCAATGCTGTTGTTCAATCTTGTGAGGAACCCAAATCATTCCAGTTCCTATATGACACAGATTTGCCTATAAAAGAGAAGCTAGAAACTATCGTTAAAGAGATGTATGGTGGTGCTGGAATCGAACTATCTGAAAAAGCCCAAAAACAGATTGCATTATACACAGAGCAAGGTTTTGATAAATTGCCAATTTGCATTGCTAAAACCCAATATTCATTATCACATGATCCAAAACTGAAGGGTGTTCCACAAGACTTCATAGTCCCTATTAGAGATATCAGGGCATCTATTGGTGCAGGCTATCTATATGCGTTAGCAGCTGAAATACAAACAATCCCAGGCTTATCCGTCCATGCAGGATACTTAAATGTGGAGGTTGATGACAAGGGTAACATTAATGGTCTATTTTAGACTTTAAGATAGTGATTTTAAGGTGTAGTAATTAGAGATTTAACCCATATATATTAAGAATATTTAAAACTTTATAAAGAACAATTCATATTCGATTACCATGAAATAGCTTCAGTAATAGTTCCTGTAAACATAATGGACATCAATACCATTTTCAAACACTTTCCCAATTTCTTCCAGTGATAGTCCCTTGACTTCAGGATACCAGAAATACACAAAAAACCATGCCATCACACTAAATAATGCAAAGAATAACATTGTGTCTTCTGTACCGATCTTATTCATCACAGATAGGTAAGATGCTGTAATAACAAAATTTGTTAACCAGTTAGTACATGATATACATGATGCTCCGAACGACCTTCTATTCAGTGGCAGGAATTCTACTGAACTCCAGGGTATGGTGCCCATGGCAGAAGCATATGCTGCCACAAATATAGATACTGCAAATAATAATACAACAACATTTTCATGTTGAAACCCAATTGTAGACAGTAACAACCCAACAGTCATAATCCAAATTGTATTTAGAAGCATCGAACGTCTCCCAACAAGGTCAACGAGATAGACAGCTAAAAAGGTGAATAAAAAGTTAGTAAATGCAATTGACATTGCTGGAAGTAGCGGGTTATGAGAGTTTAATTTCGAAAATATTAGCGGAGTGTAATACATAAACGCGTTGAAACCAGTAATTTGCTGGAAAAACATAAGAACGCAACCGATTAACAATGCTCTCTTTGTCCTAGGCTCCATTCTGTGATGAACTGTCTTATTAGAATGATTTGTTCCAGAAGGTTCATTCATTAGAGAGTGTAATGATCTCAAGTTTGCTACCGAACCGTAATCAGCAGAATTGATTGTAACTCGAGAGGAACGCACCGATAATGGAACCATCAGCGAAGTTTGCTCATCTTGGTAATGTTTGAGCTTGCTTAGATTGATGACTAGTTCATTGAATTTGAGGTTTATCTGACCAGGAGACGCAGTCGGATAGATCATACGCAAGGCTGCTTTAGCGCTATCATATTTAGACATAGATACCAACCAACGAGGAGATTCAGGTATGAAGTCTAACATGGATAAAAATATTATAGCAGGCACGGCTGACAATCCAAATAAAATTCTCCAAGAGCCATTCACGTCGTAAAGCCCATAAGCGAATATGTAAGACAAGAACTGCCCACCAGTAACAGCAATGGAATTCAGTGCTAATATTTGACCTCTAATTTTGGCAGGTGATATCTCACAGAGGTACACCGGAGTACATTGCGCGGCAGTACCCACTGCGATCCCCACAACAAACCTACCGAATACCAGCAGTACTAAGTTGCTGGCCAAGGCCATCCACAGTGCGGCGACTATAAATAATACGCAAAAGATCGCCAGAGTTATCCTCCTGCCATACTTGTCAGCCAGCGGAGACCCCAGCAGGGATCCCACAAAGCAACCAAGGCATGTTATGGAGGTGATCAGCTCTTTATCCCAATCAGAAATGGTAGCTCTGCCAAGGTCCTGTGGCTTTAAACTGAGCAATACCCCCGAGATGACACCTGTATCGTAACCAAATAGTAATCCACCCACTGTGGAGCTGCCAAAAAGGGCGACTGTCTTCCAAGTCATGGGGTATGTGGTGTTATCAACATCATTAGTAGTCAACGAAGTAACCTGCGTATACGTCGAATACAGATCGGAATACACATCTATTTCTTCCTCCTGGTCTAGCCCATTCTCATTATTGCTATTCTCATCAACCATACTGATCTTACTACTCTCTTGTAATGACCTTGACTCTGTTATCTGTGCTATCAACAGTATGGCTGTTAGTTATAAGTCTCATCACATTTTTGTCAACTCAGCGATGATCCCAGTTGCAAGTGCAGCAAGAAATGTAGCGTGACTAGCACATACAAGGTATTGTAGAGAGCACTGCAAAGACATCATATATACAAGATTAACGAGCAGTCCTATACCAGTTACTGGAAACAGGATATGCTATCATGCATTGTGGATAATGGGGAAGTTCTACTGTATTTACATCAGGTTGTCCTTAGAGACACGCAGAAAGACTGCCCAGATATGACAATCTGAATTTATAATGCAAGTCAGAGTTATATGCATCGTAGAAATATTAGAGACTTGCTATATGTTTATGCCAAAATATTGTGAGCATGAGTCCTCTTGAACCCTTTATTGCCAATTTCATTTGTGATGTCGCTCTTAGAAGGGATTTTTTTCCAGGAAAGCTGAGCGAGAACAGCGAAAACAGCGAAATGACCATAAAAGGGACCAACGAATCGCACTCATCAAGTAGTGTTCTTGAAATAGGCAGCCAGTTGTGCAAGCGGTAAAGAGCAGTAATGAGTTTTAAAGGATTTACAAAAGTGGTGACGAGGGCTCCGCAGTCCTTCCGCCAGAAGTTTAAGATGGGTGAGCAGACGGAGGACCCTGTGTATGAGGATGCCGAACGTCGTTTCAAGGAGTTGGAGCAGGAGACCAAGAAGCTGAGTGAGGAGTCCAAGCGTTACTCTTCCGCAGTGAATGGTATGCTGAACCACCAGATTGGGTTTGCCAAGGCGATGGAGGAGATCTTCTTGCCCATCAGTGGTAAGATGAGTGACCCCAATGCCACTATCCCCGAGGACAATCCAGAAGGTATAGAGGCCAGTGAACAGTACAGGGCTCTTGTTGCCGAGTTGCAACAGACTTTGAAGCCGGATTTAGCGCTGGTGGAGGAGAAAGTCGTGAAGCCCTGCCAGGAACTGTTGAAGATCATCACTTACATTAGAAAGATGGCCACCAAGCGTAACCATAAGAAGCTGGATCTGGACAGGCACTTGAATACCTACACCAAGTACGAGAAGAAATCTGAGAAGCCGGATGCCAAGCCTAAAGTGGAAGAAAAGATGTACAAAGCTCAAGTTGACATGGAGACAGCCCAACAAGAGTACGACTACTATAATGACATGTTGAAGGAACAACTGCCTATTCTGTTCAGTCTCGAGGCACAGTTTGTGCAACCATTATTTGTGTCTTTCTACTACATGCAATTGAACATTTTCTACACACTATACAACAAATTCCAGGACATGAAGATTCCTTACTTCGATTTGAACAGTGACATCATAGAGGCCTTCATCGCCAAGAGAGGCAACATCGAGGAACAAACGGACTCCTTGACCATCACCCACTTTAAGATCGGCTACTCCAAGACCAAACTGGAGATGACCAGAAGACGCTACGGTAAGGACACCGACAGCGCTTCACCCACGCCAGGCGCATATGGTGCTGTCGGAAGCACCACACCAGGATACGGTCAAATGCAGTCCCCCAACGCCACTGGTTACGGTGGCATGCAGTCTCCACCAGCTACCGGGTATGGGGTACAGCAACCAGCCATGGGTCCAGGCGCTGTCGGGGCTGTCGGGGCTGTCGGAGCAGGTGCCGTTGGCGCCGGTGCGATGGGATACCAGCAACAAGCTGCACCACCAGCATACACTGCGATGGGCGCCGGCGCAGCCGTCCCACAACCCCCACAACAGCCCATGGCTGCTCCAGCTCCTGCTGGTGCACCTGTAGAAACAGTCACTGCGCTGTATGACTACCAGGCACAGGCCGCAGGAGACCTAAGCTTCCCTGCAGGCGCAGTGATAGAAGTGGTGCAGCGTACTCCAGACGTGAACGAGTGGTGGACAGGCAGGTACAACGGCCAGCAAGGTGTCTTCCCTGGCAACTACGTCCAGCTCAACTAGTCCTTAGCGCTATGTAGATGTATATTTGTTCTAATAGTAAGTGTATCCAGCATATGCAAACGCATATTATAGGGCTTGCGTTTTCCTCCCTGCCCCACCCTTCTCCTTCAAGCTTAGGGTTACATCAAGACCTAAAAGATGATTGGTACGTCATGTGAAACACAAAACCCTAAAGGACTCGGCCACCGAGCCCCGATCGCCGCTTACGTACGATCAGGAGGTGCAGAGAGGAAACATGACAACGAGCCGAAAATGCACAGACACCCGCGGAGGGGAGACAGAGAGACAGAGGGGAAGGAGAAGCCGAAGACGCGTGAAATCCTTTTGCTTAATGCGCCCCCCTGCGGCTCATTCACTAAGGGGCCAGATCTGTACAACCCAAGACAGAAGGGGCGAAGCACTTGGCACTCAGCAAATCCGCACAGCCCAGTTTCCTGGCTTGTATTTCTGCATCCCTGTGCGCAATTGTCTGAGCAGTGCATGCTAATCCAGCTTTGACGGCACCTCTTCGCAGTAAATTAAATTTCCCGTTTAGGAGATTGCATTCCTTGCAGGTGTGGGTGATCCCAGAAATAATGGGAACAGGGAAAGACGCCTCCCCGCCTAGAGAATCCCGCGGGGGTGCCCCAAGAACTGGAAAAAACGAACTTAAAAGGGTAATTGCAATTTCCATTTAAAATATCTGGCGGGGGCGCCAGGAAGAAAGAGCGGGACGGAGAGACCGATGAGGTTAGGATTGTTTGTGCGGGTGTTTCTGGGAGTGCGGGCCCCTTCTCTACAAAGTAAATTGATTGTTCACATAAACTGGGAAAAATTGATGAAGCTCCAGATGAGGGAACTCTTCGGTTTCCCGTTTTGAGCAATTGCAATTATATTAATAGTGCGATTGCACCACAAGAAGTAATACAAATAGCGCTAACGTAATACAGTTAATATAGCAGGATACCCGCCTTTTTTCTATTTAATTGCAGTATTACTTAATACTACTTTTTCCACAGCCCTTTCATGCCTAACAAGCACTCGATATCGCCATCGCGACACATGCCGTTCTGGAAGAATTTTGTCAATAATCCCAAGAGTGTCTCTTCTGAGAACCTGTCGACGCCATCGCGGCCGGTGTACCAGCGGGGCCACTCCTACAACCACACTGCGCCGAAGACCGGCTCCCCGATCAAGAACGAGGTGGGCGCTGCGGAGCGCCAGGACTTCAGGGACTACCGGGACCAGTTCCTGTCTGGACGCAACGGGTTCTCCGGGCGGGTGTTTGGTGTCTCGCTTGAGGAGTCTCTGTCTGTGGCCAGCGCTGAGGTGATTGTGCAGAGCGAGCTGGTCAGCTTCGGGAGGATACCCATTGTCGTGGCGAAGTGCGGTGCGTACCTGAAGTCGAACGGGCTGAGTACCTCAGGTGTGTTTAGAATCGCGGGCAACAGCAAGCGTATAAAAGAGCTGCAATACATCTTTTCCACCCCGCCGGACTACGGTGCCAAGTTCAGCAACTGGGAGCCCTACACGGTGCACGACGTGGCATCACTGCTGAGACGCTACTTGAACAACCTCGAGGAACCACTGATACCGCTCGCTCTGTATGAAAAATTCAGAGCTCCGCTGATGAACAGGCCCCGCATATTGAAGTACATGCTCAACAATGAGGTCAGCCACCCTAACGCCAACAAGGAGAACACCCTAACCATGAAGCTCACGGAATCCACAAAACAAGACACAGACGATAGGGCCAACGACGGCGATAACGAGAACGAGGACGAGCAACACATCACCGAAGAAGAGGCCAAGCGGAAGCAACTGCGGAGAAAGAAGAAACTGTCTAGGTGTATCAGGGCCGCGATCAAGGAGTACGAAGAGCTGTTCACTGATTTATTGAGTGATAGCAAACAACTGACCATATACCTTCTGGATCTGCTGAGTCTGTTTGCCAGACAATCCCAACTGAATCTGATGTCAGGCTCCAATTTGGCCGCCATTTTTCAGCCATCGATTTTGTCGCACCCACAACACGACCTAGACCCCAAAGAATACGAACTATCCCGACTTGTGGTCGAGTTTCTGATAGAATATACATACAAACTACTTCCACACCTGCTGAAGAGCACTAAAGATGACCAACAGAAAAAAATAAGTGAAAGTGTCCATCAAAAGAGCACAACGGAATCCACCACTAACAGAGATAAGACCAGTTCACCGTTGCCTAATATACAGATACAAACCGAGACTACCACAATAAAGGGCACACCCGATAATAGCAAGACGACTTCTACAGCAACTTCACAGCAAAATAACATACATTCTAAACCCGAGGCGAAGAGCCCAGCTCTACAGGTACCAAAATATCAACGACCACACTCGAGATCCATCGGCTCTGCACCAATGGTCCCTGATGTTATTGCTAGTAACAAAAGGCGTTCTAGATTATTTCCTTGGCTACACAAACCGGGCATTCTAAGTGATACGGGTGATACAGCTACGGATGGCGAAGGTGACGACCTTTTGAATGATGATGAAAATGTAGATCCCCATCTATCATCTCCAGTACACTCATCAAATCATAGACAACACCTCCTTTCAATTCCAAAAGTTCAAAGATCAGTTAGTGGTAGAAGTATCACATCAAATTCATCTGGTAGACCATTATCACTTATATTAAACCGCTCTGAAGATAACCTGCCGAAAAATGGTAGCTCCTCTACAGAGAAGTTTGAAAGACCTCGTTCCCCAATTGCATATTCCCAAGAGTCTATAGAGAGCAAAGCTAAGAAGAGAGAGTCATGGTTTGCAAGATTAACCAGCCGTAATTGATCACTACAGTAGCTTTGATTTATTTGTTATATATATTCAAGTTCCGTACTTGGTTGTACTAGTATTCCTTTTATATTAGCTAAATTTATACCCCACAGTTTAGAATCCATATTTTATAATATGCTACTTGACAACACTTCTAACATATTCAATCGTTATATTAGTGTTTTATCATATAGAATTAACATGGAGGAACCACAATTAGTAATACCAATAATATTAGTTTCTATTTTTCGATGATAGCAATACAGTATGCAAAAGTTCAGTTCAATTGGCATGTCTGAACATTTTCACGGATTCATTATTAGATTAGGACTCTAATTCGTACATATATGCGCTATATACATTACATCAACCAGATAATTGAAATACATAAGAATCGGTGCTTTAACTAGCAGGGAAACCTAATCCAATATAACTAACTCATCATCATCTTCGATTGGATTTAACTTCCTACTTTTAATACTCTGGTATTCTAGTTCTTCTGTCAATGGACGTTTATTGTTACCATTTTCTACAGCATCGGATTCTGAAACTACTATAGGTGTAGTTTGATCATTACTTGTCATTAGTGAGTCATTCTGCAACATATCACCACCTCCATTTTCATCGGCAGTTTCGGAAGGAATGCTGAATTGTGGTATGATTTGAGGAAGTGACAGTTGCTCTATTTTATCTTCGGATTCATCAGATATTTCAATGTAGTATTCCATGATTTGTTTAGTTAGACCAGCTTCTTCTTCCTCATCTGTAATTAATAGCACTGAACCATTTTTCAAAGAAAGATCAACAAGCTTCTTTTCTGCGAGGTCTTCAAAATCATAATCATACAACAGTCTCTGAGTAGTGGCATCTAAAATTGAAATGTCATCAGATAGTTTTGAGGTTGAAGTAAGTGCATTTATAAAGTCCATAAAAGAATGCTTTTCCATTTGATTTTTAGTTACTTTGAAAACTCCACGAATGACTTTAGAGCAAACTGCACATTTTTTGTTTGGAGATACCAATTTAGGATTAGACAAGTATCTGTTTTGAGCTAAATTACTGGCCTTTGCTGTGAATGCCATATTGATATCAGTTGGCTTATCAACTTTGGCATATTTTAGGAGATTCAAAACTCTCAATGACATTAGAGATGACAGACCTGCGATTATTGCATTCGTAGTAGCAATAGCAGGAATGATATTACCTGCAATCTGTTTTATATCAAACACAGACTTAACGGGAATATGGAAAATATGGGCACGAATATTAGCTGCAGTGGCAACAAATTCCAATGTATCTTGATCGTCTTTATCAAAATCTATAGCACTTTCTGTGTTATACCTATCCATAAGTTTAGATGTAATTTGGGTGAATTTTGCAATTTGAGTCTCCAGGTCCCAGATTTCATTCAAGTTCAAGTGATTCACATCTCCTAGCTGCTCTGACTCCTGCAGTTGCTTTGGGGTAAGAGCAACTGGCTTAGCTCTCGTTTTCCATAGGTTCTCAATTAGAAGTAACTTCTCGATGTCTTGTATAAACAGCTTGCTGATTATATCCCGTATTCTAGACTTGTCACCTGAAATGATTATATTTTGTAGCTCTTTCAATTCATTAGTTTCATTCTTGATACGGTTGATTTCTTCGACATCATCTGTACCCCAATCTTGTTCATTCATCTGCTCGTTTGCTATATCATTTGCCGAAGAAGAGAATAATTGACCGAACAAGAAGTTCTTTGCCCATACAATACAATGAACTGGTAGGGATGGTGTTGATCTGATAGTACACACAGGGAATGTCTTTGGTGTTTCCTTCTTCGTACAATCAAAACACTCAGTCTTTCCTGGGATAATAGGTTGTATGTAGCCATCAAAGCCTGAAGTACCGGACTCCAGCAAAGGTATAGATAGGAATTGCGTCATCTTATTAACGTACCTTCTAGCTGCTAAGTTATCGAGCGCATTGAAAATAATGTCAAATTGTTGGAACCAATGAAGTGGGAATACATTTGTGTCCATGATATTGTCCTGGTATGGTATCAGCTTAGAGTTGCTAAATGATTGGACTGCATTAACTGCAATGGCCGATTTGGGCTTCTTTATATCTTTCTGTCTGAACAGAAACTGCCTATTCAGGTTTGATAAATCTATTGTATCCAGGTCGACAACATGTATTTCACCAACCTCCATCAAAACCAAATCCTTCAGTAGTTCTGATCCAATACCACCGGCACCTACTAACAAGCATTTCGTAGACCTAAGCTTCTGGTATCCTTCATCACCCAGGATTTTAACCAAATTTGATTCTCTCACTGCCATATCCTGCCCAACAAATATTGTATGCAGCTTATGATCAGGCTTAATTTATGAGTATTTAACAAATGCAGTAAACAGTGTTCCGTTCCCAACTGGTGGAGATTATAGAAGGTACTGTACTAGAATTACAAATAGCACACCAAATTGTAACAAAAAATATATCCGTAAAACTACTTGGTGCTAATGAAAGGCATCACCACTATGCAGTTCTGCTAAGGAAGCATCGATTTTTGAAATTTTGGCAAAAAACCAGCTTCGAGCTGATCGAAAAAAATAAAGTAAGCTGCGAAAGCCGGGAATCGAACCCGGGTCCCATCCTTGGGAAGGATAGATTCTAACCACTATACTACTTACGCGAACTGTATTTCTAGTGTAACTAACAAAAATTGGCGCACTCTAAGTATGCGCCGATTGACTTGTTATATGATTAAAACACATATTGGGAGCTATAAGGAGACTATATATCACAATGGTAGATATTCTACAGCTGTTTTTTTTTTATCTAGATATTGCTTGTATGATGGTATGGAGTATTGGTGGAGGAGTGGACCATATATGCATGCGTGATGCATGAATATTTAATATATGATGTGTTTATCAATTTAAGCCTTGCTATATATGCGAAGTACCAAATCAAGAATTATAGATTGCTTTAGATTATTCTCTCAAAACTTTGTCCCCGTCCTTGTGGTAGATCATGAGGTAGCCGGTGAAACCTTTCCCATTTGGATCAGGCTGGCCTTGCTCGTTGACTTCGCCCACACCGTAATGGAAGGTCTTGTAGTTCTTGAAACCGAAGTACTCGTAGACTGATCTGGCGTGCTCAGCGATGGCCTCCAGGACAATGGCACAGTTCTCGGCGTCAGCCCTCTTCTTGTACTCTTCAAAGATCTTTCTAACGGAACCCTTAGTGTCCTTACGGGTTAGGTCCTTACCGATCATGAACAAGTAGTAGTAGTGGATGTCCTCAGGGATCACCTCTGCTAGTCTGCTCTTCAAATCATGGAAAAACACCTGGTTGAAATGTGGGTCGTTTGTCAAGGATTTTGGCAGGTGCTGGTTTGGCAAGGAGAAGACTGCCACCGCGTCGTAATCGTTAGCCTCTACCACTTCACCGTTACTGTCGTGGTAGCAGGCTACATAGTAATGTGTAATTGCGTTGATCCTGTCCTTGGAGACATACTCATCCACCGGCAAGTTGAAGAACTTTTTGGTGATGTAATCGAAGGCATGCGAATCATCAAATGCCTTGTACAGAGTCTCACTAGCTCTGACCACGTCTCTGGTAATATTTAACTTGACTTCGGACATTATAATATGCGGGAGGGAGGGCGAGGTATACGCTTCCTGTTTTATCAAATTTAGAGAACCAAGCGTCTTACATACTGCTACAAGATTACACAAAGAACGTATATCTATGATGGTTTATATAGCGAATGCAAGCGATGCCCTTAAGCCCCAGTTATTGCTTTTTAGAAAGTCTAATACATATGACAAGGGTTTCCTCGAGGAATTCCAAGTCAGTACTTTCGATTTCACAGAGAACCATGCATACACGCACATAATGAATTGAAATTTAGCAAAGGGAGTGCAATTACGGCAATAATAACACATGGTAGATGGGTCACTCAGAATCTATCGTTTGCATGAGAAAGATTCAGACTTCAATAATGACACATTTCTTACTTATCATCGACTGCGAGACAATGCACAGATTAACTCTGAAGAAATCGATGAGCCTGTACAGGCCAAACACACAATCTTCCCCCGCACAATGCTACACAATACTAATACCGGAACCGTGAATGCCAACAGATGCATCATGTAACAAGCACTGAGCTGGGCACTCAATTTGACCTCTTCACTGCTACACACCGTATACCTTCTAGTTATAATAATAGCATTTATATGCACGTGGATAATACGTATAAGAAGACATGTAATTTCCAGGACAATGAGCTAACCCAGCTTGAATGAAAGCAGTATAGCAACTTTAGAAGAGTTGTATTTCAAAGGATTTTATGATGAAGTATGGACTCTTCAGTGCTCAATAGGGTATTCAGAGGTACAAGGCACTAAGCTAAGATGGATAAGCACAAGTATCGCGTGGAGATCCAGCAGATGATGTTTGTCTCAGGTGAGACTACGGAACCACCTTTGGAGACGACATCCTTGATTGAGGACATAGTGCGAGGGCAAGTGGTAGAGATATTGATGCAAGCAAACAAGACGGCACAGAGCAGGGGTGTCAAGAGTATATTACCTGAGGACGTTATTTTCCTGATCAGACACGACAAGGCCAAAGTGAACAGACTGAGAAGTTATCTATCCTGGAAGGATCTGAGAAAGAATGCGAAGGACCAAGATTCCAATGCCCCTGCAGGTGGTGGTGCAGAAGAGGAAGACTTGGGGAAGAAAGCTGGCGACAAAGACGAGAAGGATAGTTCTGCAAATATGAAAGTGAAAAAGTCACAGATCAAGCTGCCGTGGGAGTTACAATTCATGTTCAATGAACAACCATTGGAAAACAATGAAGATGCAGACGACATTGACGAGGATGAAAGAGAAGCAAATATTGCTACGCTGAAGAGATTAAAGATGAATGATGACAGAACGAGAAATATGACTAGAGAAGAGTACGTACATTGGTCTGACTGTAGACAAGCCTCATTTACTTTCAGGAAAAGTAAGAGATTCAAGGATTGGTCTGGGATAACTCAATTGACTGACGGTAAACCACATGATGATGTTATAGATATTTTGGGTTTTTTAACTTTCGAAATCGTTTGCTCATTGACTGAGACTGCATTGAAAATAAAGAAACGTGAACAGATACTGCAGAACCAAAAACAACAATCACAAAACATACACCAGGATGTAAGTCTAGACAAGTCTTTGATTACCCGAAAGAAACGGCTCTTTGATAATCTTGATGATGAAGTAAATCCGCTAAAACCTAATCATGTCGAAGAAGCTTGGAGGGTTTTGCAAATGATCGACAAGAAACACAGAGCGTTAACAAATTTCCGTGGTGGGAGGTTATCTTCTCGACCAATTATTTTGTGATTGTCATATTGCTTCCCAATGTAATAGTAATCATGTTTTTCACCTGTGTCCTAATATAACCCTTTAAATAGCGATTGAATTGTAAAAGAAACATTGATAAAACCTATACCATACTATGTATCTTCCTATTTTCATTGATTATTTAAATATTCATGTATGCTTCTTAGGAGCATCTATTGTTCAACGAATTCTGATGAGAGTCCGGAGTTTCGGTATTTGAAGCCTAACTGTGTCTACGATTCAAACAGATACTAAAACCAATACAAGAAATAGTCTAACTGTAAATTGAACATCACTGATATAGTAATATCAACCCCTTGATGTACAGTTATCGATACCTGAGGCCGGTCTCGCGTAGTGGTCGAGCAATTCTGATACAGAGGCAAGCATACTTAAGAAACATTACCTTCACTCATTTCCGTTGTGAGGAGAACAAATCCAGTGCGAGTAAAAGACCTATAGGTAATGCACTAAATACAAAGCTAAATGAGCTCAATGGGTCTCTGAACAACCTCTGGAACAAGTTTCTGGAGGGCAGAGGTGTCTTTCAACACCATGCTAAAAACATCAGAAAATCAATACAGGAGGCCAACAAAAAGATAGCCGAGCAAGAGAAAGAATCGAAGGATGCTAAAATAAACTACAAGAAAGATGAACTCACCAATGAAGAGATAAAAGATCTCCCGTCCGAGAGAGAGTTACATAGGAAGAAATGGTCTCGAAAGCTTGAGTTTTACCTGGATTCATTGCAGGAGACTCTGTTCACTGCGACAAAAGCATTGAATGACGTTACTGGTTACTCATCTATTCAGAAGCTAAAGAACAGTATAAATCTTATCAATGAAAAGCTTGACGCCACACGGAAAGCGCGCACTGATTTAAAATTGCAATACACCAAGGCTATAGAGTCCAGGACACTATCCCAAAAGCAATTGAATGAGCTTCTACAAAGAAAGAGCAGTTGGTCCCCTTCCGACTTGGAGAACTTCACAAAGCTTTATAAAGACGATGCAATCAATCAACAAACTGAGAAGGATCTGAAAGAAAAGGTCAGGGATATTGAAAAAAAGGAAGAGCAACTCACCGATGATCTTTATAGAGCAATACTAACCAGGTATCATGAGGAGCAGATATGGTCCGATAAGATTCGTAGAACTTCAACTTGGGGCACATTTATCTTGATGGGATTCAATTTGGTACTATTCATAATCTTCCAATTGTTGCTAGAACCTTGGAAAAGACGTAGACTGACCGGGTCATTTGAAGGAAAAGTAAGGCATGCGCTAGAATTACACTCACAGGAACAAGAAACTAAGATACGCGACTTCTTAGAAGAGATTAAGACAAAGGAGAGCAATAACATTGCTAATGAGCAGAAAACCATCACCAAGCTATCCTTTTGGGACAAATTGAGAAACACATTTCAAAACTCTACTGGACTATCGCTTACGCAATTCAACATGCTAGAGCTGACTGTTACCGCTATAAACTCATTCCTAGTTGGTATACTGTTCACATTACTGCTACATGCCTTGTGAGTCTAACCGGAAAGCTGCCCTAACCAAGGGCAAACATGTCTGAAATACAAATATTACAAAAACTAACATAATATCTGTACATAACACTAATATATTCAAACATCATTTCGAGTATGCACACAATTTGCCTAACTCATGAAATTAATACACATATATAAACTTCAAGTGGATATATATATATATATATATATAAATATATAAATATATCACGTGATAATTCTATGGTATGTCTGCCGAAAGTTTCGAATTTTTCATTTTTTTTTTGCAAGTCCATCTCATCTCATCATCATCGCAACAATTCCAATTCCAAATAGCAAGCTGGTCGAATACTCTAACAAAAATAGGAAACACCGGAGTATATTTATGCATTTACCCGTTGTAGATCGGTCCACTCTTTTAGAATTGTCTCCTATTTTATTATCATTTGTAAGACTGTTGTATTTGTACTGCAGTAAATAGGTTATCGACACAATAGCGATGTTGGATGAACGTGCTATTCTTACATGCATTGAGCATACGCTAATATCTGATGCCAAAGTTATCAAGCAGGCTGAGGACCAGCTATATGAGTACCAGAAACAGCCCGGTTTTACGTCTTTTCTGCTAAATGTTGTGACTGACAACAGTATTGCCATGAACGTGAGACTCTCTGCTGCTATTTACATGAAGAACAAAATACAGAGGTCTTGGAATACTACTAAATATACAGAGGGCTTAACTAAAGAAGAACAGGCAAGTGTTAAGGAACAATTAGTGCAAACATTGATTAAGTTTAGCGAGAGTTCTCATTTGAGGCCACATTTGACTGAGTCTATTAGAGGTATACTGAATGCTGACAACTCATGGGATTTGACTGCTACAGTAAAAGAATTATTGACTAGTGGCAAACAAGAATACTTATACCCTGGTCTATTGTTAGTTTTCGAAGTAGCAATTGTTCATAGATGGGATATGTCAGATAACAGAGAAGTAATTGACAACTTTATTATTGAAATTTTCCCTATTGTTGAGAATATCACCTCACAACTAGTGAACCAAACTGATTATAGATCTAACGAACTCCTCTACCTGGTATTGAAGTCATTCAAATACTCATGTCTGAACAACTTACCAAAATACTTTGCCGACTTAGACAAGCTTAATGCGTGGATTCAACTACATCTATTCATCTGCCAAAAACCACTACCAGCTGAAGTTCTGGAATTGGATCCAAGTGATAGATCTCTTGATAAGAGAGTTAAAGTGAACAAATGGGGCTTTGGTAACTTGACTCGTTTCCTATACAGATATAGCAGATCTACAAAGGTCATCACACCAGAGTTTGTTAACTATGTATTCACCAAGATTGTTCCTGAGATTATTCAAGAATATTTCAAGTTCATTGAGTCCTGGAGCAACAAATCTTTATGGTTGGGTGAAGCTTCCTTATATTATATGGTCCAATTCCTTGAAAAATGTATGATAACAAACGAGTTATTCCCACTTCTAGAACCTCATCTAAATGTTGTTCTCCAGCACTTAATATTTCCATGCCTATGTGCTACAGAAGAGAGTGTCGAACTACTTTACGAAGACCCTGAGGAATACACAAGAAGATATTTTGATTTGAACAAAGATGGGTCAATGGCTGATTTTGCTTCCTCTGATTTTGTTTACATGCTGGGCACTGTAAGACCTGATAAATTAAATGAAGTTTTAGTATTCATCAATGAGGTCTTTACCAACTTCAGTCAACACAAAGGTGACAAAGAATGGAGCTTCAAGCAAGAAGGTGCCATGCGTATGATCAGCACCTTGTTTTCCCTTTTCCAGAACCCTCAGGACCTTGAAGGCATGTTTTCTAATTATATTGTGAACTTCCTTGCTGATGATAGCCACCATTTTCTAGTTGCGCGCGCCTTAGAAACAGTTGCATCATATCCATATGATATTAACGATATGGGGACATTGTCAAAATTATTTGAACAAACTTACGGTCATTTCCTAAATAGTGACTGCTTGCCAATTCAAGTTGAGGCTGCAGATGCATTGAAATCACTAGTCGTGTTGAATCCAAATATTCATGGCCACATTTCCTCACAAGTCCCTGGAATTATGGAAAAGCTACTAAAATTGTCCAAGGAATTCGAAATTGATATTCTCTCCGAAGTTATGGAATCTTTTGTTGAGAACTTTGCCGACGAATTAACCCCATTTGCTAAAGATCTTGCTGTAAATCTAGCTGAACAATTTTTAAATCTAGGAAGATCGATTGTCGAGAGCACTAATGGTGCCTATTCCACCGGTGATCAAGACCAAGAAACGCAAGCTTGCGCTTTACTCGCCACTATGACAACTATGGTTATGTCCATGAACAAAGTATCCTTAGTAGAGCAATTTGCTCCTGTTGTTAAGTTTGTTATTGTCCATGCACAAATTTCATTTATCACTGAGATAGTTGACTTAATGGATTCCCTAGCTTTATCCTCAAAGGCACTTTTCAATCAGTTCACACCAGAAATCTGGGAAATGTTCCACGATGTTATGGATTCCTTCCAAACTTATGCTCTTGACTACTTTGAGTCATATTTGGTATTTTTTGAGACAATTGTTCTACAAGGATTTCCACAGGACCAAACGTTCGTTGAGCCATTCTTATCTCTACTGTCTGTTAAATTGGAGAGCGAAATCGATTATGATGTTGAAGGGGTTATGAACCTTTTGACATGTTTTGCTCTTTCAATGAAAGAGACACCATTCTTAGAGAAGGCTTTGAGCAGAGCAATGGATGAAGAATTTGGCCTAGATGATAAGCAGGTGATAAAAATGGTATTAGCATATCTATTTGTTAAGCCAATAGAAACTTTACAAGTGATGGAATCATCTGGTGTCACTTTAAATATATTGAAGAGATGGTTTGATCTAAAATTCAAGAGCGTTTTTGCTATCAAATTACAAATTCTGGCAATAATGTCTATATTAAAGCTACCTGAGCTTCCAAGTTGTGTTAGTGGATATTTGAAGGAATTCTCTAACAAGCTAGTCACACTAGTAGAACAATTACCAGTGGCTATTAGAAACCGTGAGGCACTAAACAAGGGTGAGGAATTGAGTGGTGGCGCTGATGGCACTGATCTGCTTGACCCTCAAGAAGAGGACGAATATCTAGAAGAATATGATGATGATCTCAAAGAATCTATATTGGATCAAGTAAATGCCTTCCAGGAAGTCTCTGTATTCCTAACTAGTCTACAGAGTGAAAACCCGCAAAGATACCAAGACATAATATCGGGAATGTCAGACGATAAAAAAGAATCTTTACAAGTCATCCTTGAGTTCGTTTCGAATAATTGAAATGGATAACGTAAGGAATACAACTACATAATAAAATATAGAGCATATATGTACAATATAGACCATAATCAAAGACTATACGTAAAAATGAACCGTATTTGTAAGAGTATGGACAGCGAGACTAGTTATGAGTGCTCATAGTTACCTGAAATTGATAAAACCGTGAATTTAAAATATGTAAATTTATAAATCATATGTTAGAAATAATACAATGGAATGCTAGAATTTGAAATTAAGAAGTGAAAAGGATGAGTCGAAAAAAATAAATATCAACAAATAAAACTGAAACAGAAGGAAAGCCCCATATCCATTGGCTAAGGCTTTAGAATGCAAGACATAAGGAATATGATGAAAAAAAAACAATGAAAGGGAATTATAACATCTTTTTATCGTGCCATTTCCCTAACATCGCGTTGTTTTTTTTTTCGTACTTTTCATGTAGAATCAGTAGCTGAGCCTGACACACTATTTTGGTGTAACCTCGATCTCGATTTTCTGAACAGTTCTTCTTGCTGTTGTAAAAGTTCTTCTTCTGTTAGCCCCGACTTCTTAAACTTGGAGTTCTTTTTCTCCTTGATTTTCTGTGTGCCCTTGAATTCAATCAGTATCTGTTCCAGCAAGGGTATGAACTCATTGTATTCCAGCTCCTTGAGCGCCTTAATCACATGCTCGGGGGCAATAGTCTTTTTAGCGTCCGACTCTGCCATCTCACTGGCCATGCTGGACAGGATCATAATGAACTCGATACCACTCTTGATGATAATCTCGCGCGCATCCCTGTTGAACATCAGGTCTGAGTCCAGCACCTCTGAAATAATCTTCTGCACAGTCGCCTTAGGAAGCGTAACGTCGTCACCGTCTCCTATCATAGTGGCACAAATAGCTCTGGGTTTAATCAATAATCGTTGTAGTTAGAGAGAGAGAGAGATACACCTCTATACTATCAAAAGCCTAAATCAGTCCCAACGGCAATCACCTGACTTAGATATTTTTTAATCACGTGAAGAAGAACTGACTTCTGTATCACAAAGAAAAGTTACCCGCAGCAATGCTTTTGTTCAGGAAATAAGTACAAAAAAAAAGAAATTTTCTCTTGCTCACTTTGAACTAAAGCCCTTTTTCCTTTCAGTCGTGTAGTTACTTGTGGCAGAAGGGTGGAGGGTTTCATGGAAGGGGGGGGCATGGTCGGGCTGCCGGTTCAAGTTGTATTTATAAGAATTTCCTTGTGTGGGCACGGAAGAAGTTGGGAAAAGCAGAAGACAAATTTTCTTCTTTTGCAGTGTTGCTTTGGCCTGAGCTCTTGAGTGTCCCTTCCTGCGAAGTGTACAGTGGGGAGTGGGAAGGGGGAAGGGGGTTGGTAAGGAAGAAAGGAGGGTTTGAGCAGCAAGCTAGTGCAGTGTGTGCTGGTTCTGCGGCGTGTTCTGCGTGTGCGTGTGCGTGTGCGTGTCTGCTGCTTCCTACTCTCTTCCGTGTCTCTCTTCATACCTCTCTTAGCCTCCCGTCTGTTTCTAAGAGACTAGAAGAAATTACCGGTTTTCAATTTGCGATTATCTTTTCTCGCTGCGCTGCGGGAGTATATTAGACATTTATGCTTTCAGCAGGGGAGACACAAACTCACAGAGGATTCGTGCAGCAACAGGCCACAGAAGAGCAAAACAAAAAGAAAGAGATGAGAAAAAGCTGAGAATGTCTATTTATATACGAGTGCCAGAAACGGCCGTAGTACCACCACTCGAGTATACTTTCTTTAGAATTTTTCGTAGTCTCTAGCAGAGACTTGGCCGTATGGATATCTCGCAAAGACATGGGTGTAGACACCAGGTAGAAATCAACAAAAGCACGGCCCACAGCACAGAATGCACTGTACATGTGAAAAGAAAAGCTGCCTCTCATTCACATTATAATCAGAAACGGTCAGAACGATCGAGAAACACCCCTAAAAAAAGAAGTGCGTATGATAGGGCTTGCGTAGCTTGTAGCCCTATCTGTAACTGAAGACCTGAGATGTGTAGAGTGCGGAAGCCCTGACCTTTTGTCAATTACTATCATGTCATTGCGCGTTGGTCAAATTCAAGCTGGCCATTGAAGTGAAATAGTAACTTCAAAACCCTTCTTGCCCGAGCTTCTCTCTTAACTCAGTCGCTCTTTGGTTCAGTTCATTGAGGTTTGTGGTTAGTGTGGCCACTTCGTCGAACTTCCTCTGGCGCTTGGCGGTCTCGACCAGGGACTCGATCTGGAAAATTTGCTCCTCGAGTACCATCAACTCCTCACGGCCTTGCTTGATCTCCTTGATAGACAAGTCACTGGACATAAGCTCAGAGAGCTTCTTGACCTCCGGCTCACTCTTGCTCATCACGTAGTCCTCACCACTGAGCACAGCAGGTAACGATCTCAGTGGCAGGATGTTCTCATTGATGAAATACGAGGACTCAACCAACAACGAATTCTTGACTCGCTCTTCACTGAAGTTGCTCGGTTTGATGCTACAAAGCTGTTTGTTCACACTATTGTAATTAGCAAAAGAGCGTAATAGTTTCACTCTGAGTTTGCTTAGATCAGCGAGCTCTTTTTCATCACTTACTTTCTTGGTACGCTCATTGTCTATTTTCTGTAAAGCGTCTTGAAATGGTGGCAGGATGGTTCTGATGACATCGGCGATATTGTGTAAGGTCTCGTAGCGGGACAATAACGGTGGCATTGGTTTTGTAAGGTCCCTCTTGAATTTCCTCTTCAATAGTAAATTATCAATGCAAGTCGAGCATAGTCGTACCTGTAATTCGGCTATATACTCTTCATCGGGTCGTAGCTGAGAATTGTAATGCAGATCATCGGTGGAGGATTTTAGGTTTCGCAGCTTTATTTGATAGGAGCATTTCTTCATTGTCGTCTTCCGACGTCTTGTATTTATCACTTCTTCCTCATAGCCGTCTGTATCACACACAATGTTTCCACAAAGTCGGCAATGATGCTTCCTACTAAGTCGCACCAGTCCAAATTCTGAAGTACATATATTGCATGTGTGTACATTACTGTCGTCCTTCCAATGCACTATTGATCGTTCATATTTGGAAAGTTCACTGTTTCGTACCACTGTGGAGAAAAGATTATTCCCATATTTCCGCGATATTGAGATATACCCATCGATTAATTTCAAAAGTCTGGTCTCCAACTGTAATGATCTTAACTGTTTGTCTTCCATTTTTGAAGATCTTAATCTACTGAATTCAGATGTCTTGGAAACTGTAAGCCCATAGTCGTTATATCCAGGTCTCGAAGACGTGCATTTGAAGCAACAAGGGTAGAACTTCCCATGCTGAGGGTCATACCTTGCTCTCTTATCCAGTTTCATCTGCCACAACAGATGCGATCGGCAGTATAATTTACCACAGTGATAACAATTTGAGACACCATTTGATTTAGTGAGTTTCTTTCTACAATAAGCACATTTACTCATACCCTCATTATACACCTCATGGTGGCTAGTTCTAATACCACTACTCTTTTTCTTGTTCTGATGCTTCTTTACATGATCACCATTGCTATTTTCGTTTCCAAAATTATGGTCTTTATCCAAATGCTTATTGAGTTCATTTAGATTGGCACATTCTTTGAAGCATATGGGACAACTACTTTTCGTATTCTCCTCCTGTATTAACTTCGAATACTCTTGTTGCGTGTCATTAGGCCGCACATCACCAGATTGCATACTTATATTTTAGTCTAAAAGTACCAAATCAAAATTTTAGTTCGGATAATTTCTATTCCTAATCATAGGAGCTTCAGCACCTAGCCTTATATTGAATTATTGCTTAGAAAATGCAGTTGAGTCACCTTGGTAAATAAACCTCTTACTATCGGGCTACCTAGTATTAATGCAGTAAAAAAAATATCGAACGAATGAACTGTGACTGTTATATATCTTTCATGCCTTAACTCAACTTTTAACCAAACTGTTTGGATTAGACTAGGCATTAAAATTATTGAATATGTCAACTTATTCTCATTTCAGTAATTTTTCAGTGTATCTTGCGCTACGTTTTTCTCGTTTCCCACATAATCACCGACTTAAGCTCATCGAATGGAACAATCCCATATCTCTAGTCAAATTTAGTTATGAATATTGCATGCCACTTAGATTCAATTAAATGCAATTAAATATATAGATATAAAATGATATCTAGAGTAATAATGGACTGTTAATGGTTTAGGATTTTAGTCATGAGTAATCTTGTTGATAGATATTGTATGTCATGTTCTTTGAACTCAGAGAAGCCAACTACAGTACGTCTTATTTTCCAGCCATTTCAATGAAAAGATGCCGATAAATCAGGTAATTCAGAATACCAATTTTGGTTGTTGGAATGCCTTTTGATCTTTTAGGAATATTGGAGGTCTTTCGACAACTACCAATTCAGAAGAGGATAACAAGTCTGCCATTAGTAGATGTCTGTACTTATCATTAAAGTAAAATACTTCTGAAGTTAAAGGATCCTTTTGGTTAGAAATCGATTTCACTTTACCGCCCTTCAGTATCTCAAGGTCCTCATCAATATCCATATCAACATCTTCATCTTCATCTTCAAGGTTATTATTCATGTAGTTGCTGTCATCGGTAATTGTTAGACCATCACGACCGTGTTTCTTAGTTTTCTTCCTTGTGATTACAGGCAAGTTCTTCGACATGTCGATTCTACAGATCCAAGTTGAGCCCCAAAGCCATATCTTGTTACTGTCTTCATCAGATGCAAACACACCAAGGCATTTTTGTCTCATATCCTTTAATTGTTTAGGTATGTTTTCTGTGTTTCTCTTAGACCATGCTGTAAAAACACTATTCTCTTCATTGGTAACATCAGCTTGTTCGTCGCCTTCTTTGTCTTCAGTATCCTCTCTAAAGATACTTGCCAAGGATAGTTCATATATCTTGTTTTCTGCTGTTACCACTATTACAGTTTTTCTTTGCTCATGAATATAAATGGATGTAACAAAGTTCATAAGATGCAACAAATTCTGACTTTTCTTAGTTTTCAGATTTATCACAGTCACAATACCACAATAACGTGATACTACCACTGCAGATTCGTTAGCATCAATCCTATTAATTTTGTTCATGTAAGGTATCTTTAAACTACTCTTGGTATTTTGTGGTTCATCCAACTCAAAGTACTCAGGCTTCTCATCATCTTCTTCTAAGTCTAACATAAGAAGTTCATCATCGGTGTTGCATATTACAACTTTTGAGTTATTTATAAACTTTGCAGCCTTTGTTCCAATTGTGAAGAGGAAATCATTTGATAGTTTGGTGACTTTCAGTTTATTTTCCATTGGTTGCAAATGGAAAATTTTTGTAGTGGTAGCTCTACCAACCAATAAAACTTGACCATCTGGAGACATCGCACAAGTGTGGATCTTTTGCTCATCCTTTAATACCAATTTGCAAACCAGCTTGTAATTTTTCTCGTTCTCGACTTCTGTACCCATAGTCCATATTTTAACCACAGAGCCATCCCACATCACTATTAATCTTTGAGTATTATTGATCAGCACGTTCTTGTTGTAGGGAACAACAAAAGGCATCTTTCTATAACGGCCATCTGCAAATGAAGAAATAGGGTTGATAAATAGTGTTTTGTCAACACCACCCGAAACTAAGAAATCAGCACCTTTAGATTGGTAAGCACACATTGCCCTAATGTCATTACCATGTAGTAATCTGTTCGAGGATATCAACCATTTTTTAGAGTGATCGAGACTGTATTGGAAGATCTTCCTATCAACACCAGCACTGAAAATAGTAGATTCCTTAGCATCTGTGGTTAGACACAAAATATCAGCGCTATGTGATTTGAATGACTGGGAAAGTGTAGCATACTGGAAGTTCCAAAATTTAATGGAGCCGGTGGAGTCACCAGAGACAATTGTATTCTTAGAAGGTAAATATAGTACTGACCATACCAAAGTGGATTCTTTCTTCGACTTGTCTACTCTCATTGTGTTAATTATTCTTCCTCTACTTTCATCTTTCTCGTGCGCAGCCCAAATCCTTATACGACCATCAGAACAACCACCGATAACATAATCATTACCATTCCAAGCCAGGGATAGAACACGAGCCTCTTGTCTCATTAGTATCGAGTCGTGCTCTATTATACCTGGGCCACCAGCGATGTTTACGATAACTACAGTACCGTTATCACAACCCACCGCAAGTTTATCTCCAGCTGCATTTATGGCAATTGACCATATGACACCTGCATTACAGTCATAATTCTTCATTGGCAGACCGGTGTTCAGGTCCCACTCCGTGATAATAGTAGAACCACCAATTGAGAACAATCTCAGTGGTTCACCAGCGACATTACACCAGCACAACCCTTCGATCGTGCGGTCCTGACCGCCTTCAATGATCATCTCCTGGAACCAGTCATGGCGTGGGTTCCACACTTCAATGTTACCATCTGCTCTGCCAACGGCAAGCCTCAGATCAGACGGAGTCAACTCAGCACTGGACTTGTGAGAGAACGCCAACGCAGTAATATTCGAGGGCGTGAAGTCCACGAACCTCGATCTGTGCACCAACATCGTCATTATAGTTCTATTCCTCAAATCTAATATTACAAGTTCTGTAGCAAGTCCCTAACAAAATATATTACCAATCCCAGAAAGTAACTACTTGTTATAATAGTCCAGCTCATCGCATTTTGATAGCCCATCGCATTTTTTTTTTTAATTTTTTTTTTCTTGCAGAAATTTTTCAGCTTTCAACTTTTTTCCACTTCTTCACTTTCCGCGTAGAATCACTGGACTGAAGCCACCCAGAAACATTCGTAGGACGCTTTCCTCTGAACTAGAGTTCCCCTCCAAGTCCCTTTCGCAGGTCCACTGCCAAAATGAAAATCCAAAAATTTTATAAAGAGTTTTGGTACCTATGTACGTTAAATAGTCACATTTATTATAGCAAATTACGTGTTATGCATGTGATGTCTGATCATTACATACAAGTATATCATGTGACTATTGGAATTTGGTGTATTATCATACGAATTAGTCACATGTTTTCTCTTTGTTTTATTTAAAATTCAATATTAAATATATATAATTTGACTTAATGGTAGTATAATCAGCACTCACGTCGCCCACTAACTTGAAATAAACATTGTCGTCGGTGCTACTACTATTTTATTACTGGCACAGCTACTACTTATTATTCATCAAGTATGACTATAGAGGTTAAATAGAGAACAATATATAAATATATAATATATATATATATATATATAATAATATAAAAATA
>ERZ1036435.292-NODE-292-length-30912-cov-11.024176_pt1 | contig 30912 bp, 22 predicted proteins | sample MGYA00514223_ERZ1036435 | MGnify/ENA primary metagenome ERZ1036435 (study PRJEB33795, sample SAMN09464927) | human gut metagenome | host: Homo sapiens | place: USA: Stanford, California | collected 2016-08 | study: EMG produced TPA metagenomics assembly of the... | reverse complement strand
AGTCAGTGTCTTAAAATGACCACAACAATTGAAATGCTGTATAGTTCAGTTTTTCACTAATACCCATTTTTTAACAATATTGTAATGAATAAACAAATAATTTACGGACGTTCCTCTGCATTTTTTTTCTTGGTTTGGCAACTCTTCGGCACACGCTTGCAACCCCCCCTCTTTTCGCTACTGCCTTGCTGAAATGCCACGAATTTTTACTGGGAGGGTGCTACAGAAGCTATTTTTTGCCACCGCGTTTTATCGCACGACAAAATGCGATGACAAGAATTTGGTTCTACGTAGATAATGGGGAACAATGCATGTAGTACGAGGACCCGTCATATTTTTTTTAAACGCACCACGGTGTAATCTGTGCCAGCAATAGGAAATGGCTTGGCTTCTATCATCCCGTAGCACCATTATCCATTTTTTTCTACTGCGTTTTTCCTCTAGCCTTTTGAAACGAAACTTTACTTTTTCTTTTTGCTTCTCTGAGTCCAAGGTCTACATGGATTTGTTAGCATTTGGAAATTTTAAAATAGTTGCACTAGATGCAACGTATATGGAAAGGCTCTACCACTAAGAAACGGCGTACGGAACCATATTTTTTTCCATCTTCCTTTCTCAGTTCTTTCATGCCGATTGTCTGTTCTCCCCCACCGGTCTCTCTCTGTGATAGATTTCCTTCCCGATCTGTGATAGACTGCAGAGAATGAGATGCGACACACCACTGAATCTCTGTGTGTGGGATAGCTTCGAGGATCAGAGAAATCTCAAAACAAAAGAAGAAAAAAAAAAAAGAAATTTTACTGACTGGAGCTTTGCTACGACCATTGTCTAGGAGAAATTGCTGAATACGTAATTTCAGAAAGGTTTTGCTCACCATGAAGACACTCTCCTAGCGTAACAGTATGGACTGGGAAAAAAAAAAGCAAAATAACTTATTTGATGAAATTTTTCAGTGCTAACGTATACAGAATGCAAGCAGTGTTAGCATAAGCAAAACCGATTAGAGAGATATGGAGATTATAGTATTTGGAATAAGTAGAACGCAAAAAATGAAAAATGAAAAAAAAATAAAATCAAAAGAAAAAAAAGAAATCTTATCTCCTTACATGTTGAACATCTATATGAGCCATCCTATCTCCAGATAAGATTGTTTGGAAAAATTGCTAAAACGTAACGATTCTGACAATCCCGATGAGTTTTTTTCCCTTGTATGAAATTTTTTTCCTTTTATAAAAAGGAATCATATAACTCATTTGACTTCTTGATTCCAAAATAAATATAAGCTCCTTATAAAACAAACTCAACTTTATTTTTTGGGTTTTGGTTCTTTGGTCAGTAGGAAAAAAATAAGCAACAAAGTCTAAGTCATTTAAAAAAATATCAAATATCTTAATTAACATATCATGGTGTTTGGTGGTAGACGTCGGAATGAGAGGTCTCAATCACCGGACTCAGAGGAAGCCGATGTGAGTAACTATGAGTTGCACAACATTGATGACAGCAAGAAAGGATATGATAACTTAGGTAGTGGTAGCAGAGGTGCTACTACTTCTGCCGTTGAATATTTTGACAAAGAAAATGTTGATGGCGTAAATATCGATGAGAAATTGCAATCCACTACCGAATTTGGCGGTGATGAGATGCCTCGCGGTAATATCCGCAGGTTCATCGACTCTTTCAAACGTGCCGAACAACAACCTAATCAACAACATAATTTGGCTGAGGATTTAGAAAATGACTTGACCACCGCAATTTCCATGAACTCTTTGGATCGCGTTCAAAATAAGCCAACCGGTAATGGTCAGATGAAATTCGAGGAAGAAGCTTTGAAGAAATCTATTAAGCCTAGACACGTCGTCATGATTTCCCTAGGTACAGGTATCGGTACTGGTCTACTGGTTGGTAACGCTAAAGCCCTACATAACGCTGGTCCAGCTGGTTTAGTCATCGGTTACGCTATTATGGGTTCTTGTATCTACTGTATTATTCAAGCAGCCGGTGAAATGGCTGTCGTTTACTCTAATTTGCTGGGTGGTTTCAATACTTACCCATCCATGTTGGTTGACCCTGGTTTTGGTTTCGCTGTCGCATGGGTGTATTGTCTGCAATGGTTGTGTGTTTGTCCCTTGGAATTGGTTACTACTTCGTTGACTATCAAATACTGGACTACAACGGTAAATCCAGACGCCTTTGTGGTGATATTTTACGTGGTTATTATTTTCATTCAAATATTTGGTGCCAGGGGTTACGCTGAAGCCGAGTTCTTTTTCAACTGTTGTAAGATTCTTATGATTATCGGTTTCTATATCTTGGGTATTATCATTAACGCCGGTGGTGCCGGTAACGACGGATATTTGGGTGCTAAGTACTGGCATGATCCAGGTGCCTTCAGAGGTACAAACGGTATTCAACGTTTCAAGGGTATTATGGCGACTTTTGTTAGTGCTGCTTTTGCTTTTGGTGCAACTGAATTTATTGCATTGACTGCAGCTGAACAATCCAACCCAAGAAAGGCTATCCCATCTGCAGCTAAGAAGGTCCTTTATCGTGTTATTTGTATCTTTGTTGGTACTATCGCTTTGCTAGGTTTCTTGGTCCCATGGGATTCTGATCAATTAATGGGTGCTGGTGGTAGTGCCACTAAGGCTTCTCCTTATGTCTTAGCCATTTCTATTCATGGTGTTAGAGTTGTTCCACATTTCATTAACGCTGTTATCTTAATCTCTGTTTTCTCTGTCGCAAATTCTGCCTTTTACTCCAGTTCTCGTCTATTATTGGGTCTAGCTCAGCAAGGCTATGCTCCAAAGTTTTTCGATTACGTTGACAGGCAAGGTAGACCTTTCAGAGCCATGTGTTGTGCTGCTCTTTTTGGTGTCATTGCTTTCTGTGCCGCATCACCAAAGGAAGACCAAGTCTTTACTTGGTTGCTAGCCATTTCTGGTTTGTCTCAATTGTTTACTTGGATTGCCATCTGTGTTTCCCATATTAGATTTAGAAGAGCTATGACTGTCCAAGGTAGATCATTGGGTGAGATTGGTTTCAAGGCACAACTTGGTGTCTATGGTTCATACTACGCCACCATTATGATGGTGCTGGCTTTGATTGCTCAATTCTGGGTTGCCATTGCTCCAATTGGTAACAACGGTGACCTGGACGCAGAAGGTTTCTTTGAAAACTATTTGGCTATGCCAATTTTGATTGCATTCTACTTTGGTTACAAACTTTGGAAGAGGGACTGGCGCCTGTTTATTAGAGCAAAGGATATTGATCTAGACTCTTACAGACAGGTATTTGACGAAGAACTATTGAAACAAGAAGATGAAGAATACAAAGAGAAATTAAAGAATGGCCCTATGTGGAAGAGAGTGGTCGATTTCTGGTGTTAGTCAGAGAACACTGTACCCGCAATATGCAGTGGTGGTGAGTGTTTTGACTTTCATCCACTCATAATTTTTATTGGCCGGGCTGTTAAGGAAAAGTCTTTGTTTGTTATAGATTAATAAAGCCATAATCCTGATATTTCCGGATGCTTTTGATGATTAGTTTTTCTTTTTTATTCCTTATTTTTTGCATTATGAATATCCTACTTTCCTGCATTTTTATTTTATCTTTTTCGAACCAGTTTATCCAGCAATTTGTCTCCAGATTGACATTATCTAATGGGTAAGGCATTGGTTTCTACCGTACAATAGTCTTAGACAATATTCACAATGAGTTGTAATCGTACCATTTACTTTAGGAATTAATAACAATGTGAGATGTACCATTTTATTTGGTTAATTAATCGCCTGAGCATAATATCTCGGAATTCTCAATTCTATTTATAGTGTGAGGGGTAGTGTGAGGGGAGAATATTTACAATATCAAGCTAGTTAAGTTGAAAGATGAATATGTTTGAATTGTTGCATATCTCATCTTTGGCTAACATTCCTACCCTTATTTGTGATTCAGTCGTTATGCTTGTCATATATAAGATTACCATTATATTTAATCTCCTAATTATTTTATATGATCCTTTTTTTGGTAGCGAATTTATTTCAAACCATTATATATGCCAAAACATACTAAAATTATGTGTCTATATTTATTTCTGTGTTTTATTCATTATGGATGAAAAGGATCGAATTTTATTATCTGATTTTTTGCTTTTGCTATTCCCTTATTGACCAGAGAAACAGCATTTGCACTATCGAAAAATTAGGTCTTCGGGCAGAATGATCCCGGGGTTTTCCATTGCTTAGCAATCATAGTCATTATACTATGGAGGCAATAGCCAACACATTAATACTATTTCTGATATAAACCTGAGAGACTCACATTTTGATTGTATTATGATATTTACTTATATTTAAGTTTATCATAAACTGGAAATCTATTTGAAGAGATCCTAGTGAAAGCTTTAATAAGAACCAAGTGCTGACAAATGATTGGTAGAAGACAGCTTGTGACAGTATTTCGCAGATATGCATCTCAAAATGGTGTTATTGGTCAAGACCATACCCTACTACCACCATTAATGCTTTATAGAAGAATATTAAGGGCTCACAAACTGCTACCACCTATGCAAAAAGAAATGGGTGACAAGTATGTGAAAAGTGAATTTGAACTACACAGAACCATCGATAATCCTCTTCATATTGTTGGGTTCCTTGCCAGCTGGCAGGATTATTTGCATCAGATCACAAACGGTAAATGGAAAGAAGGCTCTCTTTCACCTGCTGTCTTAGAGAAGATGTCACCAGAGCAAGTTGGACAACTTTATGAGCTAATGAAGGAGACAGAGAAAGTAACTAAGGGAGATAACCCTGAAGAAGATAATGGCAAGAGCAAAATATAAGCAAATATTGAAAGGAATTATATTGTATATACAGGAAGCCACAACACGGTGCAACTCTTACGTTATGAATTGTTAAATGCGTTGGATCGTACTTATGGGGTACAATATCAAGGAGCACACATTAACTATTAAAGTAAGCACAATAGATTAAAGTTTGTAAATAATATAGCACATAACTTGGTTATTATCAGATTTCAAAATATCTCGAAAATAGGTTGTTTCATTATCGAAGATTAAGCCAAAATATGATGACTGGTCAATTGATGGAAATAATACTAGCGTTCCTTCCATACAATATCTGAACTTCCTCTTCGTAATTTATTTTCTTCAACCTGATTATGATACCATTCTTGTACTTTGACTGGGTCCTTGGCATTAAGTATGCAGAACTTGAATTTATTTACCTGCTTCTCACAAGCTGAAAACTCACCATATCTGTAATAATTTCTAAACTGACCACCTATTGATAAACATGTTGTCAGTTGGTCGAACGCCTCCCTACAACTCATAGTTGTAGGATATTTTACATTCTCTTGACTCATATTCAATAACTTCTGTATTATGATTTATATTGAATCCAGAATGTACTGCTGGTTATGGCACAACCAAAAATGAAAGAGCAAACACAAGCTTAGTATATACGGATGACTAGTCGATTTCAAGTAGTTGATTCCAGTAATTTACACTTGTATTATAGATGCCACAGACAACCTTGATACAGTTACAATATTTCTAAGGTTATGGGGCACCTATTTTCTCTTTTGAATCGTCAAGGTCAATAATGATGTCTACGAAATGCAAGATGGTGTAAGAACATCACAATTGTTAATATATTGTCGAGCCTTCTCCGGAATCAGCAAATTTGTACTGAAATCATAAGTCTTCTGACACCTATTGACTAAGCTAATTTAGACACCTTTTTGGAGGTGATGTGTTACACTATTAGTTAGTGACTTTAACGTGCCACTATTATTGCAAAGCCCTATCCATCATTGACAACGTTATCATTATCTAATTAATCTAAGACACCTGAGCAATTCTTAGCAATTACCAAATGACACCTCGTAGCACCTTTTCGAATCTACATTACAATTCCTACTTATTGTTCTTGCACAGTGATCTATCACACGCACCAGGTAGAATATCCCACACTCTTTCTTACAACTTTCATTCACATCTACTCTTTGAAGAACAATCTCGAAGAGAGCTATTATAGATGAACAACATCCCTTTTTGATTGTTCGCACACTGTACAGCATTTTACACAAATTACGTATTTACAACTGTTAAGACTATACAGTTCCCTATCACTGTGTTTCTTCCACTCCATTACCAATCCATCATCACATCGGGGTGAAGTGGGTGTTGAACTTAGTTTCAACCAACAACCCTTTTTGCAATTATTATAAATGACAATATCAAAATGATAGCTCGCAAACCTTTTTTTGCAGTATATAAGTAGCTTGGGAGTTCTATATTTCATCTTGAATTCAATTCTTTTATACTCTTGTCTAAACTCAAATGATCAGCATTGATTTTAGCAATCTAATTGTAATAATCGCCGTTTTGTTATTAACTCGTTATATATCCCAAAAATTCTATTCATCTCTAGGAAACAAGATGGTAAGCCAAGACACTGTTAACTCCGTCAAGAACATGATCGGTCAAAAGAAGATCTTTGTCGCTTCAAAGTCTTACTGCCCTTACTGCAGAGCTGCTAAGCAAACCCTGTTCGAAGAATTGAAAGTCCCAATGGACAAGGCTGTCGTTCTAGAATTGGACGAAATTGAAGAAGGTAGCGACATTCAACAAGCTTTGGCTGAAATCAACGGTCAAAACACTGTCCCAAATATTTACATCGATGGTCAACACATTGGTGGTAACAGTGACCTACAAAAATTAAAGCAAACCGGTAAACTACAACCATTGCTACAAAAGGTTTTGGCTTAATTTTAGCGTGCTGATGCTTAAACTAGAACTGATTGGCAATACTTTTATATTTTTCTAATTTTATAAATATTATGAAAACTAATAGATAAGATTCTTTATTGAAAGCATTTCAATTGCGTGGGCATATTAGTCGATACTAAAAGCAGTCGCTGTGTAAGGAACCAAAGGAAACTAGTTACCTTGCCTTTATGTGAATTATATATGATATGCAACTTATGCTAAAATAGAAATTACACGAGATTATTACAACGTTCTAAAAAAGGGAACTTATGTTTTTATATTGCTGAATGTTGATAGAAATGCTTCTTTAGGATCATTATAGAATGTCGCACCACCAAACTCTGTTTGTTGTACTAAGTTATTTCTCTTTTTACCATTGTTCGAATCGTTAAAATTCTTGACGGTTTTGTTAGCGACTGCTATCGCATAAGACATCGGTAAAATCTTAGGCTCCTCCTTAGCTCTCTTGTTAAGCTTCTCTATCTTTGTGGCAATGTGCTCGAGATCATCTAATCTTTTCAATTCTCTATATTGTACATCGCACATTCTTTTCAAGAGCTCTAGCGTGTAATGAGCATCGTTACCTGCGTTATGCAAAAATGCATGGGGAATCTCCAGCAGTTGTAAAATCCTGCCTAGGTTGCTCCCTTTTCTACCGTAGTTAGCGCAGTATAATTTTTCTGTATCCAATAAATATACTGGTTCATTTTTGTCAGCTTCCTCTTTGTAAGGACGGAGTTCACCTGCTGGTTCGCCGATATCTCTGAAATCGACACCTATATCTTTTAGCCACTTGATATCGCCTTTAATGTTGTGACCAACAAATGCTCTAGACCATGTCCGTTCGTTGTCTGTGGAAGGTTTCATGTAATAGTTTAGTAATGCCTGTACAAAGGCACAGCACTCTTTCAAAGGCATTACGAAACTTTCTCCGAGTAGATAGCAGTCTTTGTAATCGCATACAAATTTAGAGTTTCTCAATTGTAATACTTCGGAGACAATGAGGTGGTAATTCCTGGTAATTGGTGCTGTGGAGTATAAATTCTCTCTGGGGTCATAGATTGAGATCCCGATCTCCGTGATGATCTTTGTATCAAATTCAAACGCCTCGATATCTATGGAAAATAAAATGGCTCTATCACTGTTTAGCAGCTTTATGCAGTTTGTCAAGTAGTCGAAGTTCGTCCCGCCTGGAACAGAGTACACGGTCACAGGCTGGTTGTCCTTGATCTGTCTAACCTCAGCGTTGTAGGCTGAGAGCTGCTCCTTTAAATGTTGTTTCTTCGTCTGTGAGATATTGCTGTCGTTCGGTATCTTTGGTAGTTTCCCGTGTCTGGCAATCCAGTTATCTTCGAGCGTCTTCAGCTCCGAGTTTAACAACTTGTTGGCTCTCTTGTTGGTCAGATGGTAGCTTTCACTCAGCTTCTGCAAATAGCCGTCCACATACTTCATGCGCTGTCTGTTCGGAACCTCATACTTCAGGCTCTTGATCCTCTTGAAGTGGTCGAGCTCGTTCAGAAACGACACCCGCGGATCCTTGCCTTTATCTAACGCCACGCCTTTCATCAGCTGGTTGTAGTTAGTAGCCCGCACCAGTGGTTCTTTGACCTGACGCACATGCATGGGCACCCGCCCTCTCATCCACCTCCGCAGCAAAGCCATATCAACATCGTTATCGAGCCTAACCACAGCTTGCTTCGTGGCTCCACCACGTTTCCTCCTAGCAGACATCCTAGCAACGCTCAACATACACAACCACCTTACCCAAAAACAAGCATTCTATCTCTCCCCTCCTCCCCTCCGCCACAGAAGTCCAATAACCTCTTTGTGACAATATATCAAAAGGGCCTATGCACCACCCACACCGCCATTAGATGCTCATCGCTATTATCTTTTCCGCAGGATTTGAAGAGGAAAGGTAATAATGTACGAGTAATTTTTCAGTAACATTGTACGTACTAGACGTGGTCAGTTTCATGTCCGATATCACGGAAGGAGTGTTTGCTGTTCGAAGCGATAAAGCCGTTTGGGCCTATTTTTCGTGGCCCTCAGTGGCCCTCAGAGGGTCTCAGTGGGTCTCAACAAATCCACTCCCCCCCTCGTAGTAATCGACGATCCCACTTCCACGGATTGTTCCTGCGGGGTTCGTTCCCGGGTTCCGGTTGGGCTGTTGATATCGAAGCCTTCCATCGAAAACATCACTAAGTTTCATACAAACTTTCATACAAACTTTCATGCAAACTTTCATGCAAACTCTCATCGAAGCTTTGACCCGTTAGTCAGAACAAGATGCTCTTTTTCGGCTTTAAGTCCTCGACTCAAAGGCATTGCCATTGCAGATCGGATGCAGGTTTTGACGTCGTTCCCGTGTGCTTCCAGTTTTGTGCATCTTAATTGTAAATTGTTAAACTGTCTTGTATTGTCTTGCGCATACAATGGCTAAAAGAAAAATTTTCTAGTAGATCTTAGACATTGACTATTTGGGAATCGAATACCTATCGTTGATCATTTCTTTGAGCTGGCCCATAAGCAGATTTCTTAGTCCTTTGGGGGGGAAAAAATAAATAACATACTTAGAAAAAAAAGAGCCATTTTATATTGCAAAGAGAGGAACAATAATCTACGGATCTAAATCCTGATGAACAACACGCCGATGCCTCCCATGAACAGCGCGGGCGTTAATATGAACAGCGCGATGTATGCGTTGCCTATGCCGCAGGATAACGCCGATGTGGCGAAAAGTAGCAAAGACGCTGGCGCAAACATGAACAAGAACACCAGCAATATCAAGAACAAAGAGAAGGAGAAAGAGAAAGTGAAGCGGAAGAGAAACAGGGTGCCGTTGAGCTGTACCATTTGTCGGAGGCGGAAAGTCAAGTGTGATAAGTCCCGCCCAAACTGTACACAGTGTGTGAAAACCGGTGTGGCACACCTGTGCCACTACATGGAACAGGCTTGGGCTGAGGAGGCAGAGAAGGAAATATCGAAGGAGATGGAGTTAAAACAGCTGCGGTCGAAGGTGAAGCAACTCGAGGAGACACTCTCCCGATATAACTCTCTGACCGATGTGACCAGTGGACTGCACATGAACACCGGCTCGCCATACCCACATAGCAGGGACTCGAGCTCAAACCCAACAACAGCAACTACTACAAATAACAATAGCAATTACAACACAGGGACATTCAATAGCCCCGCCGTTCATGACCCAAAGATAAAGACTGAACATAACGATTTCGCAAATAACGACTCTATGACTGACGCTTACATGAATAGTATATTCAAAAAATTTGAATCCGACGAACTTGACCTAACGAGAGAATTTGACATGCTCCACTTAAAGAAAGACTACGGTTTGATACATCTGGGACCAACTCATTGGTTGGCGATCATGAAAGGTGATCCGTACTTGAAGCTGCTGTGGAAACACATCTTCACTATGAGGGAGAAATTAGTTGAATGGACTAAAATGAAACAGATGGGGAAAGTCTCTAAATGTCCCATCGATCATTCTAAATTGAAACAAGGACAACCACAGATTAACAATGGTCAATATACTAATGTCAATGGAAATGCGATAAATCCGGGCAAATGCCCTGTGAAACATGACTCAACACTTAGCCCTGGCATATCTAAATGTCCCGTTAAACACGAAAATGGAACAGATATGAATACAATTAACAATTTGCCAATGGGTCCAACCACTGCTGTTCATTCTGGTGTAGGCGCCAATCCACCTACAAGTGGTTGTCCAGTTCAACATGGTGGGAACAGTTTTATCCCGGGATTTATAGGTGGGCATCAGCAAGCTAACAGCAATGTCCCACAAATGGATGCGAAAGGAAATTCGGCAGGTATTGGCAAATGCCCTGTGACACATTCAGTGAAACAAGAAAATGAAAAGTCCGCCTCGCCAACATTACCAGAGGTTTCGCAACCATCTTTCACCAAAAAGGAAGTCATGGAGCAATTACAAAGTTCTTTACCACCGCGAGGAATTGTAATATTGTTCGTTAGTAAATTTTTTGAGACCCTTTATCAATTGGCTCCTATTATAGATGAAACTAATTTCAAAAACCAATTGAACATCGTATTCCCAGAACTGAATATTTTCGAGGGGCATAAGGCTAAGGATAAAACCTCCAGATGTCCATTCGACCATTCAAAACTCTCGACTATAAATATCACGAAAAGTTCTGATTATTGTTTATTAGGTATGCTGTTGATTATTATGCGACTTGTCTGGTTACAGTTACCTGTTAATGTTAATATTTTATCTTTTTCAGATAACAGCAAAATAACCATGTCCACAGATGACAAATTGTTGAGTGGTTTTGAAATCAAAACAGAACTAATCGAATCTCTGAAAACTCGTCTTATTGAATTTGATGAAATTTCTAGCGTATCCAATGCAAATGTGACAATTAGCACTATTCAGTTTGCCATTTTTTACAGAATAATACTGCTCTGCAATACTAATAACGCACCTTCTGGTGGCACTCTCAGTGCTTTAAAAACAGTTAATAATGATAATGAAACTCATCAAGGTTTACTTTCAAGCATTGTTCAAATGGCTTTCAGTTGTGGTCTTCACAGAGACCCTGATAATTTTCCTCAACTAGTCACTGTCTTCCCCAATCAGTCTGCAGATAGCTCAGACTCAGGTGATAATAAAGACCAATCAAGAAATAGCACCAAAGGAAACTCAAAACACCATAAAGAAAATACAATTGAGAGATACAAACATACATGGAGAAAATTATGGTATTATATCATTTCATTGGATATTCAGCAATCATTTTCTTTGGGTACTCCAAGACTTCTAAGAAATTTAAAAGACTTTAGTGATACGAAACTACCATCTGCATCTAAAATTGACTACAAGAATGATATCAAGGAACTGGTTATTGTTAAAAATTTTACCCTGATTTTTAAGCTAGATTTGTGTATCATGGCAGTTCTGAATCATATTCTGAACTTGTCTATTGCTCGGAGTTTGAAGAAGAAAGATTTAGATTCGCTAATAAAGCTACTATCAGACCTAATATTTGGAGAAAGAAATGTTAATGAAGTTGTAAGTGAATTAATTGAAAGAAATTTGCTCTCATCTTCTGAGTTGGTTGCAACTAATATGCAGGAAAATCTGCTCTTTGAGCAATCTACTCATCCTGTTGCAGACGATGTTAAGGATGCGGTTCTGTATGGGCTACCAACTCTAGAAAGCCTATATGCAAAAAATGAAATACCATTTAAGGATATCATGCTCTCCAAGAATTCTGGATATGGGGGAGAAAGCAAATCTGAAAACTTAAGTAGGGCCGATAAGGTTAAAAATACTTTGACCTACTCATTATTATACTCAAGGCATTTGACTTTGAGGCTTCTAGTTTACATTATGAACTATATCTTGTTTACTAGGTATGAACCTCTGGGCGACTCAGATCCGGATACTATCATTATCACCAAATATTATGCTCAAGAAGCACTGGACTTTTCTGTGGATTGTTTCAAGAACTCTATGATTTTTTTTGAAAACATTAACAATCCAATTTTCAAGTCAGCTAGTGTTCTTCTACTTCCTCAGTGCTTAGACGTTTGTCATCGATCACTTCAATATTTTATCTGTTTGATTCTTAGAGTGAAGTGTGGGAATATTACAGGTAACGGTGGAGGACAATGTCCATTTTTTGCTGTCAAGAATGAATCAGGAACCGAATCAGAAAATGAAAAGGAAGCAGATTTGAACAATCCAGGATTTTTAAATGGTAAGGATATTATGTCCATGAGCACTTCGAAAATTGATCTGGATGATACAGACAGCTTACTCCAAACATTGATATCTAATATATCTAGTTTCTACTCACTGACACAAAGATTAGCCAAAAGTTATACGCTGGCAATCCGGATAATGAAATCTACCGGCTTTTTCATGACCCTTTTGAACGATCAGAGCTCTAAAAACCAAATGAATTCCTTTTTACCTCCAAAGCACCCAAAAATTCCTAGTATTGCTAGCCTTCTGAGAAATGACGGTGCAGCATTTTTGAATGCGGACGTGAGTCAGTTGAGAAGATGTCCTGTTTATCAAGATACTATTGGGTTCGATGTGACTAGAAACTCTTCCTTTCCAGGTCCTTTACGAACTTCTATTGATCGTATTGGGACTCAATTACCGCCACTTAAATCGTATAAGCCAATTACCTACACAAGTAGTGATGTTCGTGGTTGTTCTTCTAGGGGAGCTAGTAGGGGTAGTTCGGCAATATCATCTCCAGGGGTTAGCAACCTCGACGTTCCTCCTATTAAAAGACAAAGAACCATGGAGAATATAACATCGATACCAAGACCTACTGAGAAGCACATGGGAAGGTTGAATGGTTTCGATATGATAAATAATTCAAATGGTAACATATTAGATGTAAACAACCTTCCCGTTCCCGCACTAAATCCCCTCTCACCGAATGGTATGCTTTTCCAAGATCTAGGTGCCACTCCAAATCACACTGCTAATGGAACTGCAGTAGGAACTCCGAATGATCTTGAAAATTTCTTGATGGCCAACACAAATTTCAATGGTATCAATCCGTCGAATATTGTTGAAGCATTCGGTATTAACAAGACAGATCCTAATTTGGGTCTTACAAATATGGATTTTCTTCCTATTGACAACTTGGGTTTTGATTATGAACCTGATTTAAACAATATATTTAATGGAGAAACAGGAACTCTAAAATTTGATACAAATGAAACTATCTAATTCATAGTGGAATATAATCAGGCTTTAGAAAGGATATATAATATTTAACTGTGTTTATCAGATAATTTAAAATGACTGGATCATAAGATAAGAAATATATAATTGAATTAAAGGGTGTAAACTTCGGAAGCAAAGTGGATACCATTAGCATTGGCATAATATTTACCGTCGGTAACTAAACCTTCAGGGCCACAGGCTAGCAGCCAAGTTTTTGATGTATCTTCTTCGACTAGTGAGGATAACTCAGTTGTCCAATCCATCCTTTCACCCTCAGTTATGTTACATAGTTTTTTGTACTCGGTTAAATCCTCCGCAGTATTCAATTCGAAATCCTCCAGTTCTATGTCATTTTCAGTTCCTTCAGTACCGGACGAAGTCGGTGCGGTTGTTTTATTAGTCAAGTATATGTCTAAATTATCTATTTTACCATCTTCGCTTATTAAAGCGCGAAAAGAATCTGACTTAGTTATTATGCTCAACTGGCTGCTGTTTTTGGTCAACCAGACTAGACGAAGGTATGAGATATTTTTCATAGACTTAAAAAAACGGAATAAAGGCAGTCCAAAGGCAATACCGGAACCCCCACAAACTATGGCAATTCGGTTGGCATTTTGTAAGCACACATCAGGTACTGAGGGATTATGTGGGTTCTGGATGGTATAACTATAGCCCAATTCGACAACAAAAGATGATGTATTAAATTGAGGTACAGTATGTTCATTGACAATTAATTCCATGATTTCATCGGAAGGTAGAGTTGCCAATGTATAAGGATGGCTAGGTAATATCCAATATAGAGGATTCAGCTTTCTGTATGCACTCAGTCTAATATGGGATGATGGGTTGAAAAAATCAGGTAGTGCCTTTCTAGGGAATTTAAGTACCACCAAATTAGTGTTTTTACGATCTTCAATTTTATCTATAAGACTAGCTCGAGAAGTAAAAACAATCTTGTTGATTACTTGAATGGCAATCAAAACGCTATTTACAAAAAGGTAGGGAGTTTTGACGCTAGGCCTCGCATGATAAGGTGTGATGAAAACAAATGCAAATAATGTAATATTGTGTATAATATAGAACAAGTTGTAGGCTGACCGTCTTGCAACATTCATAGAGGCGATAATTAAAATTATTGAAATTCCAGCAATAACAACGCCGGCAAAGTTATACTTATTGCTCAACTTTGCGTCTAAGTCGGTTTTGGGGTTAATCGCCCATCTGATAACAAAGAAAACACCATGCAATAATCCAAATATAACAATTAGCCTAGATAACCACTTGTGAAATGGGATAAAATCTGTATAGACATATTTGTCTCTAAAAAAGATATTGGGTCTCAAATTCAAAAACAGACTTAACGATAGAAGAACATAGCTTAGTCTCCCCAGTCTCATAATGTAAACTGCAGTTTGAGAAAAGATGGAATAATGGTAATAAAACGTAGCCATCAATGGAATAAATAGTATTAACAAGTGTAATGCCGGGTCAATGGTGTAAAGCCGTTTCCATAGCTCACCAAAGAATGTCCTATTCTTATTAGAAGGGTACGACTTAATGATCCTTCGCAGCAAGATTAAAAATACCACATATGCAACGCTAACAAAAAATACAATATAACCGTAATTGATATTAGCAAAATGAGTATTGCCGTGTCTTTTTTGCAATGTAATCGACTCCAATGGAGCTGGTCTTCTTATTTCACCCATTTAACCATCTAATATTACCTAAATAATACGTAAGCTTTTATGCAGTCAAAAGACCAAAAGTAGAGCTTTTATATTAGCCTTGATATTTACAGTTTTATTCATCTTTTAAATATAATGAGCAAATATAATTTGCTTTAAATTGTTCAAAACTGTTATCAGTACTTTAATGTGATAAATTAGCTCATTTTTCATTGTTTATTCCGAAAGATCAATGTGGCCGTGTCTGCTGAAGTAAGTTAATAACTCGAAGTATCAATTTGGCTACCAAAATATCAAATTAAATGGTTAAAAAAAAAAAGATGTGCAAAATCTACAATTTAAAAGAAAAGAAGTTTTATACAGTTCCAATTTATATACCAGTGCTAACTTAAACAACACATATACGGTAAAATGTCTACTGAAAAACATTGTAATTTAGGAAGAACTCAATTTTCTTTATATTTTTTGTTTTCATAATGCCATCATAATTTCTGGAATTTTTTTCAAGTTGTGATTATCTTGCTAACACTTAAAAATATATGTATCATCTATTGTCAAAACTTTAATCAAGGCTCAATTACATCTAGTCCTATAGCATTATATGGACTTTGTAAAGAATATGCAGGTCTTGTCGAACAATATCTTCGTACATAGTTAGAAAAAGGTTCTGTAGTATATTTATAATTTTCAAGTATCCAACACCAATAACAATCGTGTCCCAGTGGCCGAGTGGTTAAGGCGATGCCCTGCTATTCATTCTTTACGAACAGCAATTAGGCATTGGGTTTTACCTGCGCAGGTTCGAATCCTGTCTGTGACGCTTTATTTTTTTAATTATACTTCAAATATTTTTTTTTGAATCTTCTGTTTCCCGTTTTTTGTTAATCACCTAGACTCATATATATTATAGTAATCACCAGGAAAACTGACTAGCAATAAATTTACATATAATCGGATTGGTCTAGGATTTATTAACTGGTACTCTGTCAAATATATATTATTGTCTTGTTCTTCATCTACCACTCTTCTCTACTCTTTACTTGCTCCTTTATTACATTTCTCACAAACCACATTGAGTACCCAATATTAAACTTTAACATATATCATGAAATAAAGCAATCTTTTCTAAATAGACTGAAAGGTTTTTGAATACATTATTTAAGGTCTGGTACACTTTTCAGTAGCATTCAGGTATAGAACAATACCTACAGTGAATCAATAAGATAGCATAAACTCATGTGATGAAACCGTATGGAATAACACCTACTTGACTACACTGTCGGCATTTTCCTTTCCTACAACAAGTTCTGAGGGCGTGTGGTCTAGTGGTATGATTCTCGCTTTGGGCGAACATGGATAACATCCGTGTGAACAATCACAAGCATGCGAGAGGCCCTGGGTTCAATTCCCAGCTCGCCCCAACTTTTTTTTGTATTTTGTCTTCAACTAAATGAAATAGTATTTATAATACTGTGTTTTTTTTATTATACATACATGCAAAACTAGCACAATAAGAATCCCTAGTAACAATTTCTTTTACCAACTATCAATTATAATTGAAACAACTAAGTCTTTTTATTACTGCGTATTTACAGGGCTATTTATTGACAATTGTTTTAACTTAGAAAAGCGATAATATTTAAAAATTAAGATATACAAGTTTTATTTTGAGTAGGTAAATCAGAGAAGCGCTTTGTTTGAGTACAAGCTATTTGGTCTTGAAGATTTTACCACTCTATGTAATGATTTGCTTCATTTTCACCAGCATGATTGCAAAAGTTAGACCTTTTACATCATACCTGGCATACCTGGCATACCACCACCTGGGGCACCAGCAGCTGGAGCTGGTTCAGGAGCGTCAACGATGGCAACTTCGGTAGTAGCCAACAAGGAAGCAACACCGGAAGCGTCGACCAGACCAGATCTAACGACCTTGAATGGGTCAATAATACCGGCAGCCAACATATCAGTGAATTCTCCCTTAGCGGAGTCGTAACCCTTAGCAAAATCTTCGCCAAATTCATCAACAAGCTTACCGACAATAACGGAGCCTTCTTCACCGGCGTTCTCAATAATTTGCTTAGCTGGTCTAGTAATGGCCTTTCTGATAATGTCAACTCCCAATTTTTGGTCGAAGTTCTCAGTCTTGACTTCGTCTAAAACTCTAGAGGCCTTAACCAAAGCAGTACCACCACCTGGTAAGATACCTTCTTCAACGGCAGCTCTGGTGGCATTCAAAGCGTCATCGTAACGGTCCTTCTTTTCACCGACTTCAACTTCAGAAGCACCACCAACCCTGATGACAGCAACACCACCGGATAACTTGGCAAGTCTTTCTTGTAGCTTCTCCTTCTCGTAAGAGTTAGTAGTGGTGACATCAATGGAGTTCTTGATCTGTTCAATTCTTTCTTGGATAGAGTCCTTGGAGCCGTTACCGTTTAGGATAACAGTGTCTTCCTTTGTGATAGTAATGGAGTCACAGGAACCTAGGTGTTCCATAGTGGCTTGTTCTGGCTTCAAGTCCAATTCTTCAGTAAAAACAGTACTGCCGGTCAAGATGGCGACATCACCTAGAATGTTCTTTCTGTTGTCACCGAAACCTGGAGCCTTAACGGCACAGACCTTGACTTGGCCTCTCAACTTGTTTAGGATACAAGCAGCTAGGGCTTCACCGTCGACATCTTCGGCGATGATCAATAGTGGTCTTCTACTTTGGTTAGATAGTTCCAAAGCTGGCAAGATGTCTTGGATGGAAGAGATCTTCTTTTCGCTCAACAACAACAATGGCTTTTCGAATTCTACCTTGCCGGACTTTGCGTCAGTAATGAAGTATGGGGAGATGAAACCACGGTCAAATCTCATACCTTCGGTGACTTCTAGTTCGTCTTCCAAAGTTCTGCCTTCTCTGATGGTGATAACACCTTCCTTGCCGACCTTTTCCATGGCGGAGGCAAGCAACTTACCGACGTGGGCGTCACCGTTAGCTGAGATGGTGGCCACCTGGGCGATTTCCTCAGAAGTGGTGATCTCCTTCTTGTTTTCAGTCAAGAATTGGATGACCTTCTCGACGGCGGCCTGGGAACCCCTTCTCAAATCCATAGGGTTGCAACCGGCAGCGACGTTCTTGACGGACTCGGTGAAGATGGCTCTACCCAAGACAGTGGCGGAGGTGGTACCGTCACCGGCGGCCTCGTTAGTCTTGGAGGCAACTTCTTGCAGAAGCTTAGCACCCATGTTCTCGAACTTGTCCTCCAAAGTAATGGATCTGGCCACGGTGACACCATCCTTGGTGATCTTTGGTGCTCCAAATGGCTGCTCGATCAGCACATTTCTACCCTTAGGCCCCAGCGTGGCAGAGACAGCATCGGCCAAAGTCTCGACACCACGAAGCAGAGCAGCTCTGCCTTCGACACCGAACTTCAACTCCTTGAAACTGGAGTACAAACGAGCGTTTCTCAAAGATCTAACCTGCGAACGTGCAACAGCTCTCAACATTTGTTTATATGGGAGGTGATTTATGTATGGTATGGTTTATCTTATGTCTCTATCCCTTAACAGCTACTCCACAGTAACAAGGTTGAAAGCTATAGAGTTATATACTTTGCGAATTTGTATTCCAGGAGCTTGCAAGCGTTAGAGAGAGCGCAGTAACGATTTCCCTGATTTTCTTCAAGTTTCCATGAACAAAACGGGCAGATTTCTCGAGTGCGTCAGCTGTTAGCTGTAAGTGCGCGATCAAGTACTTTACCCGGCTTATTGTTTTCCTTCCAGCACCAACACCGAAGTTCCGGGATTCAGCTTGCGGTAGTGAAGGATTTGGCATTAATCACGGTATGCAGGAGAATGTTACCCGGTGCGGGGGGGGACGAAGATTCAAATATTAGGGCATGTTAGACGTGTCGGAGTCACATGCCCCTGTGTCACTGTTTTCTTGTAGTCTTGCTGTGTGGTCTCAGGTCCAGGGTCTCCCAACTCTCTGCGTCTTGTGTGTGTGTGTGTCGGTGTGTGTGTACATGTGAAAGGGTCCCTTCGCTCTCAGGGTGCGTGTGCAGAGGAGGCTCTTTGGGTTTTGTGGTGGCTGATCGGCACTGGGCAATGGGAGAGCTGAGGGAACTGAGAGAGCTGAGAGAGCTGAGGTAAATTTCAAATGATTCCACGGGAACCACTGGACACGGGAGTTGTCGGTAAACGGGAGTTGCCGGAAGAGATTTTCAGAAGCAATCTGGCAATTGACAGTGGGGGGCGCGGGAAGGAGAGGAAGATGGGACAGATGGGAAACACAGTAACGGATCCGCGTGTGTTCCAAGGAAAAAGCAATGCACAAGAGTGCACAAATCTTTATTATACTTTCTCTCTGTGCGTGTCTGTGTGTGTCTGTGTGTGTGCTTGGAACTCTTAGATAAGAACGCGTACGAAGCACCAACACCACAACTGTAGTAGACCAATTGCTTGCTGTAACATTACCTGCAATGTCTCTGTTTCACCATTGTCTCCAGGTCTCTCTGCACCTCTTTCTGTACCACTCAACACTTCAATCGCAAGCACGGCACTCTCTCACAAGTTGATGGAGTAACCGGCTGGTAGAGCATTTGATTGTACACGACTTTCTGAGGATCAGAGGTGGAATTAGCCTGAATTACCTAATTGGGCAATACTCATTGGACCCCCCCCAAGATTGATCATCTCTCCACTAATAGTGCTGCACAAAGGGAATTAGCGTAATAAGCAAAATGTAGTCGCACAGTTGCTGCACTTGTGTGTTCCATCTACACGGTCGATGCTATAAGGTGCCATTTTTCAATTCCTCCCCCATCACGCCAGAAGTATAAATAGTGGAAGGGTCCCCACTGCCACTAAACAAACCCTTTTCTTAACCGGGATTTTGGGGGGAGAAAAAAAAAGACAACCACCGAACCATATAAAGGCTAAGGAATAAAAGGGATCTCAAACTCCCTAGATGATAGCTAAGAATAGAGTAGACGATGATGTGTATGTGACCATGAAGAGCAAGAAGAAGAGCAAGAATAGCGGGCGGTCTCAGTCCGTTCCGATTTCCAAGAACAAGCGGATGATCTCGAGGGGTCAATTAGTGGAGGACGGGGTGCGCATAGTCGGGGTGACTAGTCTCAACACTTTCCAGAACAAGGCACCCGCCAATATGCGCAGCACCACCACGAACGTGTACAGACCGAGCACGATGATGTTCAGCAATGACTCCTCGTATAGCATGGGTGTGGGTGGCAGACAGTACGGCGACGAGTCCAAGGAAGGCCCTAGACTGAGCATAGAGAGCAGGATAAGCTCAACAGATAGCTTTATAAGTGCGAACAGCTACGTGAGAAGGTCGAACTCGAGTGTCTTTGAGACTGCCTCCTTGGTGAGTTGCGTCACTTGTTTAAGCGACTCGAGCTACTCAACCAGTAGCGGAAGCTCTTCACTGAGCTTAGCGTCGTCTGCTACAGGTAACTCGCAGAAAATGAGACATCGCAAGAAGAACCACAGCGGCAACGACGACACTAACAACAAATTGGACACTTTCTTACCTATAAACACCGTGATACCTTACGCAAGAATTATCAATGCCAAGATATTTACCACTACACCACAAAATCAGAACCAAGAACCAAGAACCTCGAACGATTTCACAAACCAGTCCATACTTTCCCGTGATGATGTGTCCTCACAGGCGTCTAAATTTATCTCTGTACCTGATGATAGGCCCAGAAGAAAAAGTTTTAAGAGAAAACCTTCCAACGCTAGAATAACATCAATGACCAGCATAGACGGTGACACCGATAATAACCCGTTCAGCATCCAGCCATCATCAACATCAGCATCAGCATCAAGAACAACTACAAATAACGACAATAACGACAATGTGGATCTAAAGAACCCATTCAATACTAATGACGACGACAATGTTAATAATTCAAAAGTTTCAGTAAAAGAGTCAGAAATACTCTACGAAGGCAGTCAAGATGAAATGGAAAACATAAAAAGCTTACATTTAATAGAGATAACTTTTGCCAAACCTAGAAGACAAGATGTGGTACCTAAGAAAATTGTGATTGCCATCGAAACCACTGAGCTACTAAGAGGTCCATCTGAGATTGTAGATGCCATCATGGATAGAAGTTATAAAGGCACAAAACAATCCAGATCTATCCTAGCCATTATTAACCCATTTGGTGGTAAAGGTAAAGCTAAAAAACTGTTTATGACAAAGGCCAAACCTTTGCTGAGCGCCAGTAGAAGTACTGTTGAGATCAAGTACACAAAGTATCCTCAGGAAGCCATCGATATCGCCAGAGAAATGGATATATCTAAATATGACACCATTGTATGTGCCTCAGGTGATGGTATTCCCTATGAAGTCATTAACGGTCTTTATAGAAGGCCTGATAGAGTTGAAGCATTCAACAAACTGGCTATCACACAACTACCTTGTGGATCAGGTAACGCCATGAGTGTCTCTTGCCATTGGACAAACAATCCGTCTTATGCTGCATTATGCCTTCTTAAATCAGTAGAAGCTAGAATCGACTTGATGTGTTGTTCTCAACCATCTTACGCTGATGAATATCCTAAATTATCATTTCTAAGTCAGACTTATGGTGTGATTGCAGAATCCGATATCAACACAGAATTTATTAGATGGATGGGTCCAGCCAGATTTGAACTTGGTGTCGCGTTCAATGTCTTGCAGAGAAAGAAGTACCCGTGTGACCTTTACGTCAAGTACGCTGCGAAGTCAAAAAATGACCTAAAAGTACACTATCTAGAACATAAGAATCAAGGCTCTCTTACATTTGAAGGGGACCTAAACGAGGAATCTCCAGAGACTGAGGACACTAAACAGATATCAAAGTCTAATGAAAATGAAATCTCAAATGAAATCACTGAGGACAGTTTCAAATTGAAGTACCCTCTAAAGGACGGCGTTCCAGATGACTGGGAGAGGCTTGATCCATCTATCTCTAATAATATTGGTATCTTTTACACGGGTAAAATGCCTTATATTGCAGCTGATACCAAATTCTTTCCAGCTGCATTGCCATCTGATGGTACCATTGATATGGTTGTCACAGATGCCAGAACTTCCGTTACAAGAATGGCGCCTATCCTTCTAGCTTTGGATAAAGGATCCCATGTCTTACAACCAGAAGTTATTCACTCCAAAATCTTAGCATATAAATTGATCCCAAAACTAAATCACGGACTATTTTCAGTTGATGGTGAAAAATTCCCATTGGAACCTTTACAAGTTGAAGTCCTACCAAGACTTTGTAAGACCTTACTAAGAAATGGTAGTTATGTGGATACTGAATTCGATACTATGTAATAGAAAAATACCGAGCTAGTCAGAATTGTGCTCATTTTCTATAACTACAGTCTAAAAAACATTCTTTGCATTTTATGAAACCTTACTAAAACTGGTTTGCTTTCTTTTCTTACAAGCGTTTCATATCTCTATTTAACGATCTCTACAATTATATTATCCTCTATAAGTTAATTACTTATTTATAGCTTATAATATCAAGGAATTTCACCTTACCTATTAAATTACGTCTTTCTGACGTGTGTTGTAAACTACTCCCCTTAGCGTTGTGTAAACGCATAAATGTTTTTATTATCTAAATATAAACATTTACATGTAATAATTTTTGCGGGTAAAATTTTAATTCTTCAAAATTTTATACTTTTACAATATTAAATGCAATATTATATAATTATGCTGTACTTTATAAAGCATCATAAAGCTTTGCTATTATCTCAAGTTTCATTATCAGTGTATCATGCAAATACCCATTCTCTTTTCCTATCCAATGTTGAATAAAATCGTGTTTCTCTAACAATTAGTTGAGTTGTCTTCCAAAAACCAGATCTAGTCATATTATTATTTTCAGCACCAAATAGTTTCGCGATACAAGAGATTAACATTGACAACCACTTTGTGATTGATCTTCATCAGTAGTAGAAATGTCAATAACACCAGCTTTATTAGAATTCCTGTTTCCTGCTGCTCCGCCAGTGTTTTCTAGCGGATTTGCATCTGAATCTTGGAATTCTGGTAAAGACTTGGCAATTTTCTTGAATAAATTCTTGACGTTATAACCAACTTTAGTACTGGTTTCCATAAATATTTTTGCTCCCAGGTCCTGGGCCTTCTTTTCACCTTCCTCAGCAGTGACTTGTCTTTCATCTGCCAAATCACTTTTATTACCAACAACACATAATATTACATTCTCTGCACCTCTTTCATTCTTAACATCTTCAATCCATTTATCAATGAATTCAAACGATTTCCTCTTAGTAATGTCATATACTACAATTGCCACTCTTGAGTCTCTAATATAGGAAGGGATTAATGATCTGAATCTTTCCTGACCTGCAGTATCCCATAATTGCAAACGGATAGTCTTGTCATCGAGGTACATGGTCTTCGACAAGAAATCTATACCAATCGTCGCCTGGTAATTATCATCGAATGTATCATACATGAATCTAGTGATCAACGATGTCTTACCAACACCTTGCTCACCAAGAAACACAATTTTATACTTCGTTAACAGTTTATCTTGTCTACCTGACATTATTCTCTATTCTCTGGAATTTATCTTATGCGAATATGCTATATCTCTGGAAAATTGTCTAAAAACCCTCCTTAAAAACAAAAAATAAACCTGAGTAATCGTAAATATTCAAATCACCAACTATATGTGATGCGATTGCAGATCAAAAATGGTGAAGACCGCTGGTTGTATATTGATGAATTGTATAGTCGAAATAAAGGTCCTCTTCGTCAGTTTTGTGAGTCGAAAAAATATGATACTGCTCAAATAAAAAAGAAGTAACTAATATAGAGTAAAAATCACAGCTCTCAACGATTTGAATTTGCTACTGTATAATTAGAAGCCCTATTTTGGTCAATGTATTCACCAACACATGCTTGTATATCATGCACTCTTATTGATTTTTTTTTTCAAAATTATTGAGGGGGGGTACTTGGTGTTTAAGCTGCACATATCGTGTATAAGTATTTTGATTAAGTAATTATAATATGTAACAAGTCCCAATTATGTATAAAATACACGCTGATTTAGAGGTGATTACACTTGAGTAGTAACCAGGTGCTCATTTGGTAACATTGACACGATACAGAACTACGCATTAATTTTATCCTTTAAATAGGTTGGAGTCAAACGTAAGCATAAATTATATTGAGAAATGATTCACTTAACTGATATACGCTATACCCTATACAGTGGCCACATAGTGTGGCATACTATAGAAGTGATATACTGAAAAAAAATGGCACACATATAGATAAGTGCAATATGAGAACCTCATATCTATTTCTTACCGGATTTCTTGATACCACCACCGACTAATGGCTTACCAGACTTGACGTTGGCCATCATAGCCTTCTTAGCAGCAGCATCGGCCTTTTGCTTCTCCTTGAAAGCTTGGTCCTCTGGGTCCAAGTCTTGCTGTTGCTTCTTCTTTTGCTTCAAAGGCTTAGCCTTACCACCTTGACGACCAGACATTTCCTGTTTCTAACTTGTACCTATTGGCAGAGTGTACTGAACATACAGCATAAAAAGAGAGTTCAGTCAGGATTCACAAGCAGTTTTAAAGTTATCACAGTAAATTGCAGCAGTCTCACTCCCCGCCCAGCGGCTACGGAATAGCCTTCCTCCATGCAAACCTTAGCGAGGACAAAATTGCGACCCAGCTCGTTGGGTTGATTGTGCTCATCTCATCTGCCTGCAAAGAAAAAAAAGAGAGACAGAGAAGCCCAAATACCGTTTTACAGAACAATAATGGTTTTTCGTTCTTCTTTACGCGGTATCCTCTGTGAATTTGCAAAATCTTGGGAAAACATATATTTGAGACAAAGTTCATCTTAAGCTAGTCTCTGCACTTTCTTCTAAGAGACTGAAAAATTTCAAGATCTCGCTACTCCCACGATCTTCCTCTTACACCACAAATGCACTCATAGCGACGTACTTAAGTATAAAGCTTTATTTGCCAACAACAATACCAAATCACTAGTCACGTACTAATTGGGCGGCTAGAGCTTCTCTCCTTTTCAGCCTTGGACATTTTTTTTGTTCTCTCTGTGCAGCAGATTCTAAGTTCTTTGTCTTTCTTTTTCTTTTTAAATCAAGATAACCACTGCCAACCAGAACTTCCTAACAGGGAAATTAAGGGAGAGGAAGGAAGGAGTGTGTGAATTTAGCAAATTGATGAAATTGAAGTTGCCGGCTTTCTCTAGAAGAGCCAGCACAACAAGTATCCAGATCTCATTTTCGGTGTTGCATAAACCATAGAAACTAATGCAGTACAGCTGGTTCTGATTGCCCACTGTTAGCCGCCCAGAGTCGAACTGATCAGCTCTGCCTTTGCCCCCTTCTTGGCAAGAAAGCCTATATAATAGTACGAAAACTACGAATAATTGAAATGATGCTTTCCTTCTCCTCCAATTAAAAAAAGGAAAGACCGCCTTCACCAAATAACAGTACTGCCAGGTTGGAGAAGCAACGATATTACATTAGGAGGCTCATCAGTATCCGGTACCCAATATATAGTCTACAAAAAAGAGGAAATAAATAATTTAGTTGAAGGCTATCAAAAATGGATGCACAAAGTATACTAGCAAGGTATTTTGATGTGAAGGTGGTGGACGGCTTTTATTACATTCAGATACAATTTAGCGATACAGAGTTTTTAGAGAGGACAATACAAAATGCAATAGCAAATTTAACACACAAGGATATTGAGGTATTATTCCGATTTATGCTCAAAGAACCACTTCGTTCTAAAAAAATATGGCTCCTAATATCCATAATGTTTATTGAGCTGAGTCACGCAAAATTACAATACAAAGATATATGGATTCACTTACTGAGTATTCAACTGACTTTTAATCTTGAAGAAACTGAGGTCCCAGAGAGTAATGATGTTATAATAAATACTCTCATTGACAGGGGTACTAAGAAAGACATAACTTTTAAAAACTGGAAATATTTTTTTATTCTATTGAAAACTTTGGCATACATTTATACATCTCCGAGCGATGATATCCAACAACTGATCATTTCTAAATTTGACTATGTTAAAGATTTTTTAACATCCAATGAAATAAAAGATTTAAATTTGTTAATAATGTTGATTTCTTTCCTTTCGCTAGCAAATGGCAATGCTGAACATCAAGAATACCCAATATTAAGGTGGAAAAAGCAGAATATTGATAAAATATTCAGTAATTATAAAATTATGGAGTTCATACTAGATAACTTCAAGGAAAAATTAGTTAATTTTGTGAGGATTAAAAAACTCTTCGCAGTATATGAAAGTCAGAATTGTCAAACAAAGAAAATTGTAGGATTATCAAATTCAGGTAGTAAACGGTTTTGCTATTCACAGTTCATTCATGGAAATTTATATTTGTGGACTGGAACAAATACTTTCATTCATCTTCGAAAAAAAAATATCTTTTTAAAGAAATCTAATAATTGCTTGATTGAGATAGGCTTTCCCAGAGATATAACACCTTTCACTCAAATGGCTCTTAACGAGTTCGAAAAAAGTCATATACCGATGAAATATTTGAAAAAATTGGAGCTAGAATTCAACTCAGAACATGAATGTAGAATTTTTCTTGAGTCAATGGATAACTATTTTAGAATTAGTGAAGCAAAGGATTACTTACTATTAAATTTTACTGAATCAGACACGAGCTCCCAAATTGATAACATATCTCATTCCGAGCTTGAATTCAAAGAAAAATCTGTACCAATTCAGCTAAAAGAATCAAATACAGATAAGAATAATAATGGCCATTTTAACATGCAAGAAAACTCTTATCGAAATACACAGCTTCAAACTCCCGAAAGATCAGATCTCAAGAGGAACGATAAAAACGATAACGATTCCATACAAAATAATAAAGCGCATTCTAATGGAGAACAATATCCAAGTTCAGAGTACGGGATATTGTTGAAACCACAGCCCGCACTTTGTTCCTCTCCATTATCTGATCTGAACAAGAAAAGATTACAAAGAAGTCTATCAAAATCGAGCAAGAATCTTAAGCTAGTAATGGAACAGCAATTTAATACAACACTAAATCAATCAATAGAGGTTATGAAAGAAAATATTATTATTCCTTCTTCGGTTGCTTATCAAGATCACCTGATTGACAAAGATTTGGGCCGTCACCGTTTAATCGAAGGTGGGCGCTTAACTAGTCAGTTTGTGGGACACAAACCAAACAATATACCCAAAGTTACTTCTGTATCCAAAACAAAACCTAAATCAGTCAAAACTGCAGATATAAATGTGTTGAATACAATTTTTGGATCTGCTAGTTGTACTGTTAGAAGTTATAAAGTAGGAAGATCAAAAGGGAAGAATGTCAAACCAACAACACGGAGTATCAATAAAGGTAAGAAGATGATCGCAAATAATAGTTCTGAAAATATCCATTCAAATAAAACTGTCAAAGAAAAAAGTAATCTTGTTGCAAACCTCGTTCCGGTAGAGACAAGTACTTCTCAAAATAGGTCAAAGGAAATAATTTCTCATATTAACAGTAAAGTACCCAATCAAGAAGTATCTGGCATTGAGGATCACACAATATCCTTAAACAACTCAGGTACACTCTGTGATATTAATACCAGTAAGGATGCCAATTTATCCTTATCAAAATCTATAAGCAAAGGAGCGTTTTCAAAATCAATACAAGACCAACTTGCCAACTCCATTAACGCAATTGCCAATCAGATGATCTCGCGCATATCAATAATCAATGAATTGTTAAACAAGAAGATTATGCAGGAACTTTCGGAAAAATATGAAGTACTGTTTTCAGAATTGCATAAAAGTTTTAAAGGGGATGTTGAGCGAATGGTTGAATTTGTAGGCGATTTAAATAAAATGTCAGATTTAACAGAGGAGGAAGTGATAGCTGAAATAAGAAAACGAAATATAATCAACTCTAATATAACTGTAGAGACTCGACGGGAATAACCTATGAAGGTTACTTTTTATTAAGTTCTCATTAACATTACAACCTTAAACTCTTATAAAAGTTAGAAATACGCCAATCAAAGTATACCTGTATTGAAAGTTTTATCATGTGAATTGTAGTACTATTACACGAAAATTTTATGAATCCACGCAACTTTTTTTTTTTGGCAATTTTTTCAAAATTTCGCCGGGCCTACCGTCGCCCACCTCATCAACTTTTTTTTTTTTTCACTTCTGTTTGGACAACTTCTAGCAACGTTGGCATATTTCTGTATGTTAACAATTGCATTGGTATATAATAAACAGTTTTCATATTAATTAACTTTATATTTTTTATTCTTTTATTTAAAAAGCACACCAACTCCATTAACTCCAACACAGTCAATATGGATAACAAAACCCCAGTTACTTTAGCTAGAGTCATCAAGGTCTTAGGTAGAACCGGTTCTCGTGGTGGTGTTACCCAAGTCCGTGTTGAATTCTTGGAAGACACTTCTCGTACTATTGTCAGAAACGTCAAGGGTCCAGTTAGAGAAAATGACATCTTGGTCCTAATGGAATCTGAACGTGAAGCTCGTCGTTTGCGTTAAGATAGCAAAATATATGTGTCGTTGTGTCAGCATTGGAGGTCTTCAGTTATTATGGACAGCATACCTACTGGTGGCAAAGCACGTTTTTTTCTATACCAAACAATATTGAGATTTATACACTAGTATTTCCCCATAATTTTAATAAAAAATTAACATTTTAAGATTGCTTTTGATTGGTGTGCGGTTAGAATGGCAAATGAATATGATTGGCTTTATCTATTTTAGAATTACTAAGTGAGGTCTAGGCGGGTCTTACAGGAAAAAGGAATGATTTTACGGATTGTGGATTGCTGTGATGATACATGAATTACTATTTTCATTCAATATTGAATTGAATACAAATTCATTTCCATAAATAGTACTACAAGAAGACTGAATCTTTCCTTCCAGTTAATCTAGTGAATTCAAAGCGCCATATTTGAAACATGCCTGATATCCAGCACCAAATTTTTTTTGTATGTAAAGTTATGTATGTATATACACTTTGGCGGTTCAGTGGTTACGCGGCTACTTTTGGCACAATTTGTTTCCGTTAGGTCCAGTCGATAAACACCCATACATTATTCAAGAAATGTATGGGTGTATATAAAAGGCACCTCAGTCTTTTGTGACTGTAGAATACGTATTAAATAATATCACGTGTAAACAACGTTGTGATTCTCAATATGAAATCACTGGAAGATTAAATATTTTGTATGCATTAAGATCAAAAGTTTTTACAATATTAGTGGTAGCTATCTACCGATAGACACCATTCAGTACGTCTTAGAGGATTATTGGTGACGTCGGCTATTTTTTTGTAGGGCTAACCACAATCTTACCAAACTTCTTCTTCTTTCTTTTCGGAGATTCAGAAATAGCCGCTTCCTCGTAATTGCTATCTAAATTTCGTGACTCCATCTTAATGGAGTCTTCTTTTCTCACTCTCTTTGCGGGTATCTTATCAGTTTGTGAGGATAGTTCATTAATATCCTCACTTCTTAAGATTTCTATGGGGGTGACACTATTGGTACGCCAAGACATATCGTCAGAGTCGAATTCACTAAATTCTCCTGGTAGCTCGTCACTCTTACTTGATCTTGTGCTTATCATTCCCGAAAGTTTTGCTTGTCTACCAAGTAATTTCTCCCTGATAATAAATAACTTGGCCAGGTCTCTTCCATAGATCTGGTTAGATTCCTTGGCTTCGGCTATTCGGTTTAACTCAATTAGGCAGTTATTAAGATTTTTAGTATTGCTTTCAGAATCAATTAAGCTGCAAACTCTACTCCAATACCATAGTGTCTCGGATAAGAAATGTGAAAGCTCTAACAATATCAGTAACCCTTGTTCATCTGTCAAACGAACAAACCCTAGATTTATAGTCGCTTTTATAGTTGCATCCAATTTAATCGTGATCTTCATATCAGATTTATGTAAGCTCATCTCACACTTCGAATCTTTGTAATTGTTTTTAGTATAACAATTGAGGTTATTCAAAAATTCTATAACTATTTTGATGAGGTTATCAGATGACTGAAGATCAAAACCTTGGCTCTTCAGTTGTTTACGAGCACTATCAAGTTTCACAGCGTAAGTCTTCAGAGATTTTTTGAGAGTTGAGCTTTGCGGTACCAGTAATGCCTCTGTCATATGAATAGTTATTTTCAGCAACTTGGTCCCATCTCGATCTATATCTTGCTTCAGTAAATTATATCTTCCATCAATCTCCCCAACCTTCCATGCGTTAACCATGGTCACTGTATGAGCATTCGGTACTCTGAATTATAATAATAGATACTCAACATATATAATTTGTTAATTCTTGATTTTTGGTTGCCGTTTCTGAATTATAACCAGTCCCCTTATTTACAAGCTCTGATTTTTTTTCAAATGAAAATAGGAAGATGCGCACAAGAGAATTAGACTTTTTATAAAAATTATCAAAATGATCTTAAAAACTTCAAACTCCGAGAAATTACAATGTTGCTAACGAATGGATTATCGATTTTATGTGATTAAACATTATGAAGGGGGGGGGGGGGGTGCATAAGATATAACTGGAAAATTAAAAATTAA
>ERZ1036435.291-NODE-291-length-31049-cov-86.499097_pt1 | contig 31049 bp, 30 predicted proteins | sample MGYA00514223_ERZ1036435 | MGnify/ENA primary metagenome ERZ1036435 (study PRJEB33795, sample SAMN09464927) | human gut metagenome | host: Homo sapiens | place: USA: Stanford, California | collected 2016-08 | study: EMG produced TPA metagenomics assembly of the... | reverse complement strand
ATCGCAGATGCCAAAGAGCAAGCTGAAAAAGAAAAGGCTGAAAGTACAGAAAAGCAAGAAGAACATTCTGAGGAAGCCAGCCAAGAACAGAATCCAGAAGGCGAAAATTCTTCTGGTAATGAGCAAAGCCCATAAATTATCTCAAATAATTGAAGAAAAAATGTCCATTTTAGGCTTCTTTGTGATATAATGAAGTTTGGATAGTTCCAACTAAAAGGGCTATAAATAGATGTAAAGTGAAAACAAATAAAGAGAGAGGACTGGTGTAATGGCTAGAGACGGCTTTTTTACAGGTTTAGATATCGGTACTAGTTCAATAAAAGTATTGGTGGCAGAACATGTCAATGGAGAAATGAATGTAATTGGAGTCAGCAATGCAAAAAGTGCTGGCGTCAAAGATGGAATTATAGTAGATATCGAAGCTGCTTCAAATGCAATTAAAACTGCAATCAGCCAAGCTGAAGAAAAAGCAGGGATTTCAATCAATCTAGTCAATGTTGGGTTGCCTGCAAACTTACTACAAATCGAAGCGACTCAAGGAATGATTCCAGTCACAAGTGATTCAAAAGAAATCACAGATGCAGATGTTGAAAATGTTGTCAAATCTGCACTCACAAAAAGTATGACACCGGATCGTGAAGTGATCACCTTCATTCCTGAAGAATTCACAGTAGATGGTTTCCAAGGAATCCGTGATCCACGCGGAATGATGGGGATCCGACTTGAAATGCGTGGTCTTCTTTATACAGGACCTCGTACAATCTTGCACAATTTGCGTAAAACAGTTGAACGTGCAGGCTTACAAGTAGAAAACATCATCATTTCCCCACTTGCGATGATCAAAACAGTCTTGAACGAAGGCGAACGTGAATTCGGAGCAACAGTGATTGATATGGGTGGTGGCCAAACCACAGTGGCATCTGTTCGTAGCCAAGAACTTCAATTTACAAATATCTACCAAGAAGGTGGCGATTACGTGACCAAAGATATTTCTAAAGTTTTGAAGACTTCTCAAAAATTGGCAGAAGGTTTGAAGTTCAACTACGGTGAAGCCTATGTGCCATCTGCTGGAAACGAAGTATTCCATGTAGAAGTTATTGGTGAAGTTGAGCCAGTTGAAGTGACTGAGAAGTATTTGGCTGAAATCATTTCGGCACGTATCAAACACATCTTTGAGCAAATTAAGCAAGACCTTGAGAGAAGACATTTGTTGGATCTTCCTGGTGGTGTTGTGATTATCGGTGGAGGCGCAATCCTTCCTGGTGTTGAAGAATTGGCTCAAGAAGTCTTTGGTGTAAATGTGAAATTGTTTGTTCCAAATCAAATTGGAATTCGCAATCCAGCTTTTGCCCATGTGATTAGTTTGTCTGAATATGCAGGCAATTTGACAGATGTGGATATTATTGCTCAAGCTGCGGTTCGTGGAGACGAAGTCTTGCGTCAACAACCGATTCAATTTGATCGACCTGTGCAACCACAAGTACAACCACAACCTGCTGCTCCAGCACAACCGGTAGTACCTGCGTACAATGCTGAGAAGATTGAATCTCCAGTGGATGCTCAAGAAATTCCAGCAGCAAGTAATGATAGCAAACAAGAACCAAAAACTACATTCACAGACCGAATGAAAAATTTGATCGGTAATATGTTTGATTAAGGAGTGTAAGTATTTATGACATTTTCATTTGACACAGCAGCGGCACAAGGTGCAGTAATTAAAGTAATCGGTGTCGGTGGCGGTGGCGGTAACGCCATCAATCGTATGATTGACGAAGGCGTTGCCGGTGTAGAATTCATCGCAGCTAATACAGATGTTCAAGCACTTTCAAGTGCAAAAGCTGAAACAGTTATCCAATTGGGTCCAAAATTGACTCGTGGATTGGGTGCTGGAGGTCAACCTGAAGTTGGTCGCAAGGCAGCTGAAGAAAGCGAAGAAGTGTTAACAGAAGCTTTGCAAGGTGCAGACATGGTCTTCATCACTGCAGGGATGGGTGGAGGATCTGGTACAGGTGCTGCACCAGTCATCGCTCGTATTGCTAAAGCAGTTGGTGCTTTGACAGTAGCAGTTGTTACTCGTCCATTCGGGTTTGAAGGTTCAAAACGTGGGAACTTCGCTATTGAAGGGATTAATGAACTTCGCGAACATGTAGATACATTGTTGATTATTTCTAATAACAACTTGCTTGAAATTGTGGACAAGAAGACACCGCTTCTTGAAGCGTTGAGTGAAGCTGACAACGTTCTTCGTCAAGGTGTTCAAGGGATCACTGACTTGATCACAAGTCCTGGATTGATCAACCTTGACTTTGCAGACGTGAAGACTGTTATGGAAAACAAAGGGAATGCCCTCATGGGTATTGGTGTTGGTAGCGGTGAAGAACGCGTTATCGAAGCGGCTCGTAAAGCCATTTACTCTCCACTTCTTGAAACTACAATTGATGGTGCAGAAGACGTGATCGTCAACGTAACAGGTGGTTTGGATATGACATTGATCGAAGCTGAAGAAGCTTCAGAAATTGTGAACCAAGCTGCAGGTCACGGAGTGAACATCTGGTTGGGTACATCTATTGATGAATCTCTTAAAGATGAAATCCGTGTGACGGTTGTTGCAACTGGTGTCCGTCAAGACAAGGTAGAACGCGTTAGCGGAATTGCTTCCTCACAACGTCCTTATAAAACAGGACCACGTGAACAACGCCCACAAGCTGCACCATTTGACCGTGAATTTGATTTGAAACAAGATGTTGAATTGCCAACAACTCCAAGTCGTCCAGCGGTAGAACCAAACCGTGGCTCAGCCTTTGGTGATTGGGATATTCGTCGTGAGAATATCGTTCGCCAAACTGAACCAACATCAACACATCAAGTTGATCGTTACGTAGATTCATCTTCAGATGATGATGAATTGGAAACACCACCATTCTTCCGGAATCGTTAATCATGAATCTGGTAGAGAATGCTGATCTTGTTCGGCAACAAGTAGAAACAGCAAGAAACAAAGCTAACCGTCAAGATCAAGTTAATGTGATAGCTGTCACCAAGTATGTGGATGTTACCACAACAGAAGCACTGGTAAAAACAGGTATCCAACATATCGGTGAAAATCGTGTCGATAAATTTCTAGAAAAGTATCAAGCTCTTAAAGAGTATGACCTCACTTGGCACTTGATTGGGAGCCTCCAACGGCGGAAAGTAAAAGACGTGATCAATCTCGTCGATTACTTTCATGCCTTGGATTCGGTGAAGCTGGCTCAAGAAATTCAAAAGCGAGCAGAACACCCGATCAAGTGTTTCCTCCAAGTGAACATTTCTGGTGAAGAAAGTAAGCATGGATTTGCACCCGATGAACTGGATGATGTTTTATCGGAAATCGCACAGCTGGACAAAATTGAAATTGTTGGTTTAATGACGATGGCTCCTTTTGAGGCTAGTCAAGAAGAGTTGCAGGATATTTTTTCAAAAACTCACCAACTTCAGAAACAACTAGAAAAGAAACAATTAAAAAATATGCCTTTTTCAGAACTAAGTATGGGTATGAGTCGTGACTTTGAAGTAGCCATTGCGAACGGAGCGACTTATGTTAGAATTGGGACATCATTTTTTAAATAGGAAAGAACTATGTCATTAAAAGATAAATTTAACAACTTTATTGACTACTTCACAGAAGACGGTGAAGAAGTAGAAGTTCGCGAGGCAAAAGCAGCTGGGGCGGAAACACAACCAGTTCCACAGCCACAGCCGACTCCTCAAGTGACATCTCCACGTCCACAGATTAGTCAAAGAGAACCAGTAAAACCAAAACCGACTCCTGTCGCACCTGTTACGACTCCAGTGTCTACAGCGGCAGTGAAGGAACCTGTTTCAACAACGAAAAATACATCTGAAAATATTACTCGCTTGCATGAACGTCAACGTGAATTGGCTGCTAATCGTGCGAATACAGATGAAAAGATTACCATTGATGTACGCTATCCCCGTAAATACGAGGAAGCGACTGAAATTGTTGATCTATTACTATCTAATGAGAGTATCTTGATTGACTTCCAATATATGACAGAAGTACAAGCACGTCGTTGTTTGGATTATTTGGATGGGGCTCGTTATGTTTTGGCAGGAAATCTTCGCCGTGTTGCAAGCACCATGTACTTGTTGACTCCAATTAATGTAGTCGTTAATGTGGAAGATATTCGCCTTCCTAATGATGTGGAAGTGACAGAATTCGACTATGATATGAAACGTAATCGCTAAGATGATTATTTTTCAGTATCTTTCAAATATCATTCAAATCTATTCCATCATTCTTGTCATCTATGCCTTACTTTCTTGGTTCCCTGGGGCACCTCAGAGTACTCTTGGAAAAATGGTTCACCGCCTAGTTGAACCATTTTTGAGCCTTTTTAGAAAGTTACCCTTGCAGGTTGGAGGCTTGGATTTTACGGTTCTTGTAGCACTTTTGGTCTTGAACCTAATGAATCAGCTATTAGCTCGGTTGTTTCTATTTTTGATTGGTTAGAATACGATGGGACAGAAAGAGATTTATCAACATTTCAATCGCGAAGATCACGAATTTATTGATCGTTGTATTGAATTGTCAGAAAGAGTAATTGAACGCTATTCTGTTGAAGTGACGGGTTTTTTAAACCCTCATCAGGTCGCTATTTTACGAAATGTTGCGGCAAGTTATCAATTACAGGTCTTTGCTTCCAGTGATGAGCAGAAAATGGAGTATGCCAAGGTCATTGTGGCTCCGGATTATTATCAATTGGATCCAAGTGACTTTGATCTGGCCTTAATAGAGATGGCCTATGCTTCCAAATTTCATCACTTGACCCATTCCCAGGTTCTGGGGACCATTGTTCACCAATTAGGAGTGGAGCGCAAGTCTTTTGGAGATATTCTAACGAGTGAAGGAAAGATCCAAGTATTTGTTGAACAGCGTTTTGTTCCCTATTTCATAGATCACATCCAGAAAATTTCTCGTGTCCCTGTTAAGCTTAGGGAAGTTCCTCTATCTGAACAGATTGTTGTAGAGGAAGAAAGCCAGCAGCGAGATATTCTCGTGTCGAGTTTCCGGTTAGACAAGGTGATTGCTGGGACCTTCAGGCTTTCGCGCTCACAAGCCAGTCAGTTGATTAGTTCAGGCTTGGTGAAAGTTAATTATGCGACAACTTCCAATGTTAGCTATGCTGTAGGTTTGAATGATTTAGTCAGTGTTCGACGCTTTGGGCGTCTTAAAATTGTTTCTGAAAATGGTATTTCAAAGAGTGGAAAATATAAAGTAACTGTTGAAGTACTCTTGAGTAAAAAATGAGGAGGAGTTATGGCTCTTACTGCTTTAGAAATTAAAGATAAAACTTTTGGCGTTAAATTTAGAGGATATGATGCGAACGAAGTAGAAGAATTTCTAGATATCGTTGTTCGCGATTATGAAGATCTTGTTCGTTTAAATCATGATCAAGAAGCAAAAATTCATGCTCTTGAAGAACGCTTAAACTATTTTGATGAAATGAAAGATTCATTGAGTCAGTCTGTTTTGATTGCACAAGATACTGCTGAACGTGTAAAACAAGCAGCTAACGAACGTTCTGAAAATATTGTTCGTCAAGCTGAACAAGATGCACAACATTTAGTAGATGAAGCAAAACAAAAAGCAAATGAAATCCTTCGTCATGCAACGGATAACGCCAAGAAGGTTGCCGTTGAAACAGAGGAGTTGAAGAACAAGACACGCGTCTTCCATCAACGTTTGAAATCAACCATCGAAAGCCAATTGAGCATTATCGATACACCTGAATGGGATGAAATTCTTCGTCCAACAGCTATGTACATTCAAACAAGTGATGAAGCTTTCCGTGAAATTGTGGAGAAAGCTTTGGGTGAATCAGTTCACCATCATCATGCAGAAGATGATAACATTGATTTGACTCGTCAATTCTCTCCAGCTGAAATCGAAGAATTGCAAAAACGCATCGAAGCTGCTAATTTAGAATTGGGTGCAACACAAGCGTTTGAAGGTTTGAATGAAAAAGTTCAATCCGCTTTAGAAGAAGCAGAGCACGCTCGTCATGAAAATGAGGAAGTCGTTGAGGTTGAAGAAACTGTTCAACCAGAAGATGATGCAAATCGTGAATCTGTCAATATTTTATAATTTTGTAAAAACAGGTCCATTAATGATAGGTCTAGCGAGCAGATGATGGTGGAAGATCTGCACTCCCTCTTAATGGATGATCCTTTTACAGTATTCGTTCTGAACCCTTGAGTAAGAACGGACGTTTCCCTCGTTACGGGATGAGAGGAGAAGGTCGCTTGCGACTTCTCGAACAAAGGTGGTACCACGAGCAATCGTCCTTTTTAGGATGCTCGTGTTTTTTTTATAGCTTTTAAATCAATAAGGAGACATAATGAAACTCAAAGAAACATTGAATCTTGGGAAAACAGCTTTTGCAATGCGGGCTGGGCTTCCAACGAAGGAACCAGTTTGGCAAAAAGAATGGGAAGATGCAAAATTGTATCAACGCCGTCAAGAGTTGAATGAAGGAAAACCGCATTTTACCCTTCATGATGGCCCTCCCTATGCCAACGGAAATATTCACGTAGGGCATGCCATGAACAAGATCTCAAAAGATATCATTGTTCGTTCTAAGTCTATGTCAGGCTTTTACGCCCCTTATATTCCAGGTTGGGATACCCATGGTCTACCAATTGAGCAAGTCTTGGCTAAACAAGGTGTCAAACGTAAAGAAATGGACTTGGTTGAGTACTTGAAACTCTGCCGTGAATACGCTCTTTCTCAAGTAGATAAACAACGCGAAGACTTCAAACGTTTGGGTGTTTCAGGTGATTGGGATCACCCTTATGTAACCTTGACGCCTGACTATGAAGCAGCACAAATCCGTGTCTTTGGTGAAATGGCCAATAAAGGCTATATCTACCGTGGGGCTAAGCCAGTTTACTGGTCTTGGTCTTCTGAATCAGCCCTTGCTGAAGCAGAGATTGAATACCATGATTTGGTTTCAACGTCTCTTTACTATGCGAACAAAGTTAAAGATGGTAAGGGTGTCCTAGATACAGATACCTACATCGTTGTCTGGACAACAACTCCATTTACGGTTACAGCTTCTCGTGGATTGACGGTAGGTGCAGAGTTTGATTATGTCGTAGTGAAACCTGCTGGATCTGACCGCAAGTATGTCGTAGCATCTGAGCTCTTGCCAAGCCTTTCTGAAAAATTCGGTTGGGAAAATGCTGAAGTCCTTGCGACTTACCAAGGAAAAGAATTGAACCATATCGTTACAGAACACCCATGGGATCCTGAAGTGGATGAATTGGTGATCCTTGGTGAGCATGTAACCCTTGATTCAGGTACTGGTATCGTCCATACCGCTCCTGGTTTTGGTGAGGATGACTACAATGTAGGGATTGCCAATGGCCTCGAAGTTGCTGTTACTGTTAACGAACGCGGAATCATGATGGAAAATGCTGGCCCTGACTTTGCTGGTCAGTTCTATGACAAGGTTGTTCCAACAGTTATCGAAAAACTTGGTGATTTGCTTCTTGCTCAAGAAGAAATCTCTCACTCCTACCCATTTGACTGGCGGACGAAAAAACCAATCATCTGGCGTGCAGTTCCACAGTGGTTCGCTTCTGTATCAAAATTCCGTCAAGATATCTTGGACGAAATTGAAAAAGTGAAATTCCACTCAGAATGGGGGAAAGTGCGTCTTTACAACATGATTCGTGACCGTGGTGACTGGGTCATCTCTCGTCAACGTGCCTGGGGTGTGCCTCTTCCAATCTTCTATGCAGAAGACGGAACACCAATCATGACAGCTGAAACCATCGAACATGTGGCTCAACTCTTTGAAGAGCATGGTTCTATTATCTGGTGGCAACGTGAAGCGAAAGACCTCTTGCCAGAAGGATTTACGCATCCAGGTTCACCGAATGGCGAATTTACAAAAGAAACAGATATCATGGACGTCTGGTTTGACTCAGGTTCATCATGGAATGGGGTTGTGGTTAATCGTCCAGAACTCAAATACCCAGCTGATCTTTACCTTGAAGGTTCAGACCAATACCGTGGTTGGTTCAACTCATCTCTTATCACATCTGTGGCGAACCATGGTGTTGCACCATACAAACAAATCTTATCTCAAGGTTTCGCTTTGGATGGTAAAGGTGAGAAGATGTCTAAATCTCTTGGAAATACCATTGCTCCAAGTGATGTTGAAAAGCAATTTGGTGCTGAAATCTTGCGTCTCTGGGTAACCAGTGTAGACTCAAGTAATGACGTGCGTATCTCAATGGATATCTTGAGCCAAGTGTCTGAGACTTACCGTAAGATCCGGAATACTCTTCGTTTCTTGATTGCCAACACTTCTGACTTTAACCCTGCTGAGGATACAGTTGCTTACGACGAGCTTCGTTCAGTTGACAAGTACATGACCATTCGCTTTAACCAGCTTGTCAAGACCATTCGTGATGCTTATGAAGACTTTGAGTTCTTGACGATCTACAAGGCGCTTGTTAACTTTATCAACGTTGACTTGTCAGCCTTCTACCTGGATTTTGCCAAGGATGTTGTTTACATCGAAGGAGCTAAATCCCTCGAACGCCGTCAAATGCAAACAGTCTTCTATGATATCCTTGTGAAAATCACGAAACTCTTGACGCCAATTCTTCCTCACACTGCGGAAGAAATCTGGTCCTATCTTGAGTTTGAAGCCGAAGATTTTGTTCAATTGTCAGAATTACCAGAAGATCAGACTTTTGCCAACCAGGAAGAAATCTTGGATACTTGGTCAGCCTTCATGGACTTCCGTGGTCAAGCGCAAAAAGCCTTGGAAGAAGCGCGGAATGAAAAAGTGATTGGTAAATCACTTGAAGCTCACTTGACAGTTTATCCAAACGAAGTCGTGAAAACACTTCTTGGAGCTGTTGATAGCAATGTTGCTCAACTCTTGATTGTTTCCGAGTTGACCATCGCAGAAGGACCAGCTCCAGAAGATGCAGTGGCCTTTGAAGATGTAGCCTTCACGGTTGAACGTGCAGCTGGTGAAGTTTGTGACCGTTGCCGTCGCATCGATCCAACAACGACTGAACGCCACTACCACGCAACCATCTGTGATCACTGTGCAAGCATCGTCGAAGAGAACTTTGCAGACGCAGTCGCAGAAGGATTTGAAGCTAAATAAAAGCCATTAAAAGAAGTTCCATAAAGGAACTTCTTTTAATAGCTAGAATAGTGTAGAGATTTATGTATTAGGGAAAGAAAAAAGTAAGGCAAATTGGCCTTACTTAGTAATTGGAAAGGAAATTTCAATTAGTTTATCAGAGTAGAGGGTTTTAATAGCGGATTGGTCAATGTTTTGAAGATCAATCTTACGTTTTAAAAAGAACTCACGAATTAATTCTACTTCAGTTTCACGAATAGCTCGGTGTTTGTTGCTGATCAACAATTCGTAGTGGGTTGGGGCTTGTGTAAAAATAACATCAGTATTGCCCGCGGAATAAACCTCGACAAGCAAGGCGTCAGTACTAGCAAGTTGATTTTTAACCAAGGTAGCATGACTATTGGTGGTATTAATGAGCTTCATATGAGTTCCTCCTGACCTCTATCTTCATTTATTATAGCACTTTTTTTTATTTTGTGAAAGAAGTCCTTTAGTTTTTATGGGCAATTTTCCACTGTTCAATGCCCCATTTATGGCTGCCTCGTTTCAGTTTTTCAATCGCTTCCTCTACTGGGAACCAAGAGAGATTGTTAAAATCTTCCAGTGGTTTTTGAGTTTCTGTGTAGTCGACGACTTCATAAATATAGGCAGGATTGTAGTAGTAGGTATCCCGGTGGCTAGAATAAAAATACTCGTCTGCTTGGCCATAGTATCGCCCTAAAATAGCAGTAAAGCCTAATTCTTCGATCAGTTCCCGTTTCAGAGCTTGCAAGTGATCTTCACCCGCCTCGATTTCCCCGCCAGGTAAGAACCAAGCCCCATTTGGAGCTTGAACGAGGATGATCTGATCCTGATCCTTATTGGGAATAACAGCGTAGACACCGTATCGGTTCACATACGCAACATCTTGTTTCTTTTCACCAAAACTTGGAATGGTCATGGTTTTCTCTTTTCTTATTTTTTCATCATTATATCATATTTTTTAGCAAAAATCTGGAGGAAAAAAAGAAAGAGACTGGATTTTCCAGTCTCTGAATGTACATTTACTGATTATGATTCTGAAGTCTGTTCAACTGGTTTGTGAGCAGACTTGATAGAGATTTTCCCATTGCTGGTCATGACGGCTTTGAGTTGTTTTTCACTTGGATGTTCCAGGTAATAATCAGTAATAGCATCTTCGATATAGTCTTGGATGGTACGACGGAGTGGGCGGGCCCCCATTTTTGGATCGTATCCCAGATCGACCAATTTTTCTTTCACCTTCTCTGTGACGTCCAGATGAATCTCATTTTGTGCGAGACGTTGATTGACTTCATCGAGCATGAGGGTAACGATTTGAAGCAGGTTTTCTTTTGATAGAGGTTGGAATTCAATGATGCCATCAAAACGGTTCATGAATTCAGGGCTAAAGAAGTTCCCGAGTTCTCCAAGTACAGAGTTGGTTCGACCTTCGCGAGCAGCTCCAAAACCAACATTGGCCTCAGCCTTGCCGGTTCCAGCATTAGAGGTCATGATGATAATGGTATCTTTAAAGCTGACGGTACGGCCTTGACCATCTGTCAAACGGCCATCATCTAAAACTTGCAAGAACATGTGCATGACATCTGGATGGGCTTTTTCCACTTCATCCAACAACACGAGGGAGTAAGGATTGCGACGAACCTTTTCCGTTAGTTGTCCAGCTTCATCGTAGCCAACATAGCCCGGAGGAGCTCCGACTAGTTTCGCTACGCTATGTTTTTCCATGTATTCGCTCATGTCAAAGCGGATCATATTGTCTGCAGAGCCAAAGAGCTCGATCGCTAATTGTTTAGACAGTTCGGTCTTTCCGACACCAGTTGGTCCGACAAAGAGGAAGCTTCCGATTGGACGGTTAGGCGATCCTAAGCCGACACGATTGCGTCGAATGGCTTTCACGATTTTATCTACGGCATCGTCTTGACCAATCACATGAGCTTTCAAATCAGAAGCCAGATTGATCAATTGAGACTGTTCTTTTTCTTTCAAATCACCAACAGGAATATTGGTCTTTTGTTCAACGATGTGTTCAATCGTTTTTTCGCTGATGACAGGGGTTTCCTGATCGGTGACATGTTGACCTTGCATTTCCTTGTATTTCGCGATTTGGTCGCGGAAGTAGGCTGCTTTTTCAAAGTCTTCTTCGCGGGTCGCTTGAGCTTTGAGGTTTTCAGCTTCAATCAAGCGCTGGTCGATCACTTTTGGATCCACAAAGTTTAGGGTCAGATTCATCTTAGACCCCGCTTCATCCAACAAATCAACGGCCTTGTCTGGCAGGAAGCGATCTTGGATGTAGCGGTTTGAAAGAATAGCTGCCGCTTCGATAGCCCCGTCTGTATAGTGGACGTGGTGGTAGTCTTCGTATTTTTTCTGGATGCCCTTGAGGATGGTGATGGTTTCTTCAACCGTTGGTTCATCGACCTTAACGGGCTGCATCCGACGTTCCAAAGCTGCATCTTTTTCAATGATACGGTATTCATTGAGGGTAGTAGCACCGACTAATTGGAGTTCTCCGCGCGCTAAGGCTGGTTTGAGGATATTTCCAGCGTCCATATTACCCTCACCAGCTGATCCTGCGCCAACAATTTCATGGATTTCGTCGATGAACAGAATAACATCTTCGCGTTGACGAATTTCATCCATTAATTTTTGCATGCGTTCTTCGAATTGACCACGGATGCCTGTTCCCTGAACGAGGCTCACGACGTCTAGGCGGATGACTTCTTTTCCTTGCAATTTATGAGGAACGTCGCCATCGACGATTTTTTGAGCCAGGCCTTCCACAACGGCAGTTTTTCCGACCCCAGGTTCTCCAATCAGAACCGGATTGTTCTTGGTTCGACGGTTGAGGATTTCGATGACACGGATAATCTCCTCGTCACGGCCAATGACAGGGTCAATATCCCCTTTGCGGGCAATTTCTGTGACATTGATGCCGAACTCTTCTAACAGTCCTTTTGGCTTTTGAGGGCGTGCTTGACGAGGGTCTTGACCACCACCACGGTTATTGTTTTGGCCGTAGCCACCACCTCCATAACTGCCTCCGGATTGAGTTGGAGGGGTTTGAGGTTCTTGCGGACTTTGGAAGTTTCCAAGGTTATTGAAGAAATCTTCAAAAGGATCTCCAGTGAGTTGGCTCCGTTGGGTCATGCCTTTCAAGAAGCTGTTATTTGGGTCTGTTTTCATAATTTTATAGCAATTTTGACAGAGGTCTACTTGCTGCTGACGTCCATTTACATTTGTATATAAATGGATGGTTGATTCATTTATTTTACAATTTTGACAAAGCATATACATACCTCACAGTAGGTTTTTGATGGTTTCCCATCAAGAGACGAGCCTATTTTTAAAAGGTCAAAAATAGTCAAAGATTTATAGTTTCATTATATCAGTATTCTAGAAGTTTGCAAGAATTTACTACGGAATGTCGCTAAGGATTGAAGAAGAGAGCAAATCAATGGAAAAATGTGAATTTTTATTGGAAGAGCTTTCTCTTTTATGATAAAATAGGAGAGTAGAAAGTAAAGAGGAGAAATAAAATGGAATCACATTTAGTACGGATTATCAACCGTTTGGAGACGATGACAAAAGACGGTGGAAACTTGAAACGTAATTTTGAACGTGACGGTGTTGTTGTCGCTGAAGTAGCCTACAACCACAATGAAGAAGAAGGTTCAACCTTTACACTTCGTGATGTTGAAGCGCGTGAAACCTATACATTTGATAGCATTGATTTAATTGCAATGGAAATTTATGAATTGCTTTACTAAGCAGCTGTGTGGATGAGTTTGGGGTGGTCTCAAGCTCATTTTTTGTCCATCTGGCTATAGTTTTCGTCTATAAGAAATTCTAATTAGGAACAGTTAGGTTTGAGAGTGGAAATCTGCTATAATAGAGAGGACTATTTTCATTACTTGACTAGAAAGAGAATTGATATGACGACACTCATTGATGGGAAGGCGCTCGCTACAAAATTACAGGGTGAGATTGCGAAGAAAACAGCACGATTAAAAGAAGAGACAGGGGTTGTGCCTGGTCTCGTTGTCATCGTGGTAGGAGATAATCCAGCCAGCAAAATCTATGTAAGAAATAAAGAGCGTTCTGCTATTGCGGCAGGCTTTCGGAGTGAAGTGAGACGACTTCCTGAAAGCATCAGCCAAGCTGAATTATTAGAAGTGATCGAACACTACAATCAAGATCCCCTTTGGCATGGAATCTTAGTGCAGTTGCCACTGCCTAAGCATATCGATGCGGATGCAGTCCTTTTAGCCATTGATCCGACAAAAGATGTGGATGGCTTTCATCCATTGAATATGGGACGCTTGTGGGCTGGAAATCCGATTATGGTGCCATCGACTCCAGCTGGTATCATGGAGATGTTCAAAGAGTACGGGATTGATCTAGAAGGGAAGCGAGCAGTCGTGATTGGTCGTTCCAATATCGTTGGAAAACCAATGGCGCAGTTGCTCCTCGCCAAAAATGCGACGGTAACCTTGACCCATTCCCGGACCCATCATCTGCCTAAAATTGCTAGAAGAGCAGATATCTTGGTTGTTGCGATCGGTCGTGCCAAATTTGTAACAGCAGACTTCGTGAAAGAAGGCGCCGTTGTTATTGACGTCGGAATGAATCGCGATGAGAATGGCAAATTGTGTGGGGATGTCGATTTTGACTCTGTTGCACCTTTGGCCAGTCATATTACCCCGGTACCAGGAGGGGTTGGGCCTATGACCGTCACCATGCTGATGGAGCAGACCTACGAAGCAGCTGTTCGTGCCTTAAAAAAATGAAAGTGTGAACAAGATGAAGTTTGTATTTGATTTAGATGGAACCCTGTCATTCGATGGTGTCACAATCGATGATGAAATCAAACAGGTCTTATTGAGAGCAGAAGAATTTGGCCATGAAGTTGCCTTTGCTTCTGCACGTTCTTACCGGGACTGCTTGGGTCTTTTAGGGGACCCATTGAGTCAGCAACTCGTGATAGGCTTAAATGGTGGATTGGCCTATCGCCAGGGGCAATTGGTATATGAGGAACAATTGGACAAGGATGTGTATCGGGAAGTCCTTGGCTTTTGCCGCCATTACAATCTACCATTTTTTGTGGATGATACCTTTGATTATAGCGGACAGATTTTGGAAAAGATTCCTTTTGTTGCTAATGTAGATCCCCTCAAGAAAGCCCAGTATCGTTCATTAGAGGAGCTGACAGATCCGATTAAGGTCGTGATCTATATGGGTGGCCATGAGGAGCTCGTGGATGAGATCATCGAGCGGATCGAAAAGACAGATAAGGCCCATATCCGCTATCATGCGCATGAAAAATGCATCTATCTCAATCCAGCAGACACGCATAAAGCGACAACAGTAGAAGAACTCTGTGGAGAGAATTTCGTGGCTTTTGGCAATGATCAAAATGATATCGAGCTCTTTGAAAAAGCTCTTTATGCAGTTCAGATTGGTGATTTTCCAGCCCTTCAGCCTTATGCGGATGATCAATTGGTAGCCAAACAAAATCAACCACAAGCTGTGGCTGCTAAGATCTTGCAAGTCTTCGCAGAATTCAGAGGAAAATAAAAGAAGGAGGGGGAGTCGTAGCTTCTCCTTTTTCGTTAGAAATGAGGAAGGTATGAGAACAGTTCAGAAAGAAGAGATCCAGCGTGTCATTGCAAAGCGAGAGGCAAGATCTTATAAGGGCGATTTTGGTCGCCTGCTCTTGATTGGGGGGACTTACCCCTATGGGGGAGCCATCATTATGGCGGCGCTTGCTGCGGTTCATAGTGGTGCGGGGCTGGTCACTGTCGCAACAGATCCAGATAATCTGACGGCCCTTCATAGCCATCTTCCTGAGGCCATGGGCTTTGATTTGGCAGATCACGAACTCCTTTGTGAGCAGCTCCAAAAAGCCAGCGTGATTCTTGTAGGACCGGGCTTAAAGGAAGCAACAGAAAACCAAGCAATCTTGCACATGATTTTTGAACAAGTCTCTAGCCAGCAGGTCTTGATCTTAGATGGCGGAGCTATTAGTCTTTTTGCAGCCTCTCAGTTTGACCTGCCAGAGGCTCAGTTGGTCTTTACCCCTCATCAAAAAGAATGGGAAAAACTGTCAGGACTTGATCTAGCAAGCCAGACTGAAGACAAGAGTCGAAGAGCAGTACAGAACTTTCCTCAAGGGACTGTCATTGTAGAAAAAGGGCCTCATACCCGCATTTGGACAAGTGGGCAAGAAGAGGGCTATCAGCTAGATGTTGGTGGTCCCTATCAAGCCACAGGTGGAATGGGGGATACCTTGGCAGGGATGATCGCAGGGTTTGCGGGTCAATTTCCACAGGTCAGTCTCTATGAGCGCGTGGTGGTTGCGACCTACCTTCATTCAGCCATTGCAGAAGACTTGAGCAAGGAGGCCTATGTGGTTCTACCGACGACCATCAGCCAAGAAATCCCCAAATGGATGAAGAAGTGGAGTGACAATTCAAACGAAAATGTTGAAAATGAAACGTTTTCATGATAGTATGGATGAAAGGAGGTGAGAAAATGAATGAGCAAAAAAAATCGATTACGATGAAAGATGTTGCAGCAGAAGCTGGGGTTAGTGTTGGGACCGTTTCTCGTGTCATCAATAACGAAAAAGGCATTAAAGAGGTGACATTAAAAAAAGTTCAACAAGCGATTGAAAAACTTTCTTATGTGCCAGATGAATATGCGAGAGGATTAAAAACGAATCGTAGTAATATTATCGCTTTACTTATTCCAACCATTTGGCATCCATTCTTTTCTGAGTTTGCATATCATGTAGAAAAGGAATTGTTGAAAAATCAATGTAAATTATTGATTTGTAATGCAGATAAAGATGCTCAAAACGAGATAGAGTACATAAAATTACTTGAAAAAAATAAGGTAGATGGGATCATTGGGATCACCTATTCAGATATCGATAAGTATATCTCCTCTAATTTACCTTTTGTTAGTATTGACCGTCATTTTTCTGAAAATGTCTATTACGTAACCTCTGAAAATTATCATGGTGGTCAACTGGCTTGCCGAGAGTTAGTCAAACGAGGTTGCCAAAATTTAGCTTACATTAGTGGTGTGAACAAACATTTGAATGAAACAACGGAACGCGGAAGGGGGTTTAAAGATGAAGCTAAACGGCAAAATACAAAAATCTGTAGTCTTGAAATGCCAGAACCGTTAGATCAAGCAGAAAGACAAATTAAGTCTTTTTTCGAAGCTCATCCTCAGATTGATGGGATTTTTACAGTAAATGATTTTATGGCTCTACGTGTTATAAAAGTTTTGACGGAGATGGGAAAAACTCCTCTAGAGGACTATCAAATTATTGGTTTTGATGGCTTAAGACCTGCTTTTGATCAACCGTACTTACTTTCGACCATTGTTCAAGAAATAGCTCAGATGGCCCAAGCGGCAGTAGATTTATTACTCAAATTGATTCGACAAGAAAAAATAGAAAAGAATGTGATTAGTTTGCCCGTACATTTCTTTGAAGGGAACACTACAAAAAAATTATAAAAAGTGCTTGACAAATTATGAAAGCGCTGTTATAATTTAGCTATAAAATGAAACGTTTCAAAAAACTCAACTATTTTAGCTTGATTTAAAAATATAACCAAAAAATGAAACGTTTCAAAAAGGAGGACGCTATGCGTAAAGGTATTAAGTTATCTGTAGTTGCAGCACTATCATTAGGATTGCTTGCAGGATGTGGTGGGGGATCAAAATCCAAAACTGCAAGTTCTTCAAATGAGATTAAAGTCTGGGTTCAGTTCTCAGATGAAACAGCTGAGGGAAAAGCTTGGCAACAAGTTGTTGATAATTTCAATAAATCAAAGAAAACGAAATATAAGGTTGTGACAGAATTTATTCCACGTAGCGGTAGTGGTGGTGGATATGAAGATAAGGTTAATGCCGCTGTTACGACAAATAGTTTACCAGATGTCATTACACTAGATGGTCCTAATACTGCAGCCTATGCAAAATCAAAAGTGATTGCTCCTTTGGATGATTATCTAAAAGACGATAATATGGATGATGTACTGGACAGTATTAAACAACAGGGAACTTATGATGGTAAATTTTATGCATTTGGTTATTCAGAATCCAATGTAGGTGTTTACTATAATAAGAAAATGTTTAAAGAAGCAGGGATTGACGAAGCTAGTTTACCAACCCTAGAAAAACCATGGACATGGTCTGAGTTTAATGCCATTGCTAAGAAATTAAAAGATCATTTTAACAAACCAGCGATTGATTTCCGTTTGAATTCAAACGATGAGATGTTGCCATATGCTTACATGCCTCTTATTTGGTCAAATGGTGGATCTGTTGTGAATTCTAAAGGAACAAAAGCGGAAGGCTACTTCAATAGCAAGGAAAGTGTTGAAGCTGTTCAATTTATTCAAGATCTTGTGAAGGATGGATATACGACAGTTAGTCCTGTTGAAAAAGGTTTTGAAACCGGTGAATATCCTATGGTTCTGAGCGGTTCTTGGACGATTGCAGACCTACAAACAAATTACAAAGATATTGATTTTGGTATTCTTCCTTATCCAGTTTCAGATAAAACGAAGAAATTGGTATCACCTTCAGGTAGTTGGCAATTAGCCGTTACAACAAAATCTGATAAAAAAGAAGCAGCCGCTGAATTTGTTAAGTTTGCTACAAATACTGAATCTAGTGAAATTCTAAGCTTAGGTAACAGTGTTCTTCCAATCAGAAAATCAACAATTAAAAATATTAAGGACAAAGTATCTGAGCCAATGCGTTTCTTGATGGAACAAAATGCTAAAACGGCTCATGCTCGTCCAGTTGTAGTAGCTTATCCACAAGTTTCACGCGCTTTCCAACAAGCAATGCAAGATATCAGCTATTATAAAGATAATCCAGATGTACAAAAGGTATTAGATGCTCGTGCGAAAGAAATGCAAACAGCAATCGACCAATCTTTAAATAAATAGTTGACATTCAAAAAGGTGGAAGGTAAGTTATGGAATGTACCTTCCACCTTATTTTATTTAATAGTTTCATCTTAGGAGACGAACAATGAGCGAAAAAAATAAAGTCGAAACAAAAAAGAAAGAACGCCTTAAAGAAAATATTATGGGCTATAGCTTTTTAGCTCCAGCTTTAATATTACTTTTCATCTTTTTAGTGATACCTGTTGGTATGGTGATCTATTATGCCTTTACAGATTATTACCTATTAACGCCTGAGGATAGAAAATTTGTAGGACTACAAAATTTTATGCGCTTAGCACAAGATCCAATCTTTATAAAAAGCTTCTTGAATACCTTGAAATTTGTAGTTTGGATTATTCCAGTGCAACTTGGTGCGGCTCTCGGGATGGCCTTAATTGTTAATAAGAAACGTAAAGGAAATATGTTCTTTAAGGTAGCATTTTTTGCTCCTGTTGTGATGTCTCTTGTCGTTATTTCTATCCTCTGGTTATACTTGTTAAATCCAAATAATGGTTTGCTCAATGCTCTACTGAATAAAATTGGTATTTCTTCACAACCATTCTTGACAAGTCCAAAACAAGCCATGTATGCTATTGTATTTGTTTCTGCATGGCAGGGTGCAGGTTATCAAATGTTGTTATTCCTTGGAGGAATGCAAAATATTCCACAAGATATTTATGAGGCGGCAGAGTTGGATGGATTTTCAAAATGGGCTCAATTTAGATATATCACGATGCCTTTATTGAAACCAACTGCCTTGTTTGTACTCTTGACAACATTGATTTCAGCATTTAAATTGATTGTACAACCAATGGTTATGACTCAAGGTGGTCCATTGAACTCAACAATCACTATGGTATATTACATTTATCAACAAGGTTTCACTGACCGTCTTGTTGGTTACTCAAGTTCGATTGCCTTAGTATTTACAACATTGATTGGTATGATTAGTCTTGTACAACGGCGAGTTTTGAAGGAGGATGATTAGGATGAAACGTTTAAAACCGACTACTATTTTAGAATATGTTTTATTAATTCTATTAGCAGGCCTCTTTCTATTTCCTATGATCTGGATGGTGGTTTCAGCAATGAAGCCAGAAGCAGATGTGTATAAGAATTTAACAAGTTGGAAAGCATTCTTACCTAGTTTTAATCCAGCTGATTGGTTTAAACCTTACCAAGAAGTTCTTGCCCGTTTTAGTATTCTAACATATCTAGGGAACAGTATTTTTTATGCAGGAACATTTGCACTTGGGTCTATTATAGTAAACGCCTTAGCGGGATTTGCATTTGCAAAAATTAATTTTACAGGTAAAAAAATTCTGTTTGGCTTTTTATTGGCATTGTTAATCATTCCGATGGAAACAGTGTTGATTCCTCAATTTACAATTATTAATTCACTTGGCTTAGTCAATAATCGTTTAGCGGTTATTATCCCTGGATTAGCTAGTGTCTTTAATATTTATCTTTTCCGAAACTTCTTTATTGCCATTCCAGAAGAAATTATCGAATCTGCAAAAATAGATGGTGCAAGTATCTTACGGATCTTTTTCAAGATTATGTTGCCTATGTCGAAACCGGCGGTTGCAACAGTTGGTGTTCTTTCCTTTATTTCTAGTTGGAATGATTATATCTGGCCGTTGATGGTTTTAACCGATTCGTCAAAATTTTCAATGCAGGTGGCGATTACAACCATTAATACAACTCAACCAGTTTATATCAATCAAGTAATGGCTGTTTTGACAATTTCTACGATTCCACTTATTCTAGTATATATCGTAGCACAAAAATATATTATTCAAGGTCTAGGTGGATCTGGTACAGGTATTAAGTAGGTGATCAGTATGAAGGAAAGCATTCGGAAAGCAAATCAGTATATCGATGAAAACAAGGAGAGGGTTAACCAGCAATATAGAGGAGCATTTCATTTGTTACCTCCTATCGGCTGGATGAACGATCCAAATGGTTTTGTTTATTTCCGTGGGGAATACCATTTGTTTTACCAATTCTATCCCTATGATAGTGTTTGGGGTCCCATGCATTGGGGACATGCCAAATCAAAAGATCTTCTCCATTGGGAAGAACTGCCAGTAGCTTTAGCACCAAGTGAAAGCTATGATAAAGATGGCTGTTTCTCGGGTAGTGCTATTGTGAAAGATGACAAGCTCTATTTGCTGTATACGGGTCATGTAGACGATGAGGAAAAGCGTGAGGAGACTCAGTGTCTTGCGGTGTCGACAGACGGCGTTACCTTTGAAAAGTTGCCTACTAATCCAGTGATCCATGCTCACCATATTGAGGGGATCGCAGATATTGCAGATTTTCGTGATCCTAAAGTATTTGAATATCAAGGAAGCTATTACGCTGTTGTTGCTTCTAGGACACCAGACGACAGGGGTCAAATTCTCCTATTTACCTCAAGTAATCTAGTAGATTGGACCTTTACATCAGTCCTTCTAGAAGGTGAAAAAGGGCAAGGGATTATGTGGGAGTGCCCTGATTTCTTCTCTTTAGATGACAAATGGGTCTTGATCCTGTCTCCCATTGAAATGGAAAGGCAGCAAGAAAAATACTGGAACTTAAATTCGACGGTTGCCTTTATCGGTGACATGAATTGGGAAACAGGGCGCTTTCATGTCGATTCCTATGATGAAATCGATGGTGGTTTGGATTTCTATGCCCCTCAAACTTGTCAAGGACCAAATGGCGAACGCTACATGGTTGCTTGGATGCAAATGTGGCACCGGTCTATCCCCAGTCATGATTTAGCTCATGGGTGGGCAGGTAGTATGACTCTTCCAAGAAAATTGTCCTTGAAAGACGGACGATTGGTTCAGGAGTTACCTGAGTCAGTGAAAGAACACTTTCTTGTAGAGAATTTTCTAGAAACCATTGTTAAGGGCAATCAGATCATAATCTCGGCTAAAGGGAAACAAACCTTGTTTGAACTAGATGCCAAACCGGGTCGCTCCTTTATCCTTGGTTATGGCGATGAAACTGATCCTGATAGTGTCTTGCAATTGGTTTATGACGCCTCTCAAAAACGCTTTAGCTTAAGTCGAGACCAATTTGGGTACCCCATTTCTGGAAAAGAAAATCCAGCATTTCAATCGAGATGGATTCAGTTGGATACTGAAAAGGATCATCATTTTTCGATCATTCGCGATACCAACTCCATCGAAGTATTCGTGGATGGTAAAACTCTCTCCATGACCTTTTATGAAACGACTGAGAATCCCGTCTATACTCTCACGGCAGATGAAGGGGTCGATTGGGTTGTAAAAACCTATCAAAAATAGGAAAGCAATAACCTCCTAAAGAAGAAAAAGACAAGTCTTGTGACTTGTCTTTTTGTTGTATCCTAAATAGGATTTGTGTTCATCGAAGAAAATTTGGGAATTGGCCTCATGACCGATCTGACTCTCTTTCCAGAATATCCAAATCTTGTCAAAATTCCGCTGGTTGAAGAGGAAAAAACAGTCTTCTATATTCGTTATGCCTATCCAAATGAAGGGGAACCCCAAGCACTTCTTAGCTCCTTTATTGAACGGTTAGAGAAGTGTGAAAAATAAGGAAGCTAGTTTAAAATAGACCAGTAGAAAGTTTCTTGAATAAAATGAGGCTTGTAGAGAAAGGAAATTCATGATTTCGCTTTGTCTGCCAGCCTTTTTTGGTGTTTTTTGGTATAATTAAACTTGATCATATTCTGCAGAAAGGAGTTCCTATGTCCAACTATTTATCCGTATCAAGTTTGACCAAATATTTGAAATTAAAATTTGATAAGGATCCCTATTTGGAAAGGGTTTATCTGACAGGGCAGGTCTCCAATTTCCGAAAACGCCCCAACCACCAGTATTTTTCATTAAAGGATGAAAAAGCGGTTATTCAGGCGACTGTCTGGGCTGGGGTTTATCGAGGCTTTGGTTTTGAGCTAGAAGAAGGCATGAAGATCAACGTCATCGGTCGTATTCAGCTCTATGAGCCAAGTGGGAGTTATTCCATTGTCATTGAAAAGGCTGAGCCAGATGGAGTAGGGGCCTTGGCCATCCAATTTGAGCAACTCAAGAAAAAGTTGACCGAAGAAGGGCTCTTTCAGGATCGGTGGAAGCAAGCTCTGCCACAATTTCCAAGAAAGATCGGGGTCATCACCAGTCAAAGTGGGGCCGTGATTCGCGATATTATCACAACGGTAAGCCGACGCTTCCCTGGTGTAGAGATTGTGCTCTACCCGACCAAGGTTCAGGGTGAAGGAGCTTCTAGTGAGGTGGTTGCTAATATTCAAAGAGCCAACCAACGGGATGATTTGGATGTCTTGATTATCGGTCGTGGGGGTGGTTCAATTGAAGATCTCTGGGCCTTTAATGAAGAAGCAGTGGTGCGAGCCATTTTTGAATCGCGGATTCCGATTATCTCCAGTGTTGGACATGAGACAGATACGACTCTAGCCGATTTTGTAGCAGACCGACGAGCCGCTACTCCGACAGCCGCTGCTGAATTGGCCACTCCAGTAACGAAATTGGATCTCTTGTCCCATTTACAAAAGCAGGAAAATCGCATGGCAACAGCTATGTCCAATCGCTTGGCCTATAATCGTGAACGCTTGGCCAAATTAAGTCAATCGGTTATTTTTAGACAGCCTGAAAGACTCTATGATGGCTACCTGCAAAAGATTGACCAGTTGCAATTACGATTAAAACAAGGGATGCGCGATGCTTATGGACAAGGGGCGAATCAGCTGCAAGGTCTGCGTCATCGCCTAGAAGCCATGTCGCCTTTGCATCGCATCGAGCGCTACCAAGACCGCCTGCTCCAAGATAAGAGAATCTTAACCAACCGCATGGAACAAGTCCTAAAAGAGCAAAAGACCAAGGTGAAAGGCTTATCAGAAGCCCTCTTGATGCTCGATACGAGTCGGATTATTGCGCGTGGTTATGCTATGGTTAAGGAAGGAGATCAGGTCTTGGATTCGGTTGCGAAAGTAACAGAAGGAGACCCGCTGTCCCTCATCATGAGAGATGGCCAGTTAGAAGTAGAGGTAAAACATGTCGAAAGAAAAGAAATTTGAAGAAAATTTAGCAGATTTGGAAGCCATCGTCCAAAAATTGGAGAGTGGGGATGTGGCTCTTGAAGAAGCGATTACAGAATTCCAAAAAGGAATGAAGTTGTCAAAAGAATTGCAAGATACCTTGGATCAAGCAGAGAAAACCTTGGTCAAGGTCATGCAAGCAGATGGTACTGAAGCGGATCTAGCATGAGACAAGAAGAAAAACGAAATAGAGTAGAGCAAGCAATTCGCTCTTTTTATGAGGAAAAATCCATCGCTCCCCATTTAGTGGACTCGGTCCTGTATTCGATCCAGGCAGGTGGAAAACGCCTGCGCCCAATGCTTCTTCTAGAATTGTTAGAAGCCTTTGGACTGGAATTGACGGAGGCTCACTTTCAAGTGGCAGGAGCTTTGGAGATGATCCATACAGGAAGCCTTATTCACGATGATCTGCCTGCTATGGACAATGACGATTACCGTCGGGGGCAATTGACCAACCACAAGAAATTTGGAGAAGACTTGGCGATTTTAGCAGGCGATGCGCTTTTTCTCGATCCCTTTGGGATGATTGCTGCGAGTGCCCTTGCAGATACGGTCAAGGTCTCTTTGATCCTTGAGTTATCAGATGCTTCCGGTAGTCGCGGAATGGTAGCTGGCCAAGTCCTTGACATGGAAGGGGAGCACAAACAGCTCACGCTAGCAGAATTGCAGACCATCCATGCCAATAAGACCGGACGACTCCTTGCCTATCCATTCATCGCAGCAACCTCGATTTTAGAGTTGCCAGCAGATATTGGTCAGCTCTTAGAAAAAATAGGGAAAAAATTAGGCCTGGCTTTTCAAGTACGGGATGATATTTTGGATTTGGTCGCTGATTTTGAAGCTTTGGGGAAGACTCCTCAAAAGGACTTAGTAGCTGAAAAATCGACCTATCCAGCCCTGTTGGGATTGGAAGAATCAAAAGCTTTGCTGACAAGTGAATTAGACGCTTGCGAGGACTTGTTGGATCAGATTACAGCTGCTTGCGACTTTGATCCGCGAGCGATCAAGAAATTAATAGAAGGATTACGAATAGATGGCTAAGGAAAGAGTGGATGTATTAGCCTATAAACAAGGCCTATTTGATACCCGTGAACAAGCCAAAAGAGGGGTGATGGCAGGTCTTGTCGTTGCCGTTATCAATGGTGAGCGCTTCGATAAACCGGGTGAAAAAATTGATGAAGCAACCGAGTTGAAATTAAAGGGCGAAAAGCTCAAATATGTCAGCCGGGGCGGTCTTAAATTAGAAAAAGCCCTGAACCAATTTGGTTTATCTGTAGAAGGTAAAATTGCGATTGATATTGGAGCTTCTACAGGTGGCTTTACAGATGTCATGCTGCAAAACGGAGCCAGCCAGGTCTTTTCGGTGGATGTCGGGACCAATCAGTTGGCCTGGAAATTGCGCAATGATCCTCGAGTGGTCTCGATGGAACAGTTCAATTTCCGCTATGCCCAGCCAGATGATTTTGAAGCGACACCGAGCTTTGCGAGTATCGATGTCAGCTTTATTTCCTTGGACTTGATTCTGCCAGCCCTTCACCGGATTTTGGCAGAAAATGGACAAGTCGTGGCCTTGGTCAAACCTCAGTTTGAGGCAGGACGCGAACAGATCGGGAAAAATGGGATCATTAAGGATCCTAAGATTCATTTGGCCGTTCTTGAAAAGGTCGCTGCTTTTGCAGGGACACATGGCTTTGCGGTAATGGGAGTGGATTATTCCCCTATCCAAGGAGGCCATGGCAACATCGAATTTTTGATGTATCTAGAAAAAAAAGAAGAGAAAACAAAGCCAACTACAGAGCAGCTGGAGGCTGTTGTGGAGCTGGCACACAAGGAATTTAAACATGAAGAGTAAGAATATCAGATTAGAAAAAATTCGTCGTTTCATTCGCGATCATGAAGTGGGGACCCAAGAAGAGATCGTCGAACATTTGAAAGAAGAAGGCATCTCAGCAACCCAAGCGACGGTGTCACGGGATATCAAAGAATTGGGCATCGTAAAACGCCCTCTGAAAGACATGACCTATGTCTATGAATTGCCACGTAAGCACCACCAGGGGATCGGGATGATCGAAAGCAATATCTTGTCTCATCGCCGCATGGGAGAATATGTCAATTTCACCATGGTTCCAGGGACGGCTCCTTTAGTCAAACGTCGCTTGCGGGAGATTTATAAGGAGCATATCTTTAGTATTGTTGCAGATGATGATACGATCTTACTGATCGCCTATTCAGCTCCAGAAGCAGAGAATATCCTCAAATCAATCTTTGGGTGGTAAGAGCCTATGCTATTAGAAATTTCGATTAAGAACTTTGCCATTATCGAAGAGATTTCCTTAAATTTTGAAAAGGGAATGACGGTACTGACAGGGGAAACAGGTGCAGGGAAATCCATCATTATCGATGCCATGAACATGATGCTGGGAAGCCGTGCAACGACGGATGTCATTCGACACGGAGCCCCAAAAGCGGAAATCGAAGGTCTCTTCACCGTTGAGAGCAATCGACACCTGACAGCTCTTTTTGAAGAGCAAGGACTAGAGTGGACCGATGAATTGATCATTCGCCGAGAGATTTTGCAAAATGGACGAAGTGTCAGCCGGATCAATGGTCAGATGGTGAATTTATCTGTCTTAAAGGCAGTCGGTCAACATTTGGTGGATATCCATGGGCAGCATGATCAGGAAGAACTTATGCGGCCCCAATTGCATATCGCTATGCTGGATGAATTTGGAGACAAAGCCTTTTTCCAAACCAAAGACGCTTATCGTCAGACCTTTGAAGACTACAAACGCCTGCGCAAACAAGTGGTGGAACTCCAGCGCAACCAGCAGGAAAACAAGGCCCGTATTGAGATGTTGGAGTTTCAAATCGCAGAGATTGAGGCAGCTGCCTTGGAAGTGGATGAGGACCTGCGTCTGGAGCAAGAACGCCAACGCCTGCTCAATCACAAGATGATTGCAGATACCCTAACTAATGCCTATACCATGCTGGATGCAGAAGAGTTTTCGAGCCTCTCCAATGTTCGCTCAGCCATGAATGATCTGGAAAGCATTGAAGAATATGATCCGACCTACAAAGAGCTCTCAAGCCAGTTATCGGAAACCTTCTATGCCCTTGAGGATATTACCAAGCGCTTAGAAGATGTGGTCGATGGTCTGGAGTTTGATGGCAATCGCCTCATGCAGGTGGAATCACGCCTGGATTTGATCCACTCCATCACGCGCAAGTATGGTGGCCAAGTCAAGGACGTCTTAGAATACCTGGCGCAAATCACCAAAGAATATAGCCTCCTCACCGGTAGCGACCTCTCGTCTGAGGACATGGAAAAAGAACTCAAACGTCTAGAAAAGAGCTTGGTCACCTTGGCTCAAGATTTGAGTGATCAGCGGCATACTCTGGCCCAAGCTTTGGAAAATGAAATCCAGCAAGAATTGGCAGATCTCTATATGGACAAGGCGCGTTTCCAAGTGCGTTTTAGCAAGGCTAAGTTTAATCGGGAGGGAAATGAAGCTGTCGAATTTTACATTTCGACCAACCCAGGTGAGGACTTTAAACCTCTTGTCAAGGTAGCATCTGGCGGAGAATTGTCACGTTTGATGTTGGCCATTAAGTCGGCTTTTTCTCGAAAAGAAGGAAAAACCAGTATCGTCTTTGACGAGGTGGATACAGGAGTCTCTGGGCGCGTGGCCCAAGCCATCGCAGCGAAAATTCATAAGATTGGTCAAAATGGCCAGGTGCTTGCTATTTCTCACTTGCCTCAAGTCATTGCTGTAGCAGATTATCAATTCTATATTGAGAAAATCAGTGATGAACACTCAACTGTATCTACTGTGCGTTTGCTCAATAGAGAAGAACGAATCGAAGAAATTGCCAAGATGCTGGCAGGAGAGGATCTAACGGAAGCTGCCCGTCAACAAGCAGAGCAACTTCTCAAGCGTTAAGAGAAAGAAGGTTTGAAACAATGTCAACATACTTTGTAGTCGGAGATATTCACGGAAAAGCACAAATGCTAGAAGAGCTCATGACAGAATGGGATGGAAAAGCTCAATTGGTCTTTTTAGGGGATTTGATAGATCGAGGCGAAAACAGCAAACGATCAATTGAAATCGTAAAGGACTACGTAGACCATCACGGAGCTGTTTGCCTTTCCGGGAATCACGAGTACATGTTTTTAGCCTGGTTGGACAATCCAGAAGAGCGTTATGATCACTACCGAAGAAATGGTGGCGATACGACCATCAACTCTCTGTTAGGCCGGCCACTCGATGCTCCTGTAGATGGCATTGCGGATGCGCAAGCAGTAGAAAATGCCGTTCCTGACTTGGTGGCCTTCATCCGCAGTTTGCCCTTTGACTACGAGACAGAAACCTATTATTTTGTCCACGCTGGTGTGGATCTAACCCTTGAAAATTGGCGGGAAACCAGTGATTACCAAAAAGTCTGGATCCGAAAACCATTCCATGAAGCGGAGAATCATACAGGCAAATGGATCGTCTTTGGCCATACACCAGTCTATGGACTGCTCAATGAGCCAGTCGGCACCGAAAATCTTTGGATTTCAGATCAGAAGATGGGTGTCGATGGGGGCGCTGTCTTTGGTGGAGTTCTCCATGGATTGCTCTTGGATGATCAAGGCATTGTCCATGACCATGTCCTTCATAATACAGGTTTTTCTACCGCAGACGACTGAGGAAGCAGGAATGGATATCTTTCACTGCAAAACCCCGTGTTTTTTGATATAATGAAAGCAGAACATTCTTAGGAAGAGTATAGAAATATATGGTAAATATTAAAATAGTTACAGACTCATCTATTACAATTGAGCCTGAAGTGGTTGAAGAATATGGCATTACCATTGTGCCACTTTCTGTTATGGTGGATGGAGTCCTTTATTCCGACAGTGAGTTGGGCGAAGGGGACTTCTTGCGCTTAATGCAGTCTAGCAAAAATCTTCCAAAGACCAGCCAACCACCCGTTGGAGTCTTTGCGGAGGTGTATGAAAAGTTAGCAGCAGACGGAGCTCATATCGTTTCGATTCATATGTCTCATGCCTTGTCAGGAACAGTAGAGGCAGCTCGTCAAGGGGCAACCTTGTCAGGGGCAGAAGTAACTGTGATTGATAGTGGCTTTACAGACCAAGCCATGAAGTTCCAAGTGGTTGAAGCAGCTAAGTTGGCTAAAGAAGGAGCAGATCTAGACACCGTTTTAGCTCGTATTGAAGAAGTCAAAGAAAAGACAGAGTTGTATATCGGCGTATCTACCTTGGAAAATCTGGTTAAAGGTGGGCGCATTGGCCGTGTTACAGGACTTTTGAGCTCCCTTCTCAATATCCGTGTCGTGATGCAAATGAAGGACCATCAGTTAGAACCAATCGTCAAAGGGCGTGGGAACAAGACCTTTAAGAAATGGTTGGATGAATTGGTAGAGAAACTTTCCCATAATAAGGTGGCTGAGATCGGAATCTCTTATGCAGGAACACCAGAGTGGGCCAATGAAATGAAGGCTCAGTTGCAATCGCTCGTTGAAAAAGCAATCCCTGTTCTCGAAACTGGATCGATTATTCAAACCCATACAGGTGAGAATGCATTTGCAGTTTTGGTGCGCTACGAATAAGCTGAATAAATGTTTGAAAAAACAGGTTTAGTACTTGACCTAAAGGCTTTTTTTAGATATTATAGTACTGTTAAGGCGTAAAGCCTAAAAAAATTTGGAGGATTTGTTAAATGGCTAACAAACAAGATTTGATCGCAAAAGTGGCAGAAGCTACAGAATTGACTAAAAAAGACTCAGCAGCAGCAGTTGACGCTGTATTTGCAGCTGTTTCAGAATACCTTTCAAAAGGTGAAAAAGTTCAATTGATCGGTTTCGGTAACTTCGAAGTTCGTGAACGTGCAGCTCGTAAAGGTCGCAACCCACAAACTGGTAAAGAAATCAAAATCGCAGCTTCTAAAGTTCCAGCATTCAAAGCTGGTAAAGCTCTTAAAGAAGCAGTTAAATAATTGCATTTTGAAAAGCCATCCTAGATTTCTAGGGTGGTTTTTTTGTTGGACAGCTCTATAGGATAAGGGTATAATAGGAAAAAAGAAAGAGAGAGAAAAGAACATGCGATTCATTTTAGGACTCTTTGCCCTGTTGTTTATCCGACCTATTTTGTATCTACTGAAAGGGCTGTGGTTTGTACTGGAGTTCTGTTTTATGATCCTCGTGGTCAAAATGATCCTAGGAACCGTGCGCTGGATGACCAGTTGGACCGGCTGAGAGTAGTGAGAGGGATTTATTAATTTTACGTTGCATAGTAGAATTAAGTTTGATGCTTAATTCTTTTTTTATAAAAAATTTCACTAAATAATAATTAATTTCAAAAAATGCTTTTTTTTTTAGTAACCATAGTATAATACTGTGGAGCATGAAAGTAAATTAGGAAAGGGAGCAATTAAGAAAAGTTTATAGTGGTTGTCTGTATTACTATATGTAATTTGGAGAAAGTTCAAATTAATACTTGTATATGTAGGATATTCTGGTAACCATGTAGAACATATAATATCTAATCAATAGAATTTAGTTAGTTCTAAATGTATAAAATAGGAGAAAAGTAAGATGAAAACAAAAACTTTAGCACTTTTTAGCGGAATTGTAGGTTTAGTTGGTGGTATTTTACTATTAGTTGGACCGTTCTTTATTCTTGGTACTGCAGCTGCTACAGCTAGTTCAGATGCAACTGCTGGATCAATTCTTTTATTAAATGCTTTGAAAATTGCAAATCTAGTATTAGGAATTATTGCAATTGTTTATTACAAGGGTGATGAGCGAGTGGGTGTTGCTCCTTCAGAGCTACTGATTGTAGGTGGATCTGTTGCGATTATCCCATTCTTAGGATGGATTGGTGGTATCATCGTATTGATTGGTGGTTCATTATTCCTCGGTTCTCTTAAAAATGAAACTAATTAATTAGTTTCATTTTTAAGATAAAAAGTCGTATTTAGATACGTGAATCAGTGTCCACTGGACATAACCTCGCTTTTCCGTTTTCAGGCTCGTGAAAAAAATGTCCACTGGACATTTTTTTAATTAAAAGCATTCTAAATAGTGATTTATTTTGAAACATGCTATAATAGGGGTAACGAATCGATTAAATCAAATTGGAAAGGGGGGATCATAGTGAACACATTGCATCGTCATGAAGAAGAGCGAGTGGAAGAAGTTTTGCAAAGTTTGCGTGCTAAGGGCATTCGGATTACCTATACTCGCAGAGCAGTTCTTTCCTATTTAGTGGCGAGTCATGAACATCCAAGTGCTGAGAAGATCTATCGCGATTTATTGCCTCAGTTTCCAAGCATGAGTCTAGCAACTGTCTACAACAATATCAAGGTTTTAATTGATGAGGGGGTTGTTTCTGAGATCAAGGTTCGCAATGATACCACGACCTATTTTGATTTCATGGGGCATGACCATTTGAATGTGGTGTGTGAAAAATGTGGCCGTATCGCAGATGTGGACATTGAAGTCCCAGATCTTCGCGAAGAAGCAGCCAGTCAAAGTGGCTACCAGATCACCAAGACCCAAATGACCGTCTATGGTATTTGCTCAGAGTGTCAAAAACAATGATGAAGATATTCCAAGAGAGCCGTCAGGCTCTTTTTTGTGAGAAATTGCACTTTTCTATGGTCGCCACTAGATTTTTTACTGAAAATCTAGTAGAATAAAATAGATAAACGGGGGAAACCTCGGAGAATAAAAAGGAGATCCATCTAATGGTAAAATTGGTTTTTGCTCGCCACGGTGAGTCTGAATGGAACA
>ERZ1036435.290-NODE-290-length-31058-cov-10.794278_pt1 | contig 31058 bp, 11 predicted proteins | sample MGYA00514223_ERZ1036435 | MGnify/ENA primary metagenome ERZ1036435 (study PRJEB33795, sample SAMN09464927) | human gut metagenome | host: Homo sapiens | place: USA: Stanford, California | collected 2016-08 | study: EMG produced TPA metagenomics assembly of the... | reverse complement strand
AAATCGAATCGCACTGCGTTAATGCGTGAATAAAGGGCAAACTTTATATCCTGGAGTTTTGACATCTACTGTAGTATATATATTGAATTCGTAATGACGCTTGTAAATCTTCTTTTGTGAAGTAAATCAAGGAACATACAGTTGCATGCACTGAACTTTTTTCCAAAATATTGGAGGAACAGAATTCGAACATATAGTTTAGAAGTGCATTGTGAAGCTTAAGGTCTAGGGCAGACATTATAGATACATCATAATAAAAAATAGCAACAAAGTAATGAGATTTAAGAGATCGGGTTCGAGGTCTGCTTTTGATGCGAATATTGATGGAGAACTGAAAGATATTGTCAATGCGCCTGAAAATGGCAATAGGTGTGGTGAGTGTGGCTCAGCCGTGCCCACATGGTGTTCTACAAACCTAGGCGTGTTCTTATGCGGCAGATGTGCTTCTGTTCATAGAAAGATTCTAGGGACTGACCCAGATGAGGAGAGTGGTATCTTCTCCAACGTGAAATCGTTGTCCATGGAGAGGTGGGAAGCGGAGGACATAGACTCTGTGGCCTCTTCTGGAGGTAATAAAGGAAACATGAGGAAATGGAACCCAAAGAATGAACCTTTTCCTTTCGATGGAGATGAGGATAAAAGTGCTGTCGAAAGATTTATTAGAGAGAAATACATCCTAGGTAAGTACAGAAACGATCAAATAATGCCCTCAGATTATGGGTCTCGGAGTAATGGTAGAAGAAAATCTACTGCTAGATTTGATAACGATGATTATGATGATTATGGTATGCCCCGTCATCGTAGTAGAAGCAGAAGTAGGAGTGTAAGTGGTCGCAGCCGCACCTCCTCATTTTATAGGAGTGGTTCTTCTGCCCATATCTCGGAGCATGATTTCGCTTATAGCAAATATGGTAGGGAACTAAGACAACTGCGGGAGTTAGGTTTTACAAACGAACAGAAAAATATTGATGCTATAACATATAGTCACGGGGATGTTAACGGTGCTCTTGATTATCTGAATAGACGCGAACAAGATCGGCCTCTATCAAGAGCAACAAGTAGATCCAACGTACACAGCCCTGTTAATAACATGTCAGGCTCTAGTAGTCAAATGGCCAGCAACCCACCATTGCCTTCAAGACCTCAGCAGACTGGTCCCAAGCCTGCCGTATTTGACGGTACTGGTGTGGTAAACCCCACATCACAACAGGAACCACAACCAGCCATATTTGATGGGTCAGTTCAGCAATATTATGACCCAGCTACAAACATGATTTATGTTGACCAGCAGCAGTACATGGCTGCAGTCCAAGGTCAAGGCCAACAATTCCAACAACAATCACAACCTCAAATGGGAATGCCTATACAACAGACAATAGGTGTACAACCAACAATGACCGGGATCGGATCTCAAGTACCGATGCAATTCAATGCCACTGGGTCAGTTAACATGATACCAACCCAGGTTCAAACTATGACTGGGAGTGTCCCAATGATGCAACCTGCTGGCATGCAAACCACTGGGTTTGCTCAGCAATCTGTTCAACCACAGATCGATAAGAATGCAATTATGAACCTGTATAGTAAGCCTGACCAGTACACAACACCTGTTGAAATAACGCCAAATACGCCACAGTACCAACAGGTTCTACAACAGCAGCAACTACAACAACAGCAATTACAACAACAGCAACTACAACAGCAGCAGTTACAGCAGCAGCAATTACAGCAGCAGCCTACTTATCCAAATCAATACAACCCGGGATTTTATATGTAGTTTTCATTTAGTGAATTACTATTAGCCTTATTCCCTCCACCCTCAAAAAAAAATAATATATATAAAAACTTTTAATAACTAATGTCAATCATATGTTAATATTCTATTCTAGGCACATTAAAACATGCAGTTTCTTAATTAATAGTTGAATACTGATACGCTGATCGATAATCAAAACAACATGTACGAAATGCATCATATGCACAGTATGAATTTGCACGGTGATATGGTGCGCTGTGTCGTAGTGAAATGCGAAAGCAACATTGTGCCCCTTAAAAACACGACATTCAAAAAGTGATTTTACTGTGAGAAACTGATAAGAGAAGGAACCATTATCACGAAACGTAGAAACTTCTCCAAGCCCGCATGAGGCAAGTTACATGCGATTGCACCGATCAACAGAGCATTCCTTGTATCGTTGTGATAGATGTGAATGGTAGGTCTCTTCTTTGTTTGGCACCTACACCCTTGTCTCTTTCGCTTGCATGGGTTTGTGCACAGTGTCTTTGTGCCCTTGCTTGTTTCTGGGTTTCTGATTTCAGTTTTTTCTACTTCTTTGATGTACTTGTACACCGCGAGGTTTCCTGGAGAGGTTAGTGTGGCATATGCACCGATGACTCAATATCTCTCCCTGAACTATAGGATAGGAATGCCATTATCCTGCAGAAACAAGAGAGTACGTAGCTGGACCCGGTAGTTCATTATTTGCTAAGTCGTGTTGCCTCCGGAGTACAGTGATCCGCCCTTATTCTTGTGAAATCATCGAAACCAAAACTGCCTGTAGGATGGCACGATAGTGGGGTTATTTGAATGTGAACAGTAGAATGAACGAGTTTCAGTGAACAGTTTGTACAAAATAGTAACATATACGTTATGTCATTCTGAAAATTAGCAAGAACGCCACCATTGTAACCCTAGATCATTTTTGTTCTGTTTCTCTTCCCAGAAAATGCCTGTGAGTCAAACTCATGTTTCTCTCAATGCTGCTATCATTGTATTTTCCGATAAACCAAATAACAAAAGCACGCATACATAATAGAATATCATCTCAGAAGGGTGTATAACCTATTAAATAAAGGTGCCATCAAGTATATATACGTTTGCAAAAACAGATTAGACCAACCCCATCTGTTTATTTTCAAACGTAAAGCAGTAACGTGTATGTGAGAGTTAATACCGGAATAGTATTTTCAGGGACAAGCGTGTTTGCTGAAGAGCCTAAAAAGGCAAATAAATAAGATAAATACGGTAAACTTTTTTATACACAACCTTTTGAGTAGTTCTGTTTACGATACTGGATTCGTTTTAGAGACACAACTTTGCTAGCTATTACACCAGGTACATATTATAAGGCTCATCGGCGTTCGTTTTCTCGCTCTACAAACTCTACTGGTTTGTTTTTCCGTGATAGAGCGAAAAGCGAAGATACGGCATTTCTAACATTTCAGGAACCCATCAGGTTAGCAGGTGTCAAAAACAGTTTTGAGAAGAGATAGCCGGTCAGACATATAAAAACTAAGAGCGTTTGAGTTTCAGTAAACGTGCCACTTTGATTATCAACGCGACTTTAATATTAAAGAAGTATCCCACAAAAGAGTTCGACGGAGAGCACGCTTAAGGACATTTCAAAAGAAAAAAAAAGGGTACTGCTCATAGTTAATATACATCATAGGTTTGGTGTTTGAGATTCAGTTTTGTTATTGATCTTTTAAAAAAGCACCCACAGAAAAATCAATAAATATCAATAAACATCATTGATCAAGGTAACCAAGACTTTAAGAAGACAGCTAGATATTGTATATGTGATTCTACTAAAAGCTCGATTACTACAGTGGCTTTTAATTAAAACACAGCATTCAGGAACATCTTACTGGCTTGATAGCAGCAGGAATTATATTGTTGTAAATAAAGTTGAAGGATTTTCATCCGCATACGAGAGGCAAGATATTGTTATCCAAAAGCAATATAGCATAAAGTTCACAATTTGAATTATAACGGATTTGCTAGTTAGGTCTTAAAAATTAGTACTCGAGATGAGCTCCCAAAAGATGGATACATTTCGCATACAGGACGGTAAATATGTGGTCGAGAAAGAAATAGGGAAGGGATCCTTTGCCACCGTTTACCGAGGGCATGTTACAACTGATCCCAAAAGCCACATAGCGGTCAAAGCAGTGGCAAGAAGTAAATTAAAGAACAAAAAGCTTCTTGAAAATTTGGAGATAGAGATAGCCATTTTAAAAAAGATAAAGCATCCACATATAGTAGGTCTGATAGATTGTGAAAGAACTACCACTGACTTTTATTTGGTGATGGACTATTGTGCTTTAGGAGATCTAACATTTTTAATAAAAAAGAGAAAAGAATTAGAGAATAATCACCCATTGCTGCAAACCGTTTTCAATAAATATCCACCTCCGAGCAAAGAGCATAACGGACTTAATAGGGCTTTCGTGGTATGCTACTTGCAACAGCTTGCATCAGCGCTAAAGTTTCTTCGGTCAAAAAATCTTGTCCATAGAGATATAAAACCCCAAAATCTGTTGCTGGCAACACCATTAACTAATTACCGTGACTCCAAAACTTTTCATGAGCTTGGGTATGTTGGGATATACAATCTGCCGATACTAAAGATAGCAGACTTTGGGTTTGCAAGATTTCTGCCAAGTACCTCACTTGCTGAAACCTTGTGTGGCTCTCCATTATATATGGCGCCAGAGATATTAAACTATCAGAAATATAATGCAAAAGCTGATCTCTGGTCTGTTGGAACTGTCCTATTTGAAATGTGTTGTGGTGTCCCACCTTTCACTGCTTCTAATCATTTGGAACTGTTCAAAAAAATCAAACGAGCACATGATGAAATTAATTTTCCCGAAGTTTGCGAAGTTGAGGATGGGTTAAAGGAGCTGATTTGCTCATTGTTAACTTTTGACCCTGCGAAGAGAATAGGGTTTGAAGAGTTTTTCAATAATAAAATTGTTACAGAGGATTTATCTCACTACGAAGTAGACGAAAATACAGAGCTTGAGTCGAAATCAAAAGACTTACAAGAAAGTAATATGTTTGTATCCGAGTTTTTAATAAAGAAACGAAATCAAAAGGGTGTATCCTCTAGGAAAGATACTGAATTTATTCCAAAATCTAAGCAGGAGCCAATGTTAGACCAAGCTTATAAGGATGAAACAGAAATGGAAACAGGAGTGAAGTATGGCGTTAATATTGCACCTGAAGTCTATCAAAATGAAATGATAGATCCAGAAAAACTTGCAGCAAAGCTGATTGCAGCAAAGCAACTCGGCAGTGATGAAAAATTAACAAACAAAAACATAAGCCATTTATTGAGTTCAAATTCATCTAGGGTTAATAAATTGGATAAAAGCAATCTCTCAGGAAAATCTGATTCCAGTCTAGATCGTGATTATGTTGTTGTTGAAAAAAAAGCAGTGGAGGTAAATTCATTGGCAGACGATCTTGCGCAAGCAAATGTCGGGAATAATGACGAAGCGGTAAAGGATCAAAATATTAAAACTTTAGAACAGCCGCATATTCAGGTTCATCAACCTCATAATGATATTCAAAATTTACAAAGAGCACCATCAACTACGAGTGGGGGAACAAGCTCGCGAAGAGCATCCCTAGTTGAAAGGAGACTATCTATTTCTTCTTTGAATCCTTCAAATGCGTTATCAAGAGCCCTTGGTCTTGCATCTACTAGGATTTTTGGATCCTCAGCACAAACCAACAAGAATCAAACTTCTAATTCCACGTCACCGAATTACACTCAACCTTTGCTAAACTCGCAAATTTTTTACGACCTTACTGAAAATCTGATTTTGCATACAGAAACATTGAATCAACCAGCACTTATTAATGTAGATCATGCCAAAGGAATTAATGAAGTGATAAGGATTTTAGAATCCCTTTCAGCTAAGGCATTTGTTGTGTATTCTTATGCCGAGGTAAAGTATGCTCAGATCATTCCTCTACCACAGGCGGTAATACGAGCCTCACCTGCGCTTCAATTTGAAAAGCGTTTAAGTGATGATAGTAATCCAGTCATTGATGAGGATTCCGATGAGGAGTTAGATGTTCAAAAAAATCTGTCTAACACTCTTCTTTCTGAGACAGTTAATACTAGATATAGGTTAAGAAATGACAGTAGCCGCAACAGTTATAACAAGAGAAACTCGTTTAATAAGGAGAGATTCTCCTTTTCTTCACAAGGCTCAAATAATTCTAAAAGAACGAACTCTTATTCATCAACTCTACTTCCAGCTGAAATTATTTCCATATCCAAAGAGGCAATTGTTTTGTATATGAAGGCATTACAGATTCTTGCGCAGTCTATGAAAATTACATCAAAGTGGTGGTATAGCTGTCAGGAAAAGATTTGTTCACTGAGGCTAAATATTCTTGTTCAATGGATCAGAGAAAAATTCAACGAATGCCTAGATAAAACAGACTTTTTAAGGATGAAATTGGAAGAATATGAGAATAGTAAGCCTGGAACGCATAATCAAAGTCCGAAGTCCAAAATTAGTAATGATTCAAATGAAGATAATGTAGCCGAGAAAGTATACCTTGAAAAATTGCTATATGATAGAGCTCTTGAAATATCCAAATATGCAGCCAACTTGGAGTTACAAGGTCAAAATCTGCACATATGTGAATTAGCATATGCGACAAGCTTATGGATGCTGACTATATCACTCGAAAACTCTCCCTATACAGACCAAGGAGAAGACGAATATGATGAATTTTTGAAAGATACCAACGATGTTCTAGATTCTGAGGATAAGATAATTATTGGAAAGTACATCAAAAGCATATCTCATAGACTGAAAATGTTACGCCAAAAAATGGCAAAATATTAAGATTCATCCAAAAGGGATGCATTAATTGGTTGTTTTACAATAACCTAAAAATAGACTTATTCTCTGATAATAGTTACTAGTTGTCAATTTTTTTGATCTTCGAATAATGCTATTTGAAAGCCCAATGTACATCCAATTGCGTATAAAGTAATTTCTAGCCTTTGACTAATCTATATATATAATTATCAAGGTATATAATGATATAAAAATTTTACGAATTCCATTTTTTAAAAGACGGAAAAAACAACATTAAGGCGTTTAAGTACGGTATTAAGCTCGTAACGTTACATAAAGACTGACCAAAACATGAAAGGTATGAGTTCTGAATGTTTCTTTGCCTACGACCACTTGATGACATACATACTCTATAATCCCAACTGCTGTAGAATTATGAATTTAAAGTACAAGCGAAATAAGTAAAAGATTAAAAATATTCAATAGAAAAGTTATTTAAACACTTTTAACTAATAGTTCAAAGATAGTTATGACAAGGTCACCCATATCCTCAAACACTCCTTTAAGGTTTTAATAACTAGCTATTTATCTGATTTTCAAATAGGCTGTAGTACTTAATTGTTATAGTAATAAAAAGATCTCTTTAAATACAATGATTTGAACTGATAATCCCAAAGGTATATACGTAAATCATACAAAGATTCTTTTCTTTTTAATGCCGTTAAATCTCATGTACCGTATTAGATGTCCTCATGTGACTAAAGGGTTTGAAAATGAGTATTTATCTGGAACAATTGGACACTAATACATGATAATTGTGGTAATATTTTTTTCAAAACCTCTACGTCCAATGTCATACTACATATGATTAGGTTAACTCTCTCGTAACTAGTACAACTTTTGATATCAATAACAGTCATCCCAGAATACGCGTTAGTGGACGTACTTTGGTCGTGCTTGTAAACTTATAACTCCATAGGACACACAAATAATGTTTTAGTTACGCTTGAATAAAAATATCAATCAAATTTATCTCATTCATATGTAAGATATTTTTGGGATTTTATGTTGAAATAAACCTTGTACCAATAGGTCAGTGCTTTTAAAAGATACCAAAGAGGTCAACACTAAAAGATTCGAATTAGCGACGTCTTATGCAAATTAATTCATCTTAAAATAATTCCACAAATTACTTTCAACCTACTCTGTCATCTATTTTGGGGTAAAATCTAATGAATCTCTCAATCAGCCGAATTATTATTGATTGTATATCACACTGTTAGTTGCCTGTGTTCCATATATTCCTATAAAAATAAAAAAACCATAATGTTACCAATTGTCCTTTGATTTTAGCTTTATAATTGTATACTTTTTAATGACAGTCCAAAACCCTCGTAATGTCTCTATATGTGACATAAAAAGCCTGGTACTATTTCCATCAAAAATTGCTGATCATGTTTCCAACAATAACAATACTGAAGTCATTGTGTATAATAGAAGTTTCTTAAAAATCATAGTTTAAAAATAAAGAACTCTTTTATGTCTGGTAGATTCAATGACCATAAGATCTGATCTTTAGTTGTTCTTTCTTATCATTGAATGTATTATTCTACATAAAATTTATAGAACTGTACTAAAATCAACCAAACCTTGATTTTTGAAAGTGCCTTTTTTACTAACCTAGTGAATTCTTTAGGTTCTTAAGCATTTAATAGGGTTAGGTTATTTTTTAGACCCTAAATTTAGCTGGCGTTAGGGTTAAATGACGTACATCATCTAACTGTAAACGAAATCATACACCTCTGTTTTCACACCTTTAATGATTCCATGAATAGCTCGGAGCAACACCTATAAAAATAGACAGGCCCATCATTAGGGCTTAACATTATATGATAAGACCTAACGACATGTACGAAACCAATAGCTTTGATCCTGGATTATATGGGTGGCTAATTACTGTAATGATCGGCTCTAGTGCAAGATAAGATACTACAATCAAAACACAAGTTTTCATCATCTTTGAGCAGAAAATGAATTGCTTTGAATTATTGCCAGGCGCAGCTACTGCGAAATAGTCATCTATAAGTAAAAATTAGAAATTTGTCCATACTTGCCAGATACAGAAATCACCTTCATCCAAAGAGAGTGACTTTAAAATGTGACATTTGTATTTGTATATATATATATTACTGTTAAAGTTGCTCTTGCGTGTCAATTATTTGAGAATTTTGTCTATGATGCAGGGGCTTATTCGTATCATTTGATTTATAAGGGACTCCCCGCGGAAGCAATGCATACCCTCCCCTCATTTCCGTCGTTGGCCGGTCATTCCACATTAAGAGCGGATACCGAAGATATACGTTGTCGTTCCGATTTACAGTTGTATGGGCTTAACTAGGCTATGAGGTTTATATTCCATACTTATAGCGACCAGCTCTTATACCGATATTATGATACTGTGCAGCTGTGGATGTACTCTTTAAGAATACTTTGCTGACTTTTCAAAGATTTCCAAAATTTTTTACATCACAATTGCGAATACCTTAAATAATAATATACAGTCTATGAAACCATATAGTTGAATTCTTTTGTGTGGTAAACTTGTAAACCACATTATAGCACGGGATCAGACTACTCCACCCAGCACTGAGTATGAAAAACTGAAATTTTAATACTACGAGCCAAGTAAACCCTAAAGTTACTCCTGCAAGACAGTGACTTGAATTTTTAGGGCTTCAAAAGTTTTTGCTCAACTCTCTCAGCAGCATTAGAATCATGCACCAGGGAGATCATTATTTCTAGGGTACGGTTAGCTTTCTATTTCCTACAAAAAGCTGTCCTTAACATGTGGTGGTAGAGCTTAAAGCTCAACAGCTACCCTTAGCAGTCTACTTTCTCAGCTGTAATGTGATATTAGGGCCATGTACATAAAAACTTTGTCCTCAGTACTAATTGCACGCAAAAAAGTCCAGTTTTACTTTTTCTTTTCTTGTTGGGATAATATAGTATCTTTCTTTTTTTTCCTGCGCACTCCCTGAGAAAATTGGGAAGGAAAACTGTTTCCTGCGGACTCTCGTCATATTTTATTTTATTTCTTTGATTCCTTCCATACGGATCCTTCAGGAATCTTCACAATATGAATCAACTACTATTATTATGCTATTTTGTACACCTACACTTTCACATTTCAAAAAGCCCTCTCCCTCTTTGTTCGTTCACAAGCCATGGAAGTAAGTAGGAGATGCCGGAAGTTAGAAGAAAAAGGCGCATTAGTCCCTCCCACAACAGCACTTCCACTAACAATTACGCATTTGTGGATTACTTGGATCATTACTATGCTCCCACTATTAAAAGAAACGAGCCCTATTCAATTGAATAGGAGTGCTGAGAATACTGGGCATCAGCGAAAGGCTCTTCTTAACTGCTCTCGTCCACTAATGATTTTTTGGATAGTGTTAATTTTTTTCCGTTTGGTAGCAAGACCTAAAGTCCAGATATTTAATTTGACCCTCGCACCTATAGTTCCTATACAGTATCATTTCATATACGTAGTTTTGAAACGGTATGGCAGCCTCTTTATTTCGTCCTTGCTCGCTGCCTAGCCTTTTGATCTGTTTGGTACTCTGTGCTAGGGATGTCCCACCCACTGTTGGATCTTAGCCAACACGAATTTTATTTTTGTAGAATCTTGCTTTTTTTCTCTTCTTGCTCAGACATTGGGAAAAGAGGTTTTTATTTGCCTTGGGTCTCTTTACATCTGATCATCCCGTTTTCAACCCTTGCCTCTATCTGCTAGCTTTGTGACCTTCTCTATCTGGGATTCCTCCCCCTTCCCTTCCATGCTTTTTCAAGACCTCCCACTCATTCTCTCCCTTACCTATTCTCCTAACCCTAACACAGCATCACATTTTATCATAGTTTCAGCTCAGTAGAATTATTCTGATCTCTGTCTATGAGGGCAAGCTCTTTAGGCCATCGATGCCAAAACTAATCTCACACTATTCGTACTGACAAAATTACTGGATTTAGTATATGCTCTGGCCCACAGCCAATTTCTCCCTCTCTTGCTCTCACAAAACTACTTATGAATTTCTTACTATTGCAATTACAAATGGATCCAGGTTTTTTCTTACTGTGCGGTATTATACTGTGCGCCCTATCCAATGATCCATCTATCCCAAATTTATATATGGCAAATATTGTAAAAGATCATTTATAAGAACTGTTTTAGTTACAAAACTATATACTTTCTTTCGTAGTATATATATTTTCACCCCAATTCATGAAAGTTCACTATCTGTTATGGAGATCATCATCGTTCTAACAAAGTATTAGATTGAGATCATAAATTTAAAGAGTTACCATTAAGATATTTTCTGAAAAGGGAGGGTTATTCATTAGAGCTCTTCTAAGTTGAAGCTAATACCAAAAAAAAAAAACACAATTACAATCTAGTACTGGAAAGATATCTAACAACTCCTATTCACAAAAGATCTAACAAAAAAATCATTGAGAGAGTTAGGAAGTCTGACAAAAGTTTTATCTTTCCTTCTAACACACTTCTTCTATTGCCAATAGCTGAAGAAAAAAAGGTCCTAGGAGAATCAAGGAAGTAGGACAAAGATCATATTTTGCATACCGATACCTTTAGATCACTGTCTTATTCCGTCTGTAACTGATTTAAAATTCTCCGCTGCTTTTCATTAGTCTTTCTACCATACAACAACTGATTTGCAAGATTTGATCTACTTGCAGTTATATCTACTAAGAAGTTTACAATCGTTGGAATATAATCTACAGTGGGTCCGTTCGTGCCGTACTTGTCTCGATCGATTAACAACTTTTTTGTTGAAAGGACAGAAGCTATCAGGCCATAGTAATCAATTAACACAATATTTGCTATAGTGTTTTTGGTCTACAGATATTCATAATTAGCCCAAGCCAAAACATTTTAAGTGAGCATTGAGTTCTTTTTTGATCATAACTTAATTGCCTTTGCTCTCCTGTATTTCAATTTGAATATCAATTATAAATTACACGATTTACATCTAGCTAAGAATCGATAAATTAGAGTTGAATTCACAGTAAGGCGTAGTGACCCTAAATTAAAAAAGTTACATTGCTTCCTTCAAATTCTAAGTTTTGCTTACATCCTCCTAGTTTTAAAATTAAATTATTCTTCAAAAATTTGCATTATTCGTGGCATTTGCACTTGTACTTTTCTTTGTTTCAATTACATTAAATCAACTCAACTTCTATAAATTGGGGTTTTTCGAACTATACGGCACTCTATTTGGTTTTATTATTTTTTTTAGTTTCTGAGATATTTCAAACCTAATATCACAGCGACTTATTACTGCATATTCCGTGTAACAACTACATTTTTCCAGTGAGAAGTTCATACAATTCGTTATTATTGGAGAATAATAATATTACTCGCTATAAAGTATCGAAAAGAACCAAGGCTATAGCTTTACTACAATTGACAACTTTTCAAATTCAGTCTGCTTCATTCAACTTCAAAAACAGTCTGATTGCTACTTGTTGTATTAGTCAGACACCTTTCGATATTTACAAGAGTTTATACTTAAAAGTCATCGAAGTTTTTTTAACATTTTCAAACTAACTCTACGAACAAGAGTTTAGAATATTATTTTATCACCACAGGCTTTGCTATTTTTGGTCAATTGACGCTAATAAAACCTGTAAGGTAATTATCATTTCTTGATCCACAAAATACACGTCGTAAACTATTAAAGGAATGTCGTCAAATCACCAACCTCATCTATCGATTAATTCGATACAATCCCTGATAGAACCGGTTACACCGCCTTCACTAGGACAGATGAACAATAAGAAAAATCATCAAAAAACGCACTCTTTAGATCTGTCGGTGTTTAATCAATTCATCACATCCAATACACCCATAGATTCATTAGGAACATCTAGCTCTTCAACTCAAACCTCTCCCTTAGGTTTACTTCAAAAAGATTTACAGCAAAAGCAACAATTACAAGGATATTCCCAAGCAGCGTCTCTCGGACTTTTGAATGGTCATTCCCATAATATAACACCAAACTTACCTCTGATTGATGAATTTGATATATCTTTTGATGTTACTAATGCTGTCGATAATTTAGCAGATAACTCAAATGTTCTAGAACCACATCTTAATTCAGTGGCCCCGGTAAACCAAGTTAATATAACTGTATCACCACTTGTACCTGAAATGGAATCAATGACACTTGCTGATAACAAAAAATTAAACAGTTCTAGTATGGATAAACAGAGAACCGTTTCACATAGCAGGCAAGGGAAAGATGAAAAAATGAAAGGTAAGAAAACGCCTCAAAATAATAGATCAAATAACCAAACTAAAGCCAAATATACCAATAAATTGAATGATGTAGAAACTGATTCAATTAATATGACAGATATATCAAATACACCACTTAAGGAGCTTGATTATGTTAAATTGGCAACAGATCAATTTGGGTGTAGGTTTTTGCAAAAGAAGTTGGAGACTCCGTCAGAATCAAATTTAGTCAGAGATCTTATGTATGATCAAATCAAACCTTATTTTCTTGAGCTCATTCTAGATCCATTCGGAAACTATTTGATTCAAAAACTTTGTGATTTTCTAACTCCTGATCAAAGAACGGCTTTGATCGAGGCAATTTATCCTAATGTGTTCCAAATATCCATAAATCAATATGGTACGAGATCTCTTCAAAAAATTATCGACACTGTAGATGATGAACAGCAAATTAACCTGATTGTGAAGGGGTTTTCGAACGAATACACATCGATCAGACAAGTAGTCACACTGATCAACGATTTAAATGGGAACCATGTAATTCAAAAGTGTATTTTCAAGTTTCCTGCTTCCAAATTTGATTTTATTATTGCGGCCATCATTGATCAGAATAATATAATTGCTATCTCTACTCACAAACATGGCTGCTGTGTGCTACAGAAGCTTCTCAGTGTCTGTACTCTTCAACAAACTTTCAAAATATCTGTTAAGATTGTACAGTTTTTGCCAAATCTAATTAACGATCAATTTGGTAATTACATTATCCAATTCCTGCTAGATATTGAAGAACTTGACTTCTATATGTTGGCTGAATTCTATAACAGACTTTCTGGGGAAATATGCCAATTGTCATGTTTAAAATTCTCTTCGAACGTAGTAGAGAAATTCATGAAAAAATTATTCTCAATTATTTCCAAGGTTATTGATTTGTACACCGAAAATACCGAAAAATATAGAAACTCTGGTGTGTTAGAGAGCTTGATTTTACCTCCTACTATAACAGAAGATATATTTAATGCCGCAGTGTGCATTTTGATAAAAATGGTTGATGTTTTTACTATGAAGCTGAATCTTCTTATTAGAGACAACTTTGGGAATTACGCTCTTCAAACATTACTTGATATCAAGAATTATGGAAAGATTATATCTTTCTATAGCACAATTAATAAAGAGAAGTTTCAATTGGAAAGTGACTTTAACAAGAATATCTGCAACAATTTGTCTCAACTTTCTACTGATTTTGGAAGTAAGATAAGCAACCTTGTCATACTGACCAAAGAATTGTTACCTAGCATTAAAACAACATCATATGCAAAGAAAATCAAGCTTAAAGTGAAAGCATATGCTGAGTTTACAGGGGTTCCTTTTACTGAACTAACATCTAAAAAGCAGTTACACTCAGATGCTCAAAGCTCAAAAACCCCACCAAACAATAGAAGTAACAGAGTTTACTCTTCAGATGTCAATAATATTGATAGCAAAAGTTCTGTCTACGCCAAACAACATGCCAGACATTATTCTTTACCATCCAACACATTCAATGGAAGATCTACAAATACCTTACCTAATACTCTCTACAATTATCCACCTCCAACTATGCTGCAAAATATGAATGAAAATCCATATAACAATGACATGTTTGGTAAGCAACATAATATTCAAAGTGCAACTGGGTATGGCTCAAATAGATATGTTGGTGGCCCCCTCTTAGGAAATATTTCCCAGTACCCTCAGATACCGTTTATACCACCAATTGAACAGTCTCAGCAAAATATCCCAACAAGCTTTAACACTATGACTCCTACAATCCCAGGCATGGTAGGTAGACAAGGAAGTTCATCACAATCCTCAGTTTATATGATGAATGATAATTGTGCCAGTGGAGGAAGTAGCAGCAGCACGTTATATCCTAATGGTATGATTGGGTCTTTTAGTGATGTAAACCCAAATCAACAGCCTGTTAGGTTCAAAGGTTCTGTTTATCCCTCCGAAGTTATAGATAATAGTCGCCAACAGCGAATCGTAAGTAGCCCTTATCCACAATACGGTTTTGCTAATGAAGCTTTGGGAAATCAAAAAAACTTTGGAAACACAAATGACAACAACGATGAAGCAAAGTTTGGTTTTGGCTTTCATTGAGAATTGATAAGAACATCTACAATTGTTGAACCTTCTACAGGACACAACAACCGCTAATCGTATGCAAAAAATGGTAGAAAATTCTATATTAAGGGTACGAAAATGCTACCCTGAGACACATATTGCTTTGCTTTATAGCAAAAACCGAACTTATAATTTGTTGAAACAACTTTTAATTAATCAAATTTGAAAAAAATGGTAGTTAATGGTATGTTGATGTATTTAAAGTAGCCACACACACATCGGAGATGTGGATAATGTAAAAAATGAAAAATACTAAAGAAAAGGGTTTGAGTTTTAGTTATAAATAAATTTTGAACCGTTGTATTCTAAGAGAGTTCTTTTTGTGAGCATTGGGATTCATGTGTATATTAATGAGGCACAGGAAGTAATTTTTTTTATGATGTATTACGATTATCGTGGAAATGATGATTTGCCTTGTATGGGAATTCTTTGTATTAAAAGTATTGATAGGTTATGTTGTATATTATTGTATAAAAAATAAATACATGTCAAAATGTAAAACCAAGATACAACATGAAGAACAATTAAGTCATATATGTTTACATCGACATCAATGTAGTTGAAAATTAAATCTATAACTTTACTATAATCATGCATGTCTGATTATGATGGCTGACTTTGGCAAAGACTTTAATTAATAATCTTTTAATGAAAATGCGATCATCTATATTTTTTTTGACATTCTGTTCCCCAATTTCGCCCACAATCTGAATAAGTTCGAATGGGGACGTAAAATATTTCTTATCAAGCAATGAGCTAAATTTGAGATTTGGCAAAATATGATGTGATTTATCATTGATGGGGGAATTACTGTCAAGTTTAAAAATTTCAAAATCAGGCTCTACTCTAACACCTCTTTTACATCCATATAATAAGATATTTTCGTGCTGATTTAGCAAAAATATTTCCGTACTTTGAGTTACATTTCGAAAGTGAGATTTAAGAGTTAGCATATGGGTTAGATTTGGCAATAAGGATTTGGTGTTAAGAGCAATTATGGTCTGCGAGTGATCCTTCTTATTAGTCAACCCTGAAACAAATATTATTCCATCTATATTAGTACTCAGCATTGACACTATTGTTATTAAATTCCCCGGACGGTCCCATGTCTGTACGCTCTTTGGCATAACTCCGTATTTGACTGAAAATATAAAGGAAGTCAAAATCCCATTTCTTGAGCCAGCATATATCCTATAAGTTTCGTTATCAATGGGATTGAATTTTACACATGTAATTTGACCTTTTAATCGCCAATAACTTCTTTCCTTTGGATATAAAATTAATTTATTGTCAAAAGAGAAGTTTTCAGAAGACACAAAATGGAGCTTGTTTCCTAATAGATAAAATATGTGATTGGGGTCTAATAAGGTCACATATGTCATGTATTTGTTTTCTATTACTTTAGATCTAAAGTTAATAGTTTCATTTCTGTTCTGCACAGACCAGAATAGAATATTTTTTCCATGAGAGCCTATCATATGAACTAAAACTAAACCTAAATAGTATTGGCTTACTTCAAAATTTGCGAGGTCTATGGTAGATTCTTCTGTATCTTCGGGACGAAAAAGTAGAATAGCAGTATTTGGGGGTGAATCTATCCTAGTTTCTAAAATCTGACCAGCACTAGTAATGTATAACGTTTTAGTTCGATGTAGTCCATCTTCGATGTAATTAACGTCTTGAGCAGCAATGATCTTATCCGAATAGGGAAATGTGATATTATTTGTGCTCACAATAGTTGCACTACTCTCACTCTGTTTGAATATTTGGCCTTTAGATAGCACATTATTATCCACCATATACCGAATTGATCTATCTTTCAAATATTCATCTTGAATCTTATAAGGATCTGTATAAGCTTTTTTGGATTGCTGACCCAATAAATTGACCTTCACATTGTTTAGCACATCCCGGCTATATTTGTTGCCACTCAATTCTGTTGAAGCATTAATGCTATTAGTTATCTTAAAATATCTTCTCTTTTCTGTGTCATAAAAGTACCCAGGAAGTTCCACAGCCATAATATAGCGTAGTAGGTCTCTATTAGTACTGTTATGTTGTTAAGTCAGGAATGTATTATAACCAAAATTCATGTCAATAAACTTATGCCACGCATTTGTTTTGAAACATTTAACAGTATCCTGTGGTTAAGTTCTACAACCACTTTTAACTCAAAGCCGTTACTTCTCTACAAGTTGATCATGATTTAGATGACACTATGAATTATGCATTTTGTGTTTGCTCATTGGCGAGATTCGAAGAAAATTGTCAACTTGAGTTCCAGGTACTTGATGTCACGTGATTATCGGTCGCTTGATTGCTTTCTATACTGTCTTATAATAAAAGGCACATTTGAGTTTGCAGGCATATTCAATCATAATCATTTAATACTTGCAAAATTGCTCCATTTTAAGGGCATTATCTTGAAAAGATTTCGAGGCTCTCTTCTGTCCAATCGAAGTTACCATCATCAACAACATCATTCAATTCCCTTTTCTTGAATAAGAATTCTCTTTTCATAGGTGGGACCCTATTGTTGGTTGCTTCCAAGAACCTGTATAATGTTTTATCTCTTATAATACTTTGAGCTTTTGACTTGTCGTCAGCGCGTTCTTGTGTACTTGGGAAGTCTAGCCGACCATATCCTGGAGGTGAGGGTGACCTATTTCGCATGTTATCAAAATGGATGTTTCTCAACCTACCTTCATATTTAGCACATTCTATATCGCTTTCTTTCGCGTTATTAGTTTTATTCTCTATGAAATTGCTAACCTTCTTTTGAAACTTTTCAAAATCAATTTCATGTTTTTTTTTTGCAATTGCATTTGAATTTGGACAAAAATCTTCTAAAATCCAAGGTCGTTTTGAGAAAGGGTTTTTATTAAAATCTAATATAGATTGTTTATTATTTTGTACTTTATCATTATGATGAGACCACTTCCAATCATATTCTTTGATGTTTTCCAGGTCTAGTCTTCTTTTGAATGGAATAGTTTTTTCAATACTCAAGTGATCCCCACCATTGGCATGACATACTTCTTTAGGTAGCGGGTTGTCTGCCTTACTATCATTTGAAACCTGTGAAAATTTTAGCGGTGAACTAAATTCCGGTTTGATAGAGCTTTTTTCAAATTGGCTTTGTTTCTTGGCAGAGCCAACATCTTGGCTATCGAATTGTGTTAGGATAAAATCATCAGAATCTTGACTATCTTCTCTTTTCACTTGTAGAACAGTAACTAAATTTCCGTTTTTCGGCTTTCCATCTACTTTCCCTTCTTCTTGTATTTCATTTGGTAGTAATACTTCTTTAGGTTGATCCTCAGTTGACTTCAAATCGTTCGACGGATTGATGAGCCTTTCACGTAACGTCTTTGTGATAAAATCTTGCAAGTCAAGCAATTGCGTCACATTCATTGCGGTTACAGTTTTTATGATTTCATCGTTAGGCATGTTTGGTATATTGGTATACTGAAAGAAGATGAATGACAGACAACCCGATTGTTTTTTTTAAAGCATCAATAATTTACCTTGACGTGTCAGTACTATATCGTTCTTTCTCTCTACTTGCATTCATTCAAGTTCCACACATTTACCGACCTTTTATTTATGAAAGGCTATTCATTGATGCCACAAGATATAATTTTGAACTCAAATGGCCGATGCAACGATTTATAGTCAAATCTAAATGACCATCAATGGTACTACACTTGTAGTTGTGAACCAATTCTTTCACAGATATCAATTTCGGGTCATCGAATTTTGGTGAAAAATTAATCGAATCATATTGGAAACAATGGCGAACTGTAGCAATTGCGCAGTTGCTCATCTCATATATACTCCGGCTATGTTTGTATAGTTCTATAGATAAATAGCACCCGTTTATCAGATACATTATTCATACATTTCATTTTACAAGTGAACATATTTCTCATTATTATGTCACTACATGACTATTTATTGAAGGAGTATGGGCCATCCGATAGGAAAAAGAAGAGTAAGAAAGTAGATAGTAAATCAACAGCTCAAAAACCAAGTAATGAAGATGTCAATAGCAATGCTAATAATCCCTTGAGAAATAACTCTGAGAAATCCCTATGGTTAAGTCATGGTGTAAAGAATATTCCTGGAGCACCGCTATCGGACAATTTGACGAATAAACATAAGAATGGCATCAATATCGAACCACCTTCCAAAACAGTATTAGAACCAAAGACCCACAATATCGAGACAGTATTTAGAAATGCGCAGGGTCATAAGATAGATGTCGAAGCTAAAACGCTTGACAGTGACTCTGGCAAAAGAAATAGCCAAGAAGAAAGGATACGAATATTGAATATGGGCGAAATACAGCTAGCTGGGCTAGATGGTGTTTCAACTATCAGTAGTAAGTACACGGCTGAAATACGAGATAATGACCCAGCGACTGAGTTTGATCATAATAAAGGTGTGAATCATCAAAAGATATCACCTTTAGGTAGGAAGCTATATGCAGGTACTGCTACAGAAAATAGGTTTGGGATACTACCAGGTAATAAGTGGGATGGGGTTGATAGATCAAATGGTTATGAAAAAAAGTGGTTTAAAAGACAGGGCGAACTTGCGGAGTCAAAAATTCAAGAGTTTACTAATAGTGAAGACTATTAACATTCACAGAGCAAAGAAGCTGTAATCTTTTCACAGTAAATATACAAGCATCAAATGTAAAAATATATATAACATTACATATAAAAAAATAAACTGATCCAACAAGTATATCGTTGTTTAAAATTCAGCTCTAGTGTCAGGTTCATTTTTCTTAGATTCAAAACCTGAAGCTATTTTCTTACCAGGTTTTCTTGGCTTACCAGATGATTTTTTAGGCGCATTGGTGTCAGTTTTCCTGTTGGATTTCGACCCGAAATGGCCACTTTTATTCTCATTTCTACCAGAATTATTATCTTTGTTTCTTTGATCTGGCTTCCTTCTTACTGATTTCAATAAGTCTTTACTTCCTTCTTTATCAATTGCAATTGAAATGTTGCTGGTTGGTGGCAGAGGATTCATGGGCATGTTTGGATTCGCGAACTGAGGTGGAGGCATCATTCCATTTGGCATAGGTGGTCCTTGCATTGGAACACCCATCGGGAACATTGGAGGATTTGGTGGTACACCGTATGGAATCTGTCCATTAGGGACAAAATACGGTAGACTAACACCAGGGGCTGCACCAGTGTTGGACATTGGAATTATTGGATTACCGGTGCTTGAATCATACTGGTTTGTCACTGCACTATAAAGATTAGCTGCGTTGGCCAATGTAGGTTCGGCTTGGTTTTCGGTCAAATTTAGCTGTTCTATTTCGACAACTTCAGTGTTATTTTTGGCTTGAGGGTCCTTGAAAGATTTTTCAGATGTCTTTCGTTCAGTTGAATTTTTTTGAGTTTTGTCACCCTTCTTGATGTAGGACAATAATTCCTTGGCGGCAGGATCCTCAGGCTTTTCTCTTCTTGGTTGCTTTGCCTGCTTTGTCTCTGGCTTTGGCTTAGCATTGGTATTCTTCTGTTGTTTAGCAGATTTTGAATTATCAACTTGTGAAACCTTCTTTGAAGCCTTAGAATGGTATATAAATTGTCTGTTTGTAATATTCAATAGGAATGAGGCGTCTAGACCGATACCACGCTTTGTCCTCAATCTTCCACCAAATTTGTTACCGGCAACTATTTCATGGTCAAAAAGAACTTGAATTGATAATGATAAACCTAATGTGGTGTATCCAACAACAGTACCCTTTGAAAACAAAGGCACTTTACCAGAGTCTTGTATATAAACTACACGATCACCCAAATCAAACTTTTGTGCTCTTAGTTGGGAGAATGAAACTCTTGGTGATAAAACAGCTTCCCTTGGAACCTTTGCAAGTTGTTTTGTCTCATGTTGCTCGATACTGCTGGAATATTTTTCAATGTAATCTTCACATGCCCTAATTGAAGCCTTTGTTAGCGAATTACTTTCCAATGATACAACCACAAAGTTTTCGGTACTGAACTTAATCCATTGTTTGATATCATCCAGCATACTCATAATAGCACGACTAGATAAATCAGGGAACAGGTCTTGCATAACTGGTATATCGCCGGATGTCTTAGACAGTTTAGCAAAGAAAGCAGGAAACATTTCTCTGTACCTTTTAATTAAGGCAACAGCAACGTTGGAGTAATCCCAGCCCTTAATGTTCCTCCTAGCGTAGCCTAAAACTTTTTGGTGGCGAGCTTCAAACTTAATTGGAATTCCAACATTTACATGGCTACCATTACAATCGGTAACCAAAAACTTCGATGTAATCTTTGATAAAAATAGTGGATGTAGTTGCAATTCCTTACTTATAACGTATGAAGGATAATACTTTATCATACTTTCGTCCATTTTTAGTCTGTCTTTTCCTATGGTTGGTTCAGTTTTCAAAAACCTCTTTTTCACAGTTATCTTTAATCTACTTTCACTACTATATCCGTCAACAGTGGCTTCACCACCATAAGCATAATCACCAAGGAAAATCACCTTCGAATTGATTGGAAATTCTTTCTCAATTGGCTTTGGTGGACGCTCGATATATCTTTCATCATGGTTAGATACGTTTTCTACTACTAATTGCATTGGATAATAATCAGGTTGGGATGCATAGGTTTTAACGTATGCACCATTTGGTTTTCTTACCAAGCCGGTAACAGCCAAAACTTGAACAATGATGTCAATTTTTTTCAAAATCACAGCTTTCTGCTTACCATAACTTCTAAGCATGGAATTCTTAGTACTATTAAACTGTTTGCGCTCGTTGTTCTCAAGTGGTCTGGTAATGATTTTAACAGTATTTTTAGCTGGGTTTGGAATACATTCATGTATAGTTTCACCATCAGTGATTGATATTAGCTTAGATTCACGCAAATATGGCCATCTGGTATAGACAATTTTGTTTAAATATCTATCAGCAATGTCTTTCATGGTCAAGTTATTTTCCTTGTATATATCAGTTATTCTTAATACCATAGATTGCTGTCTAGATGGTTGTTGGAAAACATAACTTTCGTTATATTCCAGGCTGTTGGTAAATGGCAAAGAATATAATGTTGGGAAACCAGCTAGTAATTGAGTCTTCAGTTTGGCATTTGGTAGAAGACCGTAACGAAATTGCTTACCTTCCATTGGTTTAGGTTGATATTCTAGTGCAACACAGTGATTATGTTGAATATCCGAGAAAATACCCTTCAGAGTTGTCCTATAGACATTATCCACTTGAGGATTGTACATGAAGGTAAGGTTCTTACCAAATGAGTTTCTTTGTTTCTCCTCAGGTGATAACTTTGCCAAGCAATGATTGGTTGCTTCAATCAACCTATTTTCATCAACAAATGGCAACAAAACCACGGCTTCCCAATCAGCTGTTTTACCGTTTTTATCTAACTGAACCTCAGATGGATAGAAATCCAAGATTGGTGATTTAGGATCATACATCAATGGTCTATAAGCAGCTGGAAGAAGATTCTTTGATCTCTCAGGTAAAACAGCCATCAGTTGTTGGAATGGGGTTAGTGGAGAACCTTGTTCAAATTTAATAATTTGATCTAGACCTTTAGCTAGGTCAGATATACGAGGTGCATAATGGAAATGGTAATACCAACTCCATGATGGACAACCCTGGTAATAATAGTACAAGACCCATTGCAAACCCTCCACATAGTTGTTTGCAATTTCTACGATCCTTTCAGGTTCATCTCTTTTAATGCCAAATTTGGACCTGTAATACTCCGCTTTCCAGTTTTCAAATCTTTCGTTGTAGATATCTTTTTCCTCTTCGAGCTCTTCTTTGTCTTCGACAATTATAGCGCTCTGGTATTTCTTGATTGTCTTTCTTGTTTCATTAATCCTATTTTGACGCTGTTCATCAGTTTCTGAAGGATTAATAGCATCAATATCCAATTTTAAGGAGTACGTATCCTTAGATTTCGAATGTACTATAATTAGACCGAGATCTAAAGCGAATTTCTTCAAGAAATCCAAATTTTCTTTTAGGGTTTCAGTATCAACGCTCAAAGGTAATTGTGGAATATCAGAATCTTCCAAGTTAGCGGGAATTTCTTTATTGATTTCCTTTAATAGCCATGGCTTCACCATACCTACCAGTTTTTTTTGTTGCTTGATCAGTAGTTTCTTACCCATTCTCTGACGTTTCCTTTCACCTTCAAGAGAAATATTTTCCAATTGCTGATTGAACCATGCAACATCAATATCATCATTTTCAAAATTCATTAGCTCGAATTGAGATAGGTAATCTAGCCACACCTTCAATCTTTTGAAGTTAATTTGACCACGTTCATTAATATAGCCGTCAACATGTAGCAAAGCCTCCTTGAACGTCTGTAATAACACAGGGAAAGCACCTTTGTTCAAGTGTAAATCCGGTAAGTTTGGAAGGAAATCATTACCAATAACAAACATAACTAGAATAAAATCATCAAGAATATTTTCGAAATCAAATTCAAATTGTAAATCATCACCTATTTCCTTAAATTCTAATTCAAGATACTCTCTTAGCAAAGATAAATGGAGGAGGTAAAAATTTTGTTCTTCCAAGTTTTTATTCCTTGAATTATTTCTTCTACCAAAAGTGACTTCCTCTCTAAGCAAGGCAAAGTGTGGAGCGTGAGTGGATAAACCAAGCATGATCAGGTCTGCATCTAGACCATATATACAGTGCCTCGTGTTAACATCATAGTCTTCTTGTGCTGTGATGTTCCTAATGAAATCCATGATCTTGTGTTCACCTTCACCTGGAACTTCGTGGCCAGATAAAATGACTTCAATATCCCTCCAGTTAGCATCATTCGTTACCTTATCATGAATATAATAGTTCAAGTTCCGTGTCAATTGAGCCATAAATTCGGTACCTGGTGTGATACAATTTGAGTCAAAAGCGTCACCTTTTGGAATTTCTTCACCTTCATCCATAGCCTTCTGCAAAGCCTTCTCCGTATCCATAGCGGTTCTGAATCTTCTCGATCTCTGTTGATTCATCTTAGCTCTTGGAGCGACACCATCAATGGACATGTAGAACACTTTTTTTGGTTTGATCATCAGGAACAAATGGTCGATATATGTGAAAATTCTAGAGTACAATTCTTCGTCAGACATTTTCTGAGTAACACCTTCATCATCATTACCATGCGTACATGTGTGGATAAATGAATTCATATCTAAATACAAGTTGTCAAATTCCGGAATTTGAGTTCCTTCAATTAATTGAAGGATCATAGGCCATCTCTCAGAGATATACCTGAAAAACTTAGGAATACCCATTTCTTTATTCTTATCCTATTAATCCGCAGAAGTAAAAAAATATTGTTATATCCTTTCTTGTATAATAAAACAAGGCAGTATCAATTGAGAAAAAAAAATAGCCCTCAGATAAAAATGAATGCTGATATTAGTCCCAATAGCAGATGTAAAAAGTATGAGAAAAAAGAATTACAACTAATCTCTCTTTCTCTTCTCCTTTTAATCACCGCAAATAATAAAAACCCTCGTGTAAATGATTAAAGAAGTTTCAACAGATTAATGAAAATCTTCTTTTAGCGTTCAGGGTGGTTTCACAAGGAATGTAATTCAATTTATAAGCAGTAGTTAGCAAAAGAAAAAATATTCAACGACTGACTTTGGCGTTACTTCTATATTTCCTGTATTCCTTGCTACTCTAATTCTTCGAATTGTTCAAGTTATCTCTTGTCCTTTCCATATTGTTTTTTTTTTTTGTTTTTCGTCTTTTTTTTTTTTTTTTTTCAAATTCCCCTTTGGCCACACAGATTGCCAAACTTGCGAAACTTCGAAGACAAGTGAAAAGGACCCACCAGAAGTGATGTTATACGTAATTGGTCATATGCAATTCGTATATATGTATTACATCACATGTTTATCGTATATCCGGATATGTATATATCTTAGTACGGCAATATCATATGGTGGTTCGTAGTATGCTACTTCTAGTTTCCTAATTTTTTTTTTTTCTTCGCAAAGAATTTCTGCCTTCATTCAGCTGTCACAATCCAGTTTCTACAATAATATGGGCATCACTCCCTCTGTTAATGTCATTGATTGCCATCATACACTACATATAAGCAAAAATTGTATTTCGTTAGATTTATATGTTTCTAACGTTGTATATCCTGGTACAAATAAGTATAATAGTGTCTAAAAGGAACTAAGCGATTAGGCGTACTTTCACACTTTTCAGAATTCGGGATTTTGATTCGATTGTGTTTATTTGTGAGTTAGAAAGTACTTTCCCAATTGGTTTAATAACAGCTATAAGGATTACCCCTTCTTTGGTATACAGGATATGTTTGGGCTAAATAAACCTTCTACAGGGTTGTTTGGTAATAATAACGCCGGTGCGAACACCGGATCAGGGTTCGGTAGCAATGGTGGCCAGTCTAGTGGTGGAGGGCTTTTTGGAAGCACTTCTAATAATAACACCGGTTTGTTTGGTGGTGCAAACTCGAACAATATGGCGGGACAAAATAATACGACTACGGGAGGTGGACTATTTGGTAATTCCAATGCAACTGGTGCAGGTGGTGGTCTTTTTGGTAACAGTAACAGCAACACAACAGGCAATGCTGCCTCAAGTGGTGGACTCTTTGGCAATAATAATACAAACACAGCAACAGGGACAACCACGGGAGGCGGCTTGTTTGGAAACAACACAGCAGGAAATAACACAAGTACTGGAGGTCTATTTGGTACAAACAATAATGCTGGCAGTACATCGACTGGTGGAGGTCTCTTTGGTACAAACAATAATACTGGTAATACGTCAACTGGTGGAGGTTTATTTGGTGCTAGCAAACCAGCTACAGGAGGCCTTTTTGGTAATAACAGTAACAACACGGCCACTACGAATTCGGCAAGTACAGGCGGTGGCCTATTTGGTAATTCTTCTAACACTATGAATGCTACAGGAGGAATGGGTGGACTATTTGGGAATAAGCCTGCACAAGGAATAGGGTCCACTGGGACTAGTCTGTTTGGTAACAATCAGAATAGCGCTGGAACCACATCAGGTCTTGGTGGTGGTGGATTGTTTGGTTCAAAGCCCACCACAGGATCGAGTTTGTTTGGGGGTAATAGTAGTAATACAGGTTTTGGCTCCAACACTAATGGAGGTTTATTTGGTGCTGTTCAGCAACAGCAACAACCACAGAGTGCTTTGGAGAGCATCAATCAGCTGGCCATTACACCACTTACAAGGATATCTGACCTACCCCCTCAGATAAGGGCAGAAGTTGAACAATTAGATCAGTATATCCAAAAACAAGTACAAATATCGGAGCACTTGAAAGCAGATGATAAAGATCATGACGAACTGGTGTCGTCTATACCTAGAGACATAGCATATCTAACAAAGGTGCAATCAATGACTATGCAATCACTACAAATGGATTTAAAAAGAATTTCAAAGAGTAAAGAGCTCACTGACAACAATCTATCTGACACACAGATGTTTGCTATAATACTACAGCAAATTCTGACTCCTGGTTCCAAGATATCATCTCTTGAACTAGAGAAGTTTTTCCAAGCAAAGATTGCTATGTATCAAAGTAAACTGGACGATTATTTCAGAGTCTTGTCAGATATCGAGAGCGCTGTCAATGGTATACATTGTGATATTTTCGGTGGTTCACACGAGATCAGTGGATCGGATGGTTTGTCAAATAATGACAATGCTCAAGAAGATCTCTACGCTATGAAAACTGGTCTAAACGCTATCATATCCACCGTAATCGAAGAATTCAAACTGTTCATGAGCACAGCTGATCAAATTGCATCTTTGCATCAAAAAGTGAAACTTTTGACTAGTACCAAGTAGACCTCTCAATGTTCAATAGTGTAAACAATAATGCATTTCTGAATTATTAAACTAAGTATTCTGGTATATGGAATATTTAATTTTGTAATAATAATAAGATCTTTCCCTGAGTAATGGTGTTATATGGTCATACCACGATAAATATAACCCTTTTAAGTGATTGTTCAATCTACAGAAGAATTTGAGCCAAGAAAAGTAAATTCCAAATAATGGCAGTTGTCGTTACTATTTAAATTCAGATTTGAATAGCTCCAGCAATACGTTAAACATTTCCAATCGTAAAGATTTGACATGATCTGATTCTTTCAAGCCATAACTTTTGGGATCTATGAAAATTGAGTACAAAATATCCAATTGGTAATTCGTTTTTAAAGAATTGTGCTTATTGTTGTATGCATTCAGGAGCTGGGTCTGTAGAATTAGTATTGTGTCCAATATTTCAAAAAGCTTAGTCATATTGCCATTGTGATATTCGTACCACTCATTTTTATTAACAACTTCGGTTCCAACTAAATCTTTTGTTTGAGTTGTGTTATGGCTAAATTTACAAACAGGTGAGAATGTCATAGACTTTCTGAATTGACTAAACTGAAAGTCAAGCTGCTCAACATCATTAATATGTTCATAAAATGAATAAAAGCTTTTGATTAGGCTGTTTAAAAACGGTAGAAGGTAATGGACTATTTCACTGTTTTGTTTCATTGTGAAGGTAGTTGTAGTCGCAGTCGTTATCGATTCCCCAACAGATTTGCTCTCTATATGGGTAATTTCTGATTCAACCAAGCTTTCGTTGATATCATCTGTTGTTTTCAAAATTTCATCATTAAGGCATCGCAAGTGATGTAGCTGTTCTGTAAACGTTCTGGAATGAGCCATTTGGTAACTATCTAAAATTAATACATTAGTTGTTGATGTGGGCGCCGAAAATCAAATAGGATGGTTCCTAATAGTGGGAATGTTTTAAACTGTAATACAATTTTTAGCATGTCCTTTTTTTGTATAATATTTAGTTAAAACATTTTATACAGTTGTGTACAACAATCACAGTTAAGGACACAAAAACAAAAATATCATGGGCGGGTATCAAATTGAAATTTGAGAGAGCTAACTAATACTAAATTCATCTCATGTCAAATGAAGAAGTATACTTGAATTTGACACACCAGAGCTCTTCTAAATCCGTTTTTGTGATTAATGCTTGAATTGGGTCTAAGGATGAATACGATTTGTAATTTAAATAGCAAAGTTGATTTTTACGATAAGTATTACCATTTTACTTTTTAACTGAAGGTAACTATTGAACTTGTCTGAATGCGGCAATATACTTGTTCATACTAAAAACTACTTACTAAACAAAATTAATTTTACATTAGAGATTGCTGTTATATCAAGATAGATATATTAAACATTCAACGTTTTTTATCCGCGGAAAATAAAATAAAGTCTATATAATCACTATTTAATTGGGTAAGAAACATTCTTGTGCGACAAATACAAACTCGTTCCCTTCGGCTCATTGTTAATATCTTCTTGAAATAATTAAATAGCTATATATCAATATAAAAACCCCGCGGCCTATCAGTTTTGAATTTCCTCCTTTTATTTGATATGGGGACCCTCGTCATACAATTTTTTTTGTTCTACTACACAACTATTATTATCAATTTAACAATAATGAATTCAGTGAAACTGTTCCAAAAAATTGAATGACCAAGACAGTCGGTGTTTAATCATCGCACTCATCACAAATCGCATTACTATCTGCATATCGAAAGTCTCGACAAACTCATCTTTGCCTTTACTACATTCTCTAATACTCTCCATAGTTTAACTGAAATGTTTACGTCAGAGAATGAACTCTCCAAGATGCGGACATTTCCGATGTGAAAAATTCAGTCTTACTATTAGGGCGTGGATGATTACTGTAAATGGAAGTGTATCTCAATGTGGGTAACTTTGGATTTAGAATGCTGAGGTGTTTTGTGTCTTAAAATGGACTGCAATGTAAGAAATATAGCGAATAAACACATATAATTATTCTATTCAAAAGGTAATATTGTCCATGTGAGATGGTTTGTCTGAAAAGCGTACTAACCAATTTCGATGTGCTATTCAATTGCATGCCGAATAACACCAAGTTAGGAAAAGCAGGACCTCTCAAGGTTAACTTGAAGAATGTATCTTTGTAGCTTTACTCTAAACATAATGTTTGAAATTCATGGTGAACCATTAGAACTTGCGGCTTCGTTGACCTCTCTAGATTTTTGAAGTTGTTATTCATCGATATTCAAGTTTTAGAAAATAGATCAAAAGCTGCCAAAAAATGGTAATTCAGTTTTTATAGGTCTTTATTAATACTAAATATTCCATTGTTCATATTCATTAAGATAAGACTAAGGGTGTGTAGCGCTAAAGCCATTATTAGAGGTATAAAAGCTTTTACATGTACACACAATATAGAAAATGAACTGAGGTAAATTTACTTTCTGAACTATAAGTGATTTGCGGCCTTCACTACATCTCTATCAATAAAAACATGGTATACAAATTAGTAGTAATAGTAACTAATAGTATCATTTTTTGTCTGTAGTGGAACTTTTAATTCCAAGATCGTTCCATTGCTGTAGCATAGTCTAACAAGAAAGTGTTAAACACCAAACTAAATAGTAAAGCAGTTTTTTAGTGAGATGATGAAAAGAAAACTTGGCACTAATAATTGCACAATAACATAAAAACAATTATAAACTGTGTAAGAAACTTTACAGCTATTCCAAAAGAGTTAGTATTCATAATAGTATTAGTGTATTTGCATCCATCCAGGAAATTGATGGACTGTTCAGTATTGGAATAGCTATACGAGTTCGCTAAGTCGAATTAAATCAGGTAATGGCAGTTATTTTTAACAGTATTGAAATTTACTGAAGAGGGTGAACTTAAATAGTACTCAAACTTAGCATAAATTAGTTTAGAAATTTGGTAAAGTCGAAAATATACGCGATTTTCATCCCGCGTTCTAGACTATGTTAACATTCTAACTTATTATAGGATCATTACTTGTTCTATATTCTGTACGGTAACATGAGTATACATAAAACACCCATAGAATTCATGTCGGATTGAGAATTATGCCCGAAAAGATCATAGATTTACATAATATTTAGTAAAACTGTAAGTCACATCATTCTGGTCAGTCTACGGTCATTCTTTCGTTGTGGTTTTCAAATTGGTAGATCCGTGAAGAGTTTCCGGAACTTCATGTGAAAAATAGATAATAGGAAAATCTTGAACAGCAAAAAAAATAGTAAATCAGTCTATTGTGTATTTATGGTTGGCCACCTGTGTCAAACAGAAAACGTCGCAGTAAGTGGGAAATAATAATATGGGTCCACGTTAGAGGTTTTGTACTTCTTACTCTTACTACATGTTAAAACTATATTTGCCAAGTTTACTCGTTCATCCTTTGTATATTCTTGATTAGAAAAGAAGGTAGAGGATGAAACCTATTTGGCGGCTCATATTTACATAAATTTACAGAACAATCTCCCTAGGATGAAAAGTATAAAGATGAATTCAGGATAGCCCAATTATATCTTGTGAACTTAATGTTTATTCTTTGTTGAACATATTCAATGTTCTCGGATCAATGGTTGAATACTATACTGTGAAAATATCTCTCTTGAAAGCCGTCTAATTCAATACTAGAGCAAAAAACTAGCGTGATTTTTAGGTCAGCATTCATTTTGTTGTGAAATTAGTGTATAAGAATAACGAGATTAATATACATATGGATTTAGGATATATTGGTTATTATCTTCTATAGTTGTTCTTGGTAAAAGGTTTGCATGCAACAATACTACAGCTCTTCCTGATGTTGTTTACAATGAAACCGATGCTTCCTTGAGCAAATATTAAGCAGACTATTTGCGGTCTTATCTTTATTTTCAATTAGAAACTACAGGAGTTATAATTCCAAACAACCCGAAGACAAAAAGAGAAAGATTAATGGTACAACAGTTCTTTTTGGTATTATCTAACCAGCTGTTTTATTTTATTGTAATCTGGATAGAGTGGGGG
>ERZ1036435.288-NODE-288-length-31301-cov-9.603501_pt1 | contig 31301 bp, 24 predicted proteins | sample MGYA00514223_ERZ1036435 | MGnify/ENA primary metagenome ERZ1036435 (study PRJEB33795, sample SAMN09464927) | human gut metagenome | host: Homo sapiens | place: USA: Stanford, California | collected 2016-08 | study: EMG produced TPA metagenomics assembly of the... | reverse complement strand
AATGGTGGTGATAGTTGACACAGATCCTGGGACATAAGTTGTTGAGGCAGTAGGAATAATTGTGTTAAATGTTGATACTGAACTTGCAGTAGATGACGGATTTGTTAGCGGTATATCTGTTGAGGAACTGTTAGAATAGAAACTGGACGATGATGAAATGGATGAATCTCCTGGTGAAATGTATGATTGTGAAGGTGATGGTACTATATTAGACGAAGCAAAAGTTGATGGGCTAGTTGATAGAGTTTGTGAATATGTGATGTTTGATGTCTCAATTGTTGAAACACTACTAGATGGGATTTCTGTTACTGAGATGCTTGAAGGCCAAACAGAAGATGAACTTACTGAGGAGGAGGGTATATGTGAATTAGAGGGTGATTGTGGGTCTTCAGGGGTCTCGACAACAAACACCGTTTCTGGTGTGTCACGATTATCAGAACCTGTAATATGAGTGACATAAGTCGAAATTGTTGTTGTATCAGTTACGGGCCCTGGGGTATATGTAGTTGAAGCGGTAGCGACAATTATCTCCGAAGATTCTGTCTTTACGCAGGAGTTTGCTATTGGGTCATAAAATCCATCACTACAGTAAATAGAAGTGGAAGAGCTTGGGCAAGGTACCTGGATATGGAATATTGTCGAAGTCACTGGTATGTTAGGTGATTCTATGGATTCTGTGATGTATTCCGTTGAATAAGTAATTGCTCCTGATACATTACCACATTCGGTTTCATAAGAAATGTGGGCAGGGCATCCCTCAGATGAATCTGGTATATTAAAGAGATAACCGGAGAAGTCGTTTATTTTTGTATTGGATTCATCGGTAGTAAAATACATATTCAGCGCACCTTTAAAGTCCCTATTATTGTAAAACATTCTTATTGGGTAGTATATATTAGCATCCAAATTGACTGTAAGTGTATTTTGTTGTGTATCTGAGCCCCATAGGGCATAAGCCTGGTAATTTCCAAAATCATCTATTGTATCTTGTTGCTGGCAGCAATCAAATGCATTTCCTGCTCCAAAGTTGAGGAATAATAAATCATCCGCAAATATTGTAAATGTATGTTTCGCTGTAACTTTCGGTTTGAAATATCCATAGAGAAGCATTGTAAAGTTTGATAATGTGAATTGCAATGGGTAATTATAATTCTGTGGAAGTTGTCCTTTTGATGGTACACATGATCTGGTAGGGTTGAATTCAAAATCTAAGATACCGTCTATCCCATTCACTTTAGCAAATCGATTGTGTGTTTTATAGCCTGTACGGGGATAATTTACATCTAGATATGATGGGTCCCAGCATTGGCCTTTTTCCATTTTCTTTAGTGTACTGGTGTTGAAATAGCTTTGAATACTTTGCGGGTGAATATAACTATAGTTATATAGTTCCATAGTCAAGCCTCTATTATAAAGTCCATGATTTGGTGAGCATCCAGAGGGAAAATTATTGATTGTGCCCTCGAATGGGTTCGGAATACCAACCTTAGCATGAACAAAATATGCAAATAGAAAAACAGTCAGAATATTAATACTGTTCATGATTTTTAATTCAATATCTTAGTTTTATTCTAATTAGTTTAAAAAAGAACTATTGACAAAGTTGGAAGATTTCTAATCAAAAATGAACTAAAATATTCTGAAAGATAATGCATCCTATATATAAGTTTGTGATATGAAAAAATAGTATAAATATTGAGTGTGAGTTTGAAATGGGGCAAAGTGAATTGCTTTCAAGTCTCCTAATTGAATACTGAGATCAATTTTTGATTTATTATAATTTTATCGGTATTTGTTGCTTATTAAAAAGTAGCTATATTTTTAGATATGATTTTTTCATAAACTGAATTAAAATGACAAAAGCTGCTTAGATATTTGGGGCGCTTTTTTCTTGTCGGTTTGGCATGTCATATTAATGCTATCTAATTGGCATGTTGGATGGTACATTTTACAGAAAAACTAAGAAAAAAGCAAGGCATACCATCTCATTAAAACCTTAAAGGAACTGCCGCACAGTAATATAGTCGAAAAAATCAGATATTTTTGCTAAATATGTGCAGAGGTAAATATTGCTCGCACTCATTAGAAGTTCATGGAAGGTTGATATCAGAACGAATTCAAAAATAGATTAATTTTTTGAATTCATGCACCAGAGCTATGGGCTGCAGAATATCATGGTTGTACATGACAATATCTTTAAATTTGGAATTACTTTTCAACATCTAGTAAAATTAGTTTGGATTCTGTCTTGGTTATTTAGGGACTACAATGGAGATCAGGAGGCAGTGAGCACTCCTTTGTGGAGCCAAGAAAAGGTCTGGAGTAAATTAGAGATATGATGAAGTATTCTTAGTTGGCCAAAAAATAGCCAAAATTTTGACTACCGCCCTAATCTAGGTTGTTAAGTTAAATATGCGCATAGTTCTTAGAGTAGTAGTATAGGTAAGATTGCAAAACTATTAAATAATGTGTGTTGGGTTGTGCTACATACGGAAATAAATGGTTGTGAAAAACTTTCTTTCACTACAAACGTGTGGGTCCGTCTTGGGTTCTGATTCTCGAGCATTACATTTTTAGATTAGTAAATGTATCAATAGATATGTTGATCTTCACTCATAAAATTGCCTTCTTTTCACTGATATATGCAGGTATGTCTAGAAATACGACTTTCAATTATTGGTACAAGCATTTTCTGGTCTTATTTAGTTATGGTTCTCTTGGTGTAGTAAGTAAGCTTTTTTTGTTACTACTACGCAACAGCGAGTCGTTGATTTTATTTCTTTTTTTTCCTTGACAGAATGGAAAAGAAAAGCTGTTAGATATTTTTAGCATGATATTTTAAAATAGGTGTACTATATCTTTTTTTGTCTATTTTTAGGCTTTTTGACTTCCATTCATGAGTGTATTTGTCAGGTTAAGAAACTTAACATAGTGACTAAAACTTCCTCATAATGCCTTGTCTAAATTTAATGCCTGCGCCAGATTTCCATTGCAAAACTGCAAATGTTGCGCATATCCTTTACATTACTGTGTTACCGTGGTTTTCAGTATTAGCAAATGCGAATGCAAAGCATATATATACATTTTTAATAGAGGCATCTTGAGTTTCAAGAAAGTTGGAGTGTTAAAACTATTATTAATAGACATGATAGTGATTCAGAACGGTAAACAGTGAAAAATGTCATCAATGCTGGTACGGTAAAGCAGGGATATTGTATAGTGTAAATTTGTTATTATAATAGCCTGCCTTTATTTAATACTGCAAATAAGCAGATGAAGTAGTCTCATCTCTTACTCAAGCCTTTGTTAATATGACTGATAATGGATGAATGGTGAAGGCATTATGGAAGTCTATTGTTCACAGTTCAATGTCATATAGATTATATGAAATCGGAAATATCAAAGCTTCGGTTATTGAACAATATTCGCACCACTGATCCTAAATTACTTTTTAATGTTATGTTTACGGTTGAATCCGCAATATTTGCAGTTTAGATGACTATTATCTCATTACTAATAGATATTTTGCAATTGGATCGTTTTTTTTTCACTTATGATTTGTGGCGGCTTCATTCTATTTTAAACCAGTGTCTTGAGAAGTTGTCATTTAAGCGTCGTTCTTATCAGTTGGAATTTTAATCGTTACTTGAAAGTTTGCTACAAGCATTAATTTATATTTGCTTTTATTTCTGAGGGAAATAGTATGAGGCATTTGTACCAAATAGCATGCGGGTATACTTTGATCATCTATAGCAGTTATTAGAATGAATATTCTGACTTAACTGCTGAAGTTCACGTACTTATTCTATAGGCAAACATTATATGTTGATGAATCAGACCCCGCGTTTTAAAATCTTCTACTTACCGATCAATGGGACTTTGATGGCATCGATGTATAGCAAATTTTATATAAAAAAGAAATTAAAAGATTTGCTACTTAATTACATAAATGACAACGTATGAGAAAGAATAAAAATGAATCCATGACAAAAACAGTTTTGTTGTACATTAGTAAAGTTTAAAAAAAGAATATACATGATTGAGATTTCATTCAAAAGAGAACATATTATCTTTAATTTTGCTTCTACACTCAAAAAAGTATGGGTATACCTACTTCTCATAGACTATCCTATGCTGATTAACATCGTAAATGCAATGAATAAGAGGGTACTAAATTGATAAGATAATATTTCTAAAACTCTCTTAGTAATACTAATCTATTGAGCTTGAAATTCCACACTGTAGAGAGTTATTTTCGGCTCCTAAATTAATAGGCTTTCATATCTTTTACTTATCGTCGAGTAATTGATCTATAGTGCGTTGTAGAGATTTAGGGGAGGTTAAACTAGAGTATCGATGGCGTACTCTGCCATGTTTATCAACCAAAAATTTTTCAAAATTCCATCTTATTACCTTCAGGCCTATTTGTGATGGCATCTCATTCTTCAAATACGTGTAGACAGGATCAGCATTAGGTCCATTCACCTTGATTTTCTTTAGGATTTTGAATGAAACACCATAATTGGACAAGCAAAATTTTTGAATTACTTCATCGTTTTCAGGCTCTTGTTGGCCAAACTGATTGCATGGGAATCCTATGATTTTCAGTCCTCTGTAACTGTATTTTTCATGCAGGTACTGTAGATCATTGTACTGTGGTGTGAAGTTACACTTAGAAGCAACATTTACTATTAGTACAACTTGGCCTTTTAGGTTACTGAACGGAAACTCATTATTATCCTTATCATGTGGACTTAGATCATAAAAACTGCTTTGGCTATCCATATCTGTATCTAGGTATTTATATCTAGCACAAACAATACAATTCTTTGGACTTCATATGTATAAACTAGCTCAACAGTTGGTATTAATAATTTGTATAGTGTACTGAGGTATAACTTAATTTGATGGCAGCAGTTATGGCATAACTGTATTTACATTTAATGTGGATTTGATCAAGTAATCCTGTTATAAATGAAATGATCTACAAAGTCTAAATCTCTTCAGAAGTGCCGGTGGGGCTTTTTTTTTTTTTCTTTTTTCCTCTTTTTTTGCAGGTTGTTACAACAGCTGTTAGATATAACGAACAATTTAAATAGTACATGTTGAATTGTAAGCAGAATATTGTACTTTACATCAAAATACTTGAATTGAGATGGTTAGTAATTTTCATGGTGAAAGGATCTCAATAGCCACCAACACTCTCAGGGAATTGTTATAGTAGAATGTATCAACTGGTATTTCTTTTATGAATAATAAAAAAAGCTGTGTAGCATATGTTTAAGCGTAGTAGGTCCATAGTATTGCGATTATATTGACATATGCAATAACCAGCTATCACATTACTCATATACTGAATTGTATTTTTATATAGTGCAAAGGATTCTCGAGTGTTTTCTATACGTTGCTCTAAATTAACTTGATGCAAGATGTTCTTAATTGATGAGGAAGCAAGAGTTCAGTTCTTTAAAAGCTTTTCTATTGTTTCATTCAAAGTTGATGGCTTAGTTAATGATGAAGCTCTTAAAACAACATTACCTTGTCGATCTATTAGAAACTTCTCAAAATTCCACTTTATACCCTTCAGACCTAGCATTCCTGGCTTTTGTTCTTTGATATACTTGAAGACAGGGTCTTCATATGGACCATTGACGTCTATCTTCTTCATTATTGGGAAAGTAACCTTGTACTTAGAGGAACAAAATTTCTGAATTTCGGCATCGCTGCCCGGCTCTTGATGACCAAACTGATTACAGGGGAAACCTAATATTTCGAAACCCTCGTTCTTATATTTCTGATACATGTTTTCTAATTCGATATATTGAGGTGTAAAACCACAGTTTGAGGCTGTGTTTACAATGAGTACAACCTTACCTTTTAACATCTCAAAAGGATAGATATTCCCTTGGCCATCAACTGGGCGCAATTGGTGAAATGGTGACATTGACATGGCCCTATTTGCTTGTACAGTTTGTCTGCTATTCTTCAAAGGGTTGATGATCGTTTTAATCATAAGTGATCGCCAAATAAAGACACTTGGTGATATTGACTTTCAGTTTCTTTCAGTTCTGTACTAGTTGATTTTGGTACAACTAACGTGCTAGTGTATCTAGATATTTTGAGTTCACCTACGAAGTCCCGATTTCATTTAAATTTTTTGTATGTCATGGGCTATGCTATTTATTTCAAGTTATTTATTAAGTCAGCAAGTTTGGCTAATGGCATTCGGTAATTCAGATGCTCTATATATTTGGGGTGTACTATATTATTTATCGTTAACTGTTACAAATCTGCAGCACACACATTTAATCGTGGAGGATCAGCATACGGTACATATATGCCAAGAGTGATACAGAAGTTCTCTTTTTGATTACCGTTAAAAATGTAAATTACGTCAAACTAATCTTTCTCCCTCGTTATAACCAGTTAATGTCATGTCCCTAGATTTTGGTGCATATTCCTTGAAACTACCGTTGTTTTTGCATTTACAATCGTACAGGTACTTCCATCCATTGTTTAATGAAACAAGCATGTTTAGAATATAATTATTTCCATAGCCAACGGATGTAAATTGCCAGCTCTAATTTTTTATAGTTTTATGAGGTATAGAATGGTCTAATGATTTCAAGTTTTAGAAACTAGTTTATTGTTCCTCAAGTAATAGCAGACAACCATCGATGTTTTCCTATAGCATGAAAATCAGCGCAGTCCGCCGGCATATAAGAAATACGCAATATTAGAATTTTTCTTGTTAGCGTTTGTTTTGTTAGTGTTTTTCTGGCATTGATAAATGTTCAATAGGGACATTGTTAAGTGATCTCTCATCTGGCACATGCCTATTCTCTAGGTTTGAAAATTCATTTTCTATATAATGAATGGAGTCCTCTGTAATTTCACGGAATACCTCCAATATCCAATATAGCGTTCAATATACAAAGAGCCCACAATCGTAATTAAATGATCGTTAAAAGTTTTATTAAAAGACAAAAGCATATATATAAAATTAAAATGCTAATATGAAAGGAAAATAGAAAGATGTCGTAAATGGTTCTATCAGAATAGTATCAAAGTTAAAATATGGAACATCGTTTCGAAGTAGTAGACAATGAAGTATTAATCGTTAAAATTATAATAGCAAAAGCATCCGAGTTTATGTTATTACAAGAATCTCTTGTACCATGGCTTGTCATCGTGCATCATAGCGTCGATATCGTAAGAAGCATCTCTTCTAGATGGTGGAACCCAGTTTGGAGACTTCCATGGTAAGACACCTTCTTCATACATATCATTAACTTCTTCTAATGTTAATCCCTTAGTTTCACAGACAAAGAAGAAAACATAGAAGTAAGAGAATACCAAACAACCCATGAATACATAACCATAAGAGAAGTTAATCGCACTGGTAATGAATGGAGTGAAGAAACCAATCAAGAAACCCCAAATCCAGTTAGAGCCAACAGCAATAGCCATGGCACGGTTCTTAACACGCAATGGATAAGTTTCAGAGACAATAACGTAGGCAATTGGAGCCCAAGTAGTAGCAAAACAGAAAATGAAGAAACATGTGAAAACAATCATACAGTTACCGGCACCCTTAGAGGATGCATGGTCTCTACCGTGAGGATACAGACTCTTTACACCGACTGAAGCAAAGATGACAAAACAAGCAGCCATAGTTGCAGAACCCCACAACAAACATCTACGACGGCCAAATCTCTCGACAGTCCATAAACCCACAAATGTAGAAGCGAAGTTAACAATACCTAGGACAATGGATGTCTGGAATGAATCTTCCAAACCGACAGCCTTGAAAATTGTGGTACCATAGTAGAAAAAGTAGTTATTACCTGTCAGTTGTTGCAAAGATTGAATCATTACACCCATAATAACACGAGGTAGAATCTTACCCTTATTAGAAAATAATTCACCCCAAGAGGCACTACCAGCAAGTCTTTCAGCTTCAACACCTGCGCTTATAGTATCTAATTCGAAGGTTACACCAGGGTCATCCATGGAAAGCTTGTTGGAAATAGCAATAGAACGTCTGGCTTCTTCTAATCTGCCTTTTTCAACCAAAAATCTTGGAGATTCTGGAACCATGGACATACCACCAATCATGAACAAAGCCCAGGCAAAACATAGACCCAATGGGACTCTCCATTGGACGGAGTTAGAATAATTCTTGGTACCATAGTTTGTACAGTAACCCAAGAAAATACCTAGAGTAATCATTAATTGGTAGAATGAAACACAAGTACCTCTTAGATGTTTAGGAGCTGTTTCAGAAATTAAGGTTGGAGAAAGAACGGCAATACCACCAACACCTAGACCAGAAATAATTCTACCAATAAAATACTGGTACCATTTGTCTACCGAAGCGATTTGAATAATAATACCAACAACATAGACAGAAACAACAATGACTAGACCTTTCTTACGGCCATACAAATCACCAGTACGGCCTAAAGTTAGACCACCGAAGGCACATCCAATATTAAATATAGCGACAATTAGACCAGTTCTAACATTTGACAAGTAGTAAGTACCATCTGAGTGTCTTTGACCGAATCTTCTTTTGAAATCAGTTTGAGCAACAAAACCAGAGATAGTACCTGTATCCCAACCAAAGACAAAACCACCAAAGGCAATCATTAAACATAGACACATAACGGTCCAGTAAGCGCCTAAGGGCTTTCTTGGAATCTCAGCGCCTTGAATACTGGCTTCATCGGCCTTCAGTTGGAAATCTTCGCCTTCTAGCTTAGTTTCTGGGGTCTGTCTCTCAGGATCAGTAGCGGATGTGGATGAAATGGCACTTTGTGACATTTTTACCAATTGATATTATAGTTTGATTTATAGTTTGAATAGTTAGCTGTATGATCTTTTTATATTAATTTAAGAGTAAAAAAATGAAAAACTGCAATTCAAATTGGTATAAATTGAAAATAACATCAGTCCTTTTATACTTTTTTTTATGTTAAAAATGTTTTCATGAGCTCAATAAGATGATATCCATATTGTCTCCAGGGTGAAATCATTAGTTTTCTTTTTCATTGTAAAAGAAGTAAAATCAAAAAGAAATTGAAGTGGGGTACGGTAGTATGATAGCCATTTTTCACAAAGGCATAAAAAGTCACCTCTCCACCAACTATGTGTAAAAAGCATGTATAAAATTAACCTAAAACAGGTCTATCTTTCAAGTAATAGGAATTGTCTTGTTAGTGATTCCATTTTGACCTAGATAAAAATCAAAAAGAAAATAAAAAGAAAATAAATGCGGAGGTTTTTCCGCGTTTTTCCCTAGGGAGTAACACGGAACAACTATATTGTGTAATAGGAGGGGGCCAAAATAGATGTGGGGATTATGTGATTCTTAGAAACACATCTAGTTGTACATAATTTTCCTTGCCCCTCACTGACTGTTCCAGAAGTTATGAAATAAGAAAATCCACTGTAAACGTTCCTAGTTCAAAAAAAAAAACTATATGGTCATGGTAGCTATTCTTTGCATCGCATGCCTTTTAACAAAGGGCATTATTTTCACATTGATTTCCCTGTTTAAGCCAATATCTTGGAAGAGCAGGAAAAGGAACGACGATATCTGCTAGTATCCACACAAGTTCCGGGGAACCCCGGAAAAATTGATTATTCGTCATTGGGATTTCACAGTAAAAGGTTTGTAGGCTTAAACGGAAGAGAGGGGTGCATCAGATCTTTTAAGCCTGTAAATGCTATTTGGATTAGAAAGTTTTTCCGTAATAGAGGGGTAGTAAAATTTCGTGTGACTGGCAGATACAAGAGGAGAAAAACTTCGTTCTATGTAAAAAACAGTTCGGAGAAACACGGAAACGGACAAGAAAGGGAAAAATACCCTTTAGATCTAAGTGGCATCAACAAATTTGTTCGTACCGATCCGGAGGCCAAACAAAGTATACCAATTTCTTGTGTTAATTGCAGCTACTTTTCTGGTGTTAGTTCATCTACGATTTTAAGCTCATAACTCCCGAAGTACACGAAATTGTAATAAAAATTTGCCTAAAAACAATTCTAATCCCGGTTATTTTATTCGGTGGATGTACTGTGACTCTGCAGAATTGATCGAAAGCAGAGAAAAAAAAGGAATGCAAGAGGTGATCCATGGTGGCTGGTGCGCGAAGTAGTTCGTATTAACCAGATATGCTATTTCTGACATTTGATTTCACTTGTATGTTGCTTGCGAAGGGGTTGATTATACCAATTTAGTAGCAGTTTGTCTACTACGTTTCCGTCGGTTAACCGTTTAGCCATTAGTTTCTCTTATCAGACAATTTACTAACAGGAAACTCAAACCTTTAGTGATCCGTTTCTTTTTTGCAAATTAGGTGGTCGTACGATTATATTTCATTTGATTTCACTTTCACAAGTAAACATTTGATACAACATACAATAGGTACTTGCTAGAACGAAATTGAAACCCGTAAAGCCGTTTAACTATCAGTCGCCAAATGTTGCAGTAATTACTTAACGGTGTGTAACTGTTTTCCGATGTACATAAGAGGTTTTTTGATATCTAGAATTGTTTACCAACCAATCGACTTACTGGATTGTTATGTTGTTACGCTGAACTTACAGAGCACGTGAATTTTTAACCAACCTATTTTATAGTCATGAAACCTCAACAGTTTCAGAATCATAAAAGGATGTTAACATTAAACTAGCAATAGTGTTGCTATCTATGTATGATACTTTTTAAATTTTGTCATTAAGCTTCGTGTTATAAACTAGACATTATTTTATTAAATAAACTAGTCATTAAGGCTCCTCAGTTGGCCCATCTCTCTACCATCTCATTCATCCATTGATTTCCCTGTAATTGTATAACCTTTGGAAGATCTTCCAGTCCATCAAGCAAACCATCTTCATTTACTGTAGCTTTTTCCATAAAGCCGTTCAGAAGTTTTAGAATGAATAAAGCGTTAGGGTATACTATACATTGTGCATAAGGTGGTTCACACCAATATTCTAGATACTTCAGATAGTTTTTGAACTTCGGATCCTTCCACAATAGTTGCTGCTGAGTAAGAAGATATGTGACATATGGTATATTCGCTAATGATTGTACAAATTCCAGTTCAACTTCAAACCTAGTCGGAAGTGGTACTTCTTCTGTAGAATTACTGTTATCCACTGTACTGTCTTCCTTGTTGTCACTCATTATGTTCCGAAAGTGAAATGACCACTATACGTTTGTCCAATTGCAATGATGGTTCTCAGCAAATGCTTTTGTAGTCGACTATTTATGTCATCCGCCCGCTTGTCACAGATATTTCTATAGCTTTCTTTCTCGTTGATTTTACACCTAATCTACTCCCAAATTTGTAGAAATGTGAATCGTAGCTTCAAATATCGTCTAACACTATCTTATTAAACTAATCAACATATGTTAAATTGAAAATAATTAAGGCTTGCATCTAAATGATACCATGATTGACATGATTTTAGAATTATTGTTTTATAACAGAAGTATAACAGTTAAATTATAGAACGATACCAAGGATTAAAATTGTTGTTTATTATTTACTAGAAACTCTGAATAATATCAGCAAAGCATATTTTCTCAAAAAATGCAAACGGAATCTGTATACAGATGGGTGTTGTTAGGAATATGTCCCACAATCCTTATACTGGGTAATATTATATACATAGCTTACCTTGATGGACCCATTGCAGTTAACAAAGATGGATTTGTAAACAGAATACTGGTAAAACGAGGTTGGTTTTGGACTACTATTATTGGGTGGCTGTGTATATTGAGGTATGATGCAAAGAGGCAATGGAAGTCTAGTTTAAAAAGATATTTAATATTGACGCTTTGGTGGTATGTGTTCACTCAGGGTATTTTATGGTTTGATATTCCGCCCATCATGGATTTGATTTTTAAATACAGTGGCGGATCTTGTAATTTTGACATCTATGATAGTGATGGTAATGTAAATTTAAAGTTTCAGGATTCTTGGAGGAGAAGGATTAAATCATGGAGGATGATATATGACAAGGTCAAAGATTATCAAAAGAATGGAAAGAATCCGCTGGCGGTTGATTCAAAATTGATGGATTTTGTAACAGGGAGTATTGAGAAGGCAATTGAACACTATTCGTACCACATCAAGAGCAATATCATGATAAAAGAAATTAGTCGACTTTTGTCTGACCTTAACATCACCTACAGTACAGAGCAGATAAATGACTTTATTAAGAACTTTATTTCAAATACTACAGTTGGTAACAGCTCTGGAGCAAATTCAACATTGGACAATTCTTTTGCCTGCCGAATTAATGGTGGATATTGGCAGGGTGGACATGACCCATCTGGGCATATTTTCTTATTGACGTTAATGATCCTATTTTTGGTAGGAGAATCAAAACAATTTATCGTTGGTGCAGTCATGCGGGTTGTCGATACCAGAAAATATGTTATGGATAAAATAAAAAAAATTTGTAATGAACCTATGACTAATGCTTCTGTTTATGAGAGAAGAGTACACAAATTGATGCGATGTGTCAGTTTTAGTGCGAGCTACATATTATGGGAAAATCCTGTTATATTATTGCTTCTGCTACTGGCTATTTGGGTATGGAACTTTGTCATTACCGTTATTGTCTTTCATACTTTGACTGAGCAGCTCAGTGGTTTATTCTTTGCATATGTTGTTGGAGCACTTCTATACTACGATTATTAATGGGATCATGTGAGTAAATTGTAGTTTATTCTTGTATGCATGCAACGTGGCAAATTCCAATTAGCAATTAGAAAGACTTGATAATGATAGGTTAATGACTTCATATCACATGTAGAAATTATATGTGTTTAATATTACTATACATTTATTTACCATTTCAATGAAGATCACATGTTTCTATTCTTTTTGGTTAGTATATCACCAACAACGTTATTCCTTTAAAAAGCTTGTGCCTGATTTTTGGGATTTTGCCACTTCCTGCTTATTATGGAGATGAACTGAACACTAACTCTGTCTAATCAGCACCTTAGATATTCATGATTTGCATTACTCTTAATTATACCTAACAGGTGTGGTCCTAAATTTTGTGGGTACTGAACAATATTTTGAAGATTTAATAAAATCATTAAGCACTTGGGACAAGTTCAGAAATACTAACAACAACTTGGAAAGCTCAGAAAGAGTTTGTTTACTTTCCAGACATAATTACACAAAGTTTGGTGAACTATTGTATTTTCAAGAAGTATTGCTAGTGCTGGAAGTAGTTGTACATTATAGTATTTGCATTGGTTACTTTATTTTTATAATATAATCGTCTCAGGAAAAAAATTCTGTGAATAGCCATACATTCCACTTTCCGGTTCAGAGAATTTATTTAAGACTAATCTCGGAATAGGTTGTCTTAGGTTTTTTCACCTTATATAAGACCTTTTTGAATTTTTCACTATTATCAACTGAAAGTTTCGCTTGGTTCAATTGGTCCCATTACATCTACGATATAATTTGTGAGGAATAATACAACACTATCGATAATAATGTCTACTCCAGCTAGAAGACGGTTAATGAGAGATTTTAAAAGGATGAAGGAAGACTCACCTCCAGGAGTGTCGGCTTCACCTCTTCCGGACAATGTCATGGTGTGGAACGCTATGATTATTGGGCCTGCTGATACCCCATATGAGGATGGTACTTTTAGGTTACTGCTCGAATTTGATGAAGATTATCCAAATAAGCCACCTCATGTTAAATTCTTGAGTGAAATGTTCCATCCTAACGTATATGCCAATGGTGAAATCTGCCTTGATATCCTACAGAACAGGTGGACACCGACATATGATGTTGCATCGATTCTCACGTCTATTCAAAGTTTATTTAACGATCCTAATCCGGCATCTCCGGCAAACGTAGAGGCCGCCACCTTATTCAAAGATCACAAATCGCAATACATAAAGCGTGTCAAGGAAACTGTAGAGAAATCCTGGGAGGATAATATGGATGACATGGATGATTCTGATGAGGACGATGAGGACGATGAATAATAGCCGTATAGAGACGTTGGCTATTAAGTATGTTTGCGGTATACATAATATACATACGTTGACACAAATAACTATTCATAGAAACACATATAAAGAAAGCATTGTTTTTTTATCCTTTAATAAATACGATTTTAGTCACATCAACCGATTCTCAAAAATATGTACAGGACGGTGGTCAATTGTGTTGAAATAGTCACATGGATAAGGCCCATATAGCAATCAGCGATGAGTAAATAAAGATCGAAGATGTCAATGGGTTAACCCATTTAGTTTTATACCTCGGGTTCTCGTTTAGGACCAAAGACCTTGAGTTTCTAGGTCCGTAGTCTCCATAGGCATGGTAGTAGATTAATTGTTTCATTGTTGTCGGTATATGTTTCCAGTCTGAGTTATTATGTAAGATGGTTGCATATTCAAGTGTTGCCCATTCATGTTTTTTTGACCCCAGTCTGTTGTTGTATAATGTTGAGAAAGCTATCTTAAAATTAGATACATCCCTCAGATTGGTTGAGTCAACGAAATGATCGAATTGGGACGATTGTTCAAGTATCTGTCTCTTTGAGAAAAGTGAGAACTTATCTGGTTGAGACAATGGATCAACATCTGATCTCGCAATGGGATTTATGGGTTGAAACACATCGGAAAGTGAGGATAGCAGTATATTTTTATTACTCTTACCTTGTGTATCGGTTATAACACGTTGCAACCGTTTCCTTTGTTTCAACAATAATGATCTAGGAACGGGGCGCATTCTTAGAGCAAACGAAGTTTTTCTGAGCAGTGACTATTTTCTATCTTCACTTGGATGGCACTGAACAGCGTAAAAAACTGCCGGTCATAAAACCCAAATGAGACAATGGGAAGTGGATCGCTAAGTGTGCTTGTTTTTATCTCAGAAAGAAAATCCAGCTTAAGGAACAACAAGCATCGCATACCACAGGTGACTAGTCCTGAACATAGTCATATCACAGATCAACCACTACAGTAGAGACTATTCCAGCTGTCAAATTGAAGAGTGGACTGTGTAGAGGTTCGATCTCTCTTTGTCGACTAGATGATTCTAATTGTCAGTACGTATAGTGATGGTGTACTAAGATCAAAGAGAAGCAAAACAAAAACTCAACCAACTCACAGACCACGATGGCAATAGCACAGTTAACACCGATAAGTCTAGAACCCTACAGCCTGACTGTGTTATGCCAGTTCCATAAACTGTAAAATCACGGTAATAAGTGCTTTTCTCTGCGAAGGTATCCTTGTTTCTTGGATTGTGTTGGAAACTTATCTTTTGGGCCCAGCGATTCGGAGTTTGCATTCCAAAATGACAGATGTCCCAGTATTATCTGCGACATCTGTGTAGCTGTGTAGCTGTGTAGCTGTAGCTATGTGTGTCCCCAGTCTGCAAGCAGCCCTATTCAACATTATCTTGGACGATTTCTCAACAAAAAACCAGTCGATACTTTATCAGCTAAGAGCTTCGAGTAAAAAGGATAGAATAGCCCTCCCTGCCCAGTCAGCGAGTTGACAAGACTTCGAGTGTTAGAGGCTTTCTGCGCAGATTATCTTTATTGAACATATACGTTTTCTTTTTACTGTGCTTTTTTTTTTACTTGACGCAAGGTTCGTTGTACGCCTTCCCACAGTGTGAGTGCTTTTGTGTGGTTTTTTTTTATACCGCAATTCTAAACTCAAAGAGGGCAGAAAGAGATAGATAAGAGATGAAAGCAAGCCAGAACTACTATAACTGCATACATACATACTCTGCACAACGTCAGAGAGATAATCCCGTCCTAAAACTTTCTCAAGATCTTTCTCAAGACACAGTAAAAGGAAGTATGAAACGCTAGGAACCTTTTGGTCTCATTTCTGGGGGCGGGTGGCACACTAAAGCAAGCAAACTCAACAAGCTAAGAGTTTCTCGAACGTACAGAGAATGTTTGTGACTATGCTCTAAAAAAAGAAAGCGCATTGCCTCAGAGAAGTGCCCGAGAGAGTTTTGTAGTGCGCTTCGTCTCTGCCATCTATTATATTTGTTCACTTTCCTTGGTTCGCTGCTCCTGTTTGTTGAAATTGATGTACGCAAGAGAAGATAGATAGTGGCTCTCTCAACCCTTTTTTTTTTTAAAGTTCTGTGTGAGTCGTAACCTGGTACCACTTGATCTGGCCGTAATAGTCCGCTTCTCAAAATCATCTCTTGATTGTGTTGGTCCTGTCTCTCTATATTGTTTTGAGAAGTTCTGAAATTTTCTTTTCTCTATAACAGGTAACAAGTAAAAAGAGCCCAATTACGTATATTTGTTGAACAAGCCATAGCTCTATCGTTGGATCCATCGGTGATTACAACTCCATATCTTTTTAAGTTGAGCTTTACAGGGAAAACAAAATTTTAAATGAGCATCAATTCCTTATTTCTCATCTTTTTAGTCCTTTTCGCAAATATAAGTTTCTGGCTTGTTGAGTTTATATCAACAAATTTTAACACTGGATTAAAATAGATGAGAGTCTAGCTATAGGACTCGAAAACATATATATGTATATATATGTGTGTGTAAGACTACCATCATTTGAAAGATTCTTGTTCTGTTCTTTGTATCTATATATTCTTTTCTCAGTAGCAATAGAACCACATAAAAAGAACTATAACGCTTCGATAGATATGTCTAGGGTTGAAACCAGAAACGTTACTACAGAGTTCCAAAAGGATGGCCTCGATGAGGTCGACCTAGTGCAGGCCAACATCTTAGCGGCAGGCTTAGATAAGAAGACTGTGCGTGTGGTCAATGGTCTAGGTAAGTTAATGGGTTCCAAAGAAATGGTCCAAGTTGAATTCAACAAGGACAAGCCAACTTCCAAGATCTCTGCTAGTACACCACATATCTCCGAGCAACCATGGACGCTTAACAACTGGCACGAACATTTAAACTGGTTGAACCTTGTGCTAGTGTGCGGTCTCCCAATGATTGGTTGGTACTTCGTAGTATCGGGTAAGGCAAAATTGACATGGCAAATGGCTTTGTTCGCTACTTTCTATTATGCTCTAGGTGGTATTTCCATCACCGCTGGTTACCATAGATTGTGGTCCCATAGGGCTTACAGTGCACGCCTACCACTAAAGATTTTCTTCGCTTTCTTTGGTGCTGCCTCTGTTCAAGGTTCTATCAAATGGTGGGGTCATTCTCACAGAATTCATCATAGATACACAGACACTTTAAGAGATCCATATGATGCTAGACAAGGTCTATGGTACAGTCACATGGGATGGATGTTGTTGAAACCAAACCCAAAGTACAAGGCTCGTGCTGATATTTCTGATTTGACTGACGACTGGGTCGTCAGATTCCAGCACAAACACTACATCCCAATGATGCTTTTGTCCGGTTTCGTGCTACCTTGTTTACTCGGTGGTTACTTGCTAAACGACTACCTAGGTGGTTTAATCTATGGTGGTTTCATCCGTATCTTCGTTATTCAACAAGCCACCTTCTGTATCAACTCAATGGCTCACTACTTGGGTACTCAGCCATTCGATGACAGAAGAACTCCTAGAGATAACTGGATTACCGCTATTGTCACTTTCGGTGAAGGATACCACAATTTCCACCACGAATTCCCATCTGACTACAGAAATGCTATCAAGTGGTACCAATATGATCCAACCAAAGTTTTTATTTACTTGACTTCTTTGTTTGGTTTGTCTTATGACTTGAAAACTTTCTCACAAAACATTATTCAACAAGCCTTGATTCAGCAAAGACAAAAGAAGATTGACCGTGATAGTAAGAGTGTCAATTGGGGTCCAAAATTGGCTGACTTGCCAGCCTGGACCAAGGAGGAATTCCTAGAGAAGAACAGAGAAAACGATGGTTTGGTCATTGTTGGTGGTATTGTCCATGATGTCTCGGGATACATTACTGAGCACCCAGGTGGTGAAAAGCTTCTAAAGAATGCTTTAGGTAAGGATGCCACAAAAGCTTTCAGTGGTGGTGTATACCGTCACTCTAATGCTGCTCACAACACATTAGCTACTATGAGAGTAGCAGTGATGAAGGACAATAAAGAGACTGCAATGCGTTTTGCCCAAAAGAGAGGTGAACGTGCTGAGCGTGTCGAGAGAGCACACATGAACTGATAGGAGATTATTTCTCCATCCAATTATAGAATTTTTTTCTCTACAACTTTGGGATCCAAGATGCACAACTGCAAAAGCTCTAATTGAAGATATAGCAAAGGTCTGGTAATTATACTTCAGGTCAAAGGTAAGTCTCACTGCAAATGTTCAGAGATTAATTACCTAGAGCCGACCTTTTGCCTTTGGTTGTTGTGCGCCCTAAGATTTCATCGATATTTTATGACTCCACTACGGCTTTTTGATTTTTATTTTCCTTATATTGAATGTTCAGAATGGAATGTTCACCTTCGTTTCAATTCTCACATTTGTATATTTTTGTGTTTTATTTATACTAGTACTTTCTATAGTTTTTTCAATCATTTATCATTTATGGGTTATATCATTCAATTTTACACTAGCAACAAGTTGTATTACTACAATTGTTCTAGCTCTAATCCTTTTCATTATTTGAAGTTTGATAGTCATCGTAGAATAATGCTACATCTCACATTTTATGTTTTGTTTGTTTTTTTGCAGAGGATTAAGAGTTAGTTAGGTATGAGTGATCATCTCAGTTTCAATGATAAAACATTGAAATAAAAATAAACTATAGTAGGAAAATACAGACTCATAACATTCCTAGTAAACTTGGTAGAACGTTATTTTGTGAATAAGAGTTTTAAAGTTTTTAGATATTTCTTTGTTTTTTGCTTTTACATAGTATTGATTATAGAATAGTTGATAAAGAGCAGATAAATTTAAAAGGGAAGAGTATAATGCCTCTTTTGGCAGGTAAACACGAGAGTGAATGATAAAACCTAAATTTTAAGCTTTACTTACACAACATGAAATATGGTCATGTTATGTATCAATGGTGGTTCTGTGTTCTATGATAGTGATAATACAGGATTAGTGAAAAATTTTAATGCTCTTGAATAAGTTTGTTTGGTAATATATTGTTTTTCTTTCTATATTTTTTTTTAATTTTAGTTTCCTATTGTTTAATCTTCGCTGTCTGCAATCAAAGCCATGATCATTCTGTATAGGTAGAAGAAGAACATCAACAAGTAAAAACCTAGCTTCAAGAAACTCTCCCTCTTGTGCTTACCCAAAGTTCTGAAAATCTCGGTGGCATCTAACAATTGGATCTTGTTGTAGAACTTATTGGCATTGTAAGCTAGGACAGGCAAGTTCAGTAGAAATACAAACCAGTAACCGTTCAGTAACATCAGAAGAGAAACAACAGCATGTAAAGCAGCTTCAGGAACAATCAACTTGTTGACCTTAGAACATAGTTCAATTGGGTTGATATAATCAGCTTCCAGATCAGCGTACAGAATGGTGAAATGAACTTGACCAAACAAGTTGATACAGTTAACAACAACAGCTAAAATGAATAAATAGGAACCCATCTTTTTGTATTTTCTATATGAATGCTATTACAGCTTCTGATTCTTTGCGTGTTTTGATATTCTGTGTTTTCTAATAATAATAGCAATTAAAACAAAACAAATAAGTAATAAAATGAAATAAACTGCAAACAATGACTACCTTAATAAATTCCACTCACCTTTCAACATAAACGTATAGTGTACATGTAAAATATAATTAGTATTAATGCTCCTGACTTGCTATTAGTTATGGTACTACTTTTCCCTTTACTGGATGGAAATTTGGAAAAGAAAAAAATTCTGAAAATTATCACCACATCGTACACAGTGATCAACATTTTTGAATCAGTATAACTTAATGGCTTTAAGTCATTGCGCCAAGTTTAATAATTCAATGCCGTTATCCAGATGCAGAACATCATTAATAGACAATAATTAGTTACAAAAATTTTAACTGTGGAGAATTTATATAAAGAAACACAAAATGGAAAAATCATACACCAAAAATCTCTATATCTTTCGAATTGGTTCATGAGTACATAATATTTATAAAACTGTATTACGTACATCAGATACGATATCAATCCTTAAAATTTCATTTTAGTTTTCAATCACTTCCCATTTTAGACCATCTATAGTCAATAGAGATCCCTCCTTGACATTAGAAAAGTCGGTAGGGAACTTAGATAATTGAGAACCGTATTCGAAAAGACCAGATGATAATTTTTCATTGGAAACATGGTATCTAACAAAGCTTAAACCGTCAACACTTGACTTGTTCTTATCAGCAAGATAACCTTGTGCCCATTCACCAACAATTATCATCAAACCTTCGAAATCTTGGCCATCAACTACTTTCAAAACAGTAGATCTAACTGGTCCATCAATTTTCCTGCCATCACCAGCATCTAAAATAACAAGATCCTTCGAATTAGGATCAATCGGTTGCCATAGCTCCATGAATGGGATGCCTTCTTTATCATTCCCAAATGGGAAAACCTTACCAGTCTCCTCAACACAACCAGATTCCCAATTTTGCCAGAAAGTATTGATAACACCACGATGTGTATTTTCAACATTCAAATACACATTTGTATCAAAACCCATGTCAAAATCTTGTTGCAGAACTGGCTTACCATCGGCATTGGTTGTAGGAGTTACTTTGACTCTATCATTGGTACCTGCAAACACCCATTCTAGTGGAAACTTCTTTTCATCTTCAGTTGGTTTGGTGAATGGTCTTAACGAAATAAAATGCCCATTCTTAGAAACAGAGGATAATGTGAAGGTTCTTTCATTAGCACTGTCGCCAACTTGGAAAACTAGTCTCTTGAATAGTACTGCACTCATATTTTGATCAATACTGTTGCTTTCAAGCAAATTGCCCTGATTGTGCACCTAAAAAATGTGCAAAACTCTATTAAAATTATTTGCATTGGAAACTGGTTAAAACAACGTTATTTATATGAAATTAAACTACTATTTGAATCGTCCCACTCTTTCCGTTACGTAAGACCGGAGACGGGAAGTTGAAAGAGTTCCGACAAACTCCATTCCGATAGCCATGCATAATGAAGAAACAGTAAATGCGATAATTTTTGTTGTCGAGAATGGATAAAAGATAAAAGAAATATTTCAGATTTTGTTTCTTTTGAGATATATTATAATTTTAAAGTTTGTGTATGTATAATTCTATAATTAGCCTACTTGTGTTTGACCCACACCAAATGTGGATGCAGAATCAGGGACACATATAAAAAGCATTCTGGGTATCATGCGGTTGATAAAAAATAATGGGAAAATAAAACTATGAAAACAGCGAGGAAAATGATCTAATGTAAGTTGTCTAAGGACGATACTAACAAGACTTACTTTTCCTTTTTTTTTTGTGAATAACGAACTAAATGCTTGTGATTGAAAAGATGATGTTAACTACATTGGCACTGGCATAGAAATTGTAGTGATGTAATTAATGCTATAATTGAAAGATTCTACTGTTTGAGAATTCTTAAGCACATTGACCTGGGTATCTTCTGTCAGTCAATGGCTGTGGGAACATGCCATATTCAATCAATCTAGAAGCATCCCATTCAATATTTGTTTCAGTCTTATAACACCAGAAGATCCAGCCACCTCTCTTTTCAAAAGCATCTAGTTGAGCTTCAATGTACTTTCTAGTGTTTTCCTTTCTTTCCTCACTCCAGGAGTAAATGTCCTCGTTGTTAGCACATGATCCGATGAAAGAGGAAGAAACACCGTTCTTCCAGAAAGATCCATCGTATCTAGCACCAATACCAACACCGTTCAACCATTTGGTACAGTCAGTTAGGGCAGCAGACCACTCACCTGCAACAGTCCAGTGAGATTCAGTCAAGATACCGGAACCCCATTCACAAGCGACTTGGATGTGTTGGCCCATGTCACGTTGTAGTTCACCGGTGGAGAAAACTTGGTAGTGATGGTGGTCAATCACTACACCCCAGTATCCAGTGTCGACAGTCATGAAGTCATCCCAGTAGTGGAATGGTTGGAATGCATCATGAACAATAATGTCTTGAATGGATTGCAATTCATTTCTCAAATATTCGTAAGCTGGCTTGATGTATTGTTCCTTCATCTTGTCCATATCGATAACTGGACCCAAAGGTTCATTGATCAACTCAACACCGATCACTGTGTTCAAGTATTGTTGTTGAGAGTATTTTTGCAAGACGTACTTTAGAATTTCCTTAGTGTTTTGTAGATTTTCATCAGCCAAGAAGTCAATAGAGTCTCTTAGACCAGAGTTATCGAAACCGTTTTGGGAACCGACAGCACCATGCAAGTCAACCCAGACCTTTAGACCGTTGTTTTCAGCCCATTGAATAGCTTGATCCAAGTAGTACTCTTGAGAACCCTTGACGTAAGGGTCATTTGGCATGTCCTTGAAAGCCCAGTAACCAATTGGAATTCTGACCAAGTTGAAGCCCTTGGACTTGATATCAGCGAAGTCCTGTTCAGTGTAGAAAGTGGACCAGTGGTATTCCAAGCGGTTTCTAGCTTCTTGTTCACCCAATTGTTCACAATAGTGGTACTCATCAACTGGGATACCATCGTCATTATATGGGTTTGTACGGAATGCCTCGAATAGAGATGGAGTGATATATGGCTCTAGAACAAACCAACCACCGATGTTAACACCTCTAATTGGTTCACCGATGGCCTTGGAGTCATAGTCGTAGTATCTCTTCTCGTTGACGAAGTGTAGAGAAGTGTCTTTGTTCTTTGGAGCAATTACTGGCTTAGCCAACGCACTTACAGAAAGCGCTGCTACAATAGTAGCAAAAGAGAAAGAAACCATTATTTTAGATAAAGATTTGAATTTTATTTTTTTCTTTCTTGCAATAGTTTTCTTTTTCCTTTAAAACTAAACTAATCTACACAGAAAAAAAAATAAAATCTGAACTGTAAACTACCGTTATTGAATTCAATAGAAAAGATATTATAAAGAGAATTGTAAAACTGAAAGCTTATATATACTCGAAATTTTTTCTTCTTTATTTTATTTCTTTTCCTCTGATAAATCATTGTATTGCCTTTTCAACATCTCCCAATCATTTCACTGGCAAAGCTTGTTATAATTTTTTTTTTAGTAGTCTTGCCTTTCTTGCTACTCGTCATCCCAACTCTCGTTTGCTTCGCTATAGCACTAGCATCGCACTAGCATCGCACTAGCATCGCACGTAATCGACTCGAACAATTCTAATAATACGAGACACGTTAAACTTCTATATTAGTATGCAGTCCTGATCTGAATGTCAACAAGAACACAATTGATCAAGAGGAGCTACCATTTTTATCTTTCCTCTTCCTCCCACGGCTTACTCTGTGTGAATCTAGCGTTCGAGGAATTATCACCGAGCTAAAATAGAGTACACGTATTCTCGATTATTTTAGGCAGGTGAAATGATCCACAGCGATGGCGCAGTACACCTGCATATATTTCTTTCTTTCTTTCTTTTTTTCTTCATGGGATTTTTTCACTGGACCTCTGTAGTGGTTTACTCATTGTTGTGAGTGGAAGTGCCGCACAATGGTGCGGTACCAATGTTCACTGCATTTGTACTTCTAAATTGTGCGTGTGAGTGAGTGAGTGAGTGTGTGTTCTCGGGAGCTATGCACTCAGATCTGAACAACACTCACAAAGTTTCGCAGAAGTAATTTTTCATATAGATGTTTAGTGAAGTATCCGCAGAGGGAAGGTTTTTCCCTTCCCATCCCTCTCCATCAGCTACGCTGCTTTCAGTGGATAAGGAGAGGACCGGTGTTACCAAATTTTTACATTTTATTTCATCCCCCCATCCATTTCTGAATGACGTCTTTTGCAATGTTTCACTGGTAATGCACAGAGATGCGTGCACGAACACTAATGTCCAGTGGTAACCAATCACTCAGAGATTGGCGGAGGGAAGCAAAAATGGTAGATCATTGAACTTTAGCTAGGGAGCGTTACACCGTGCAGGGTTTTCCGTATGCAGACATTGAAGAGTGAAACACTCGGAGAGAAGAATGCATCGAATGCGTCGCGAAAATCAAAATGAAACCAAAACTGCAAAGATACGTTCCACAAGCAGGGTTTACGCAGGAGATACAGTTCCAGTTTGCTGCCACAAAGGAAAAAAATTCAACAATACAGGCCCTCCTCTTCCTACGCATTTCTCTGTGTTACACACTCATCTACGCAAAAAAATTAAACTTTCTTTGTTTACTAAATAAACAGAATAACGAGAAATAAAATACTCCCGACGCGTCTCCTTTTCAGGTGTGCCTATGCGGAAAGGGTCTACAAAGTTAAGCAATCATAAGGTGGTGCCTTTTCATCAGTCATGACAATAACTAGCACTGGTTGTTTATAATATATTTGTCATTAAAAGGTATGTAGAGATATAGGGGAAGAGGGGGAACGGGATGGGTGTGATGGGTGTGGCTATGTCGTTCAAGTTCTGATAAAAGCGTTGCCTTATCACGACTGTAATCTCTAATGATAGAAAAGATACTTGCCATTTGGGACAAAACTTGCTAACAAGAGAAACAAATACATGGCTGCAGCCTAACCTTCACAGTTATGTTTGAAAACAAATAAAAAAATATAAATGATTCAACCAATTTCAAAAAAACAAACAAACATCTTTGTCTTTTCGCGTAGTTCATAGTCCTTAACAGAGGAACCTCAACATGATAAACTTTGTTTCAAGTATTAATAAACTGCAGAAATGCCTCTTTTTCTCCAATAGTCACTGACAGCATGCCATTCGCCAGCGATACGTTGTATGGCATTCACTACACTTTTGGGTTCCACCTGTAACACATTGTGGCCCATGCTTTTCAAAGCCTGGATGGTCTCAGATCCTATCATAGCCTCACTTTCCACTTCCAGCTGATAGGGAAGCAGCTGGTGGTGTACTCTAGGGTACGCAATAGATTCCAGGAGAGGCATCTGGTACCAATAAACTCTGATAATGGTCTGTAGTATACTTGTAGTGATACGTGAGCCACCAGATGCACCGACAACAAGGTCAGGATATCCCAATTCATTCATAATGATAGATGGTGCTGTAGACGATAACGGTCTCTTACCAGGCTCAATGAGATTATAAATGGAGGCTGCTAAGTCAAAACTGTTTGAGCGATTTGGTTGAGCGAAATCGTCCATTTCATTGTTGAATATAACACCCGTGTTTGGGTCATGTACCAAAGACCCATACAAAAGATTTACTGTTGTGGTCAAAGATATGGCATTACCAAACTTGTCAGTGATACTGAAATGCGCAGTCCCATGAGGTTCATTGATGTCGTACATTGGATCGTAGCAAGTATAGTTATTAAGTGTTCTCAAAGGTGATTGTCTGCACTGATGCTTGATGGCGTGAATAATCTTAGACACCCATTTAGGATTTAGAACTTCTTGTATATTGTCTGGAAAACGCTTGCCAACATAGTCACCTAGTCTGCTTCTGGCGCTTCCCATCCATTTCATGGTTTCAACTAGCTGAAATATCTCTTCATCACCATAATCACCACCCATTGAGTCACCAAAGGTTTCCATAACAGCTAGGGATGCTAACAATGCAGGTCCAGAACTGGAGCCACCACTAGTCAAGACAGTCAAGTCATTGTTTGGTGCAAAAGAGAAACCTTGTCTAATCTTCCTCTCTAAAGGCTTATCCTTTCTCACCGTATAGTCATCGAAATCTTGTGATGTGATTATTCCTTGGTTTTCTTTGATCTTGTCTACCATTGATTTTACGATCCAGCCATCTTTATCATAAAATGGATCAGCGGAGCCATTGTTTGCTAATTCTCGCAATAATTTTGATAGAACAGGTCTTGAAATCTTATCACCAGTTTTCTTAACACCATTCTTTGTGGAGTTGAGCACAAACTCCCAATCGTATTTTCTTTCCAAAATAAATTGCTCATATAAGGTTAACGTTGCACCCAAGGCCTCTTCAACAACCCAACCATCTTCACCGAGTTTAATGATAGGTTCTAATAGCTGTTTCCATGTCACTTTCCCACTTCCTCTTGATTTATATAGCTCATAGAGACCCTTAAGTTCACCAGGAACAGCTACTGCTAGCCCACCTACTTTTGAACACAAAGAACAGTTTTCAAACATCGATTTATGTGCAGCGGCTGGCGCCTTTTCCCTAAAATCAATGAATAAATGATTACCAGTGGTATCTGGGGCTCTGGGTCCCTTGGCAAATACTACATACCCACCGCCACCAATACCACTATTGAAGAAATTCACCATGCCGATACAAAGAGCCTGTGTCACAGCAGCATCAGCAGCATTGGCTTGAGGATATTTGAGAAAAATCTCATTAATAGTTAAATTATTACAAAGCTCTAAATCGGAGCTAATAGCACCATTTCTACCTACCTTCAGCAATTTCTGGTCAGGGTTCAAACTCGGCCACCTCGGCAGAGGACTTATATCAATGTTATGATCATCTCCATCCGATGTAAAGAATCCCTTAGTATTCTGATCAACAACAGCCAGACATGATACTTGAAAATATATTAAAAAAGAGAATATTAATTGTCGGATGCCCATCATATCAGTTTTTATATCTTACAACTCGAATTATTGTACATGGGGTAATTAATCACAACAAGTAATAAGTTTTAACACTTTTATTGAGAAGTTGGATATGGTTGTCGCAATATTAAATATCAGCACAAATAATGTTAAGCCAACTTGTCATACTACCATGCTAGATAAGTAGCCATGATTATCAGTTGCCACTGCGATCACAGATATTTGGTAGTGATGATCCTCGATGACTTAGGGTCTCACAATCACTTTTCTCGCCTCTAACTGATGACGTTTTGAAAGTTTTCGCAAATAATTCCAGACACATAAGTGATAGAAATTAAGAAACATACAAATTGAATGAAAGACATATTTCTTGCGCAATACATCGAAAACAAGACACCTCTGTATTGAACAATGGCACGATATTACTGTGAATACTGTCACTCCTATCTGACCCATGATACACTAAGTGTGAGGAAGTTCCACTTGATGGGTAAGAACCATCTTAGAGTGCGAGCTGATTATTACCGGAGTCAAGCAATCAAAGAACAAGAGTTGGATAGAAGACGATGTCTCCATGGTAAAAGGCCTAAAGTTTACAAAACAAAAAAAAGTGAACAAGGCAGTATAAACCACAATGAGAAACTCAGTATTAAGTTGCTATCGAGGAAAGAGAAGAAGAAAAAACTGCGAGCTGATAGGGTTTACAAGAAGGAGCTGAACAATTCTAAAATTAATGATCTGAGCAAAGTATATTTAGGTTCTCCAGGATACAATAGAGTCTTCATTGACCCTAACAGATATGACATTGGCGACACTGTGAAGGCGAGCAGGCTACCACAACGTGCGAACAAGCTTCAGGAACAGAATAAATATAAGGACAGAAATGAACTGTACCAGGGCTATGACAAACAATTGCCACACCTTGAAGTACCAAAAATGCTCAATATTTGGAACACTAGCCAGAAATTGACTAATATCTATTACGACCCATCTACATTCCCCAAATCTTCTGATGAAATCAGAAGGATGCCTAAAACTAGGAACGCTACACACTATAAATCTCGTCAATTCCAAGCGAGCTAGTTTCTAACCTAGTACATTGATGATTAGGAACAATACAGCAGACTTATTTTCTATAAGATCAAAATTATTATTGCATTACTATATAGTATTAGTTATTAAAAATTAGTTATTAAGAATTAGTTGGTATTGTATCAAGGAATGAAAATATTAATGAACGAAGCAAATTGAACTTGACATCCTCTTTTTTGTATATTTATGACAGTCATTAGATGTAGTTCATTTTAAAAGAAATGCTTTGCAGTAGAGCGGAAATTGAAATTGAAGTGAATTTGAAATAATGCAATAGTGAAATGAAAGTGTTGAAAAAAGATCAAAATAAGATATCGTAAGTATAGATTAGAAAGAGATAGCAATTGCGTCGAGATTTTGAGTTGTTATGAATTAACTGTCTTTCCATCATCTATATGGAATTGGACTGAAATGCAGCAGTCCAACTGTGCTGGTTGGTGTAAAGGATGGTATTCAAATGGCTTAAAAGAAACCTGCTTCCAAGTCATTTTCGGTTGATTTGTTGTTAATTGTCAGTAGCATCATCATGATTACCACACAACTCATAATCATAATCATGACTATCGAGCATATAACAAAAAGAGCAATCACATTCTCAATTGGTTCTTCATGGAAGCTTTGTCCCGATGAGAATAAAGAGTTTTTGATAACGTTGTACATGGCATCGAAGGCACTTGTGTCATATCCTAGTAGTTCCATTGTAGCATATCAAGTTTTTGTTTTCTGGAGTTTTCAGTGTAAGAGTTGTTACTTACTTAGTATGTTTCTGTTAGAGTGTAAGGATACATTTCAATAAAGAGCAGTTGATCGAAATTTATACTTTATATATAAAGAAAATGTTCATGTTTTTATTTTTATCAATCCTTAGTGACTATCAAAAAAATTTACGTGAGGTCCCTTTACGAACTGTGTATAATAATACATATCTAATCTCCTTACAAATAATCTTATAATGTCAACTAAAAGATGGTGGAATTTCCGAGGTGTTTAAAATTCAATAACACTTCTGAATCGGGAAATGTTATAACAAGAGAGGCCTAAGAGAACTAAAAAGATCTGTGATATACGGTCCTTCCAGTATGAAATTTCTATGTTTTAATCGAGAAGAGCAGCACTATAGAAAGGAAAACCATCTAAAAACCATTTGACAAAGTTGCGGAGCTTCCATGCAAAAAAAAGCTAGTGGAATCCAATTACTGTTGATACTCAGACATTGAAATAGGAATTTTCTCCTCTAAAACCCTCAAAAATACACACTGTTGAAGTGAAGGATAACTATTTCCTAGTTATCCCGTATAGGTGTCCACTTGCAAGACTGCAGTAGTGGGTAGCACTAATAAGCACTAACATAATAAGGACAAGGGAATAGACAATTATCTTTTTCCTTTTGTTATTTTGCCTAGAAAGCAGGTACATCACAATACCTGAACGGAGTGTCAGAAACACATAACATACAAAATAATATAGTAAGAAACACCAGAGAGACGAGAGAGATGGATAGAGGGGACTTCGAGGAGATATCAATGTAGTTAAGTTGTTTCCGTTACTTTTTTCTAGATTTTTGTAGTCTTCACCTCTGATATTCAAGAGCAAAATCCACTCACTTTACCAAAACAGGTAAACACCCAAACAAATTGAATTGTCCGAAAGGTCGTTCAAGTGACAAACTATCGATAAAATTGCCTTACAATCGAAAGAGGTACCATTTCAAATGAGTTATCCTACGTGGGGGGGGGGGGAGTAGGAGTAGTTCAACTGACATTGTAGGGGAACGGTAGAAAGAAAGTCAACCCTGGCAATACCGGCTGATACAACAGAAGAGGGTGACAACCCGGAACACAATTGGACCTGTTCATACACGGGACATTAAAGCCAGTTTACTATGTCCTTAATATATATAACTATGATAAGATTACTGTCGTTTGAGTACTTCTATCAGAGTATTATGGTTAGGGAGTGACACCTTTTATTCAATCGAGATTGCAAGAAATACACACATACGCCCACATATATGCAATTATATATGTGCAATTATATATATGCATTGTAGTCGTCGTAATATAGTTTGGAGAGCTGAAACTAGCTGGAAACATTAGCAGATACTACATCATATGCCAAGTTATAGAGCTATGTAAATTGTAGCTTGTCGCAACTACTGTAAAACTGCTATTTGGGCCTAACCAGTTGGGTTCTCAACCTTCGTGAGGCTTACAGGAGCTACTCGTAGAACGACACTCACCTGACCATACAGCCAATAGAATCAGAGGATCGCAAGGAAATCTCAACTTCACACAGAAATACCTGCACTGCACGCCAATTCTAAGTTGTACTGTTTACCCGGCTAATCACCATTTTCTACGTTTTCGTCATAGGTGACAGCATCCTGTGGGCTCGGTGTGCAGTCTGTACTGTGAAGTTCTCGCAAAGGTGAGGCCCTTGCCAATGCTCAGGCTTCCCCTTCACTGGAGGAAGAATAACGAGTGCAAAATCCAAATGAGTGTGTGTATGTGAGTGCTTAAACCATTTCCCCCAGATGTTTTAGCTATTTCAAGTGATTGGAATAACATATTATTTGTTAACACATTAACATACAATTAACGTTTATCAGTTACAGAGATCTACTAGGCTCAATATAACTTCAGTTAACGAGGTGAAAAGATAACCGTTTCAGATAAATATAAAGGAAAACAAAAAGCAAAGATGTTCAGAACAAGTCTACGTCAATTCAGCAGTTGCAGGGTCTCTAGAAACATTATCTCTGATCTATACTTGAAGGAATTGAAGAGTGTGAAGGTTACTCCATTCTCCATGAAGGATGCTGAAGGCAATGTGAAGCCATGGAGTCCTCCAGCCAAGCCACAAGCTCCTCAGAGCGAGCTTACTTCCGGCAACGACCTGTTGAAGAGTTACAAAGAGGAACCAGTCGAGACTTTGCACACACAACCAGCAGAGACAGAAGGCGCTACACAGATCGAAGAAGACTGGCTAGTACTATCTGAAGAAGAACCAGCTCACTAAGAATATCCCCCCCAACTTGTAATCTTTTTCAAAAGCTTTCCCTATCTTCCATAAGACAAAGTAAAAGGGCTAGTTACTGATAACATTCATTAATTTGGGAACAGAATAAACCATAAGCACCACCACAGGAATTAAAAATGGACCAGAACTGGGTTGAAAATAAAAACTAGCAAACTACAAAGAAAAAGCATTTCATCTTCAAACACTATCCTGACTTCCCTCCACAGAAAGAAAAATATCACATCAACATACACACAAGTAAATATATATATATACTTTTTTCAAATATTCCTTATAACCATTGAAAACTCACTCAAAAAGTATAAACTGACTGTAATTGCCCATTACATTCCCATTTAAACATGAAATGAGAGAGAGAGAGAGAAAGAAAGTCATATGACTTCTTCGTGAAACGAAATAGAAAAATCCAATACAACAGTTGACGAACAAAACGTGACTAACGTACATATTTACATAAAAGCGATGGCACGTATGTAACGATCTGTATCTCAAAATTTTTTTTTTTTTTTTTTTTTGAGAATTTCGTCTTTTCAGCCCAACGGGAAGCAA
>ERZ1036435.286-NODE-286-length-31429-cov-11.217696_pt1 | contig 31429 bp, 18 predicted proteins | sample MGYA00514223_ERZ1036435 | MGnify/ENA primary metagenome ERZ1036435 (study PRJEB33795, sample SAMN09464927) | human gut metagenome | host: Homo sapiens | place: USA: Stanford, California | collected 2016-08 | study: EMG produced TPA metagenomics assembly of the... | reverse complement strand
TCCTTGAACAAATCCCACCCCCAGAACTGACGAAATCCCACTTTTGTCACTTTACAGCTCAGAGCCTTCTCAATCTGATGCTTGTTTGCAGTTAAAAAGGGAACCTGAACAACCCAGTCCCTTTCTATCATGGCTTCGATCAGACAACAACAACTGCGCATCTATCCATGAAACACTACAAGTTGTACCTGCTGCTGGCTGGTGTCTATGCCGAGACCGTCGTCGGGCCGCTGGACGAGGACTTGCCCTCGATGGAGCCCGTTGCTGATCCAGAGCTCAGTCCGGTCACCGAGGAGATGTTCTCCTCCTGGGCGCTGTTCATTCTGCTGTTCCTGCTGATATCAGCGTTGTGGTCGAGCTATTACCTGAGCAGGAGGCGGATCAGGGCGGTACACGAGACCGTGCTGTCTATATTCTACGGTATGGTCGTGGGGCTTATCATCCGGATGAGTCCCGGGCACTACATCCAGGACACCGTGACGTTCAACTCCTCTTACTTCTTCAACGTGCTGCTGCCGCCTATTATCCTGAACTCAGGCTACGAGCTGAACCAGGTGAACTTCTTCAGCAATATAGTGTCCATCCTGACGTTCGCCATACCGGGGACGCTGATATCCGCAGTGGTCCTCGGGACAATCCTGTTCATATGGACTTCGCTGGGCCTCGAAGGCGTCAACATATCCTTTCTGGACGCACTCTCTGTGGGTGCCACCCTCTCTGCCACTGACCCGGTGACTATCCTTTCGATCTTCAACGCTTACAAAGTGGACCCTAAACTGTACACCATTATCTTCGGCGAATCGCTGCTGAACGACGCCATATCCATCGTCATGTTCGAGACATGCCAGAAGTTCCACGGCCAACCCGCTAAGTTCAGCTCATTATTCGCTGGTGCAGGGCTGTTCCTGATGACTTTCTCCGTCTCGCTGCTGATCGGTGTGCTGATCGGTATGCTAGTGGCATTGATACTGAAACACACGCACATCAGGAGATACCCACAGATAGAGAGCTGCCTGATACTGCTGATCGCTTACGAGTCGTACTTCTTCTCCAACGGGTGCCACATGTCAGGTATCGTCTCCTTACTGTTCTGCGGTATTACATTGAAACACTACGCTTACTACAACATGTCTAGAAGAACGCAGGTCACAGTGAAGTACATCTTCCAGCTGCTGGCAAGACTGTCTGAGAACTTCATCTTCATATACTTGGGCCTGGCGCTGTTCACAGAGGTCGAGCTGGTCTACAAGCCTCTGCTCATCATCGTCACGGCCATATCCATCTGTGTAGCACGGTGGTGTGCCGTGTTTCCTCTGTCGAACTTCGTCAACTGGATTTACCGTGTGCGCACACTGCACTCTATCAGACCATCCGTCGGCGAAAGCATCGCTGTCCCAGATGAAATCCCTTACAACTACCAAGTCATGACTTTCTGGGCCGGCCTAAGAGGTGCTGTGGGTGTCGCCCTGGCGATGGGCCTCCAAGGTGAATTCAAATTCACATTGCTAGCAACAGTACTGGTGGTCGTAGTGTTAACTGTGGTCATTTTCGGTGGTACCACAGCAGGTATGTTAGAAGTCATGAATATCAAGACAGGCTGCGTGGACAATGGCGATCCAGAAGAGGACGAATTTGATATTGAAAATGTTGGCGAAGATCCGCTCGATGACGAACCATTACAATTTAACGCTAACTCCAGAAACCTGATGCGACCATATACCGACTTACCAACCCCTGTGGGTAACGTCAGAGATTTCGATGAAAACGATTTCCCATCAATGTCTGCAACACCAGACCGGATGTCTGAACAGGCTGCTAGTTCACAGAGGCCTTCTGGCGAACGGACGAACTTGAAGGATGCCATTGGAAATATGCTCCGGACTGACTCGCAATGGTTCCAAAATTTCGATGAGCAAGTCTTGAAACCAGTGTTCTTAGACAGTACTTCTTCCCCCATGACAAATAGGGACGAAGGTTTGAACAGTAACAGAGATTCTCCTAGATTTATGTCATCTCGTAAATAATTTATATAGAATGATAAACAATTCCGCATCTAATATTAGTAGCTTTCTTTGTTATGAAGTATATACTAGTACAAGCCTTTCCTCGAAGGCGAACTCATGTCAAAGTAATGCATTATTCCAATTAACTCTGAATTACATGCTCTCGGTATTGCAGATATCCAACACCCATCTACTTAGTCTCAAAACATCATCATCGAGGTAAACCTCATTTAGTAATGCGTTATATTTAAGGACAATTTCCAGGAATGCACTAATGCATAAATTGTATAGAACCGAGACAGCGTCTGGTCCTTGCTCAACTTCTTTATTAAACAAAGTAGCGGTTAAACTAGACTTAGGATCCCAGTCAGCAAATCTTCCTAAAACGCCTACTGACCTTTCCAAAACCTTGAGTACTTCACCGACTGAAGCAACAACAACGCCTTTCTGATCTTCTGCATGCGATTTAACTAAAAATCCCATCAATGCAACTACTGCGCATCCATTACAAGATGCCAATGGTACTAAAATATCAGCCTGCCTCTTCTTGGATGATAAAAATACATCAAATATTGACGCCAAATCAAGCTTTTCGTCCTTACTCTTGGTGCCTGAAGGGAAAAACACGGAGCTCAATTTGCCTCTGATATAAAGATTAATACCTCTAATAAATTTCACTATAGATGGCTCATGGGTTATGATAGGCTCATCATATCTGTGAACATGATCGAAAACAAAATCATCTGTTTGATTTATTCTGGATTTCTTATTAGAAGTGCGTTTATTTTGAATCAAGATATTTTCCATCTTTAAGGGTAGCTTGTTATTGTGATCAGACTCTCTAAATGACTGTGAAGTTATACCGTAATTCAATGAAGATGGTTGTGCCATACTTTCAGGAACATTGCCAAAAAGTTCATCCCTAGCATGGTCATTAATCGAGTTCGTAAAAGATCTTTCTGGTCTCTTTGATTTATTTGGTTTGTTTTGCAAGGTTTCCAAGAATTTTATCACAGAGGTGTTTGATTGCTCAATAACATCAATACACTCTTTTAATATGATATTCCACAAATTCTGATTTCTATAACGGGTGTGATAAATTGGATCTCTCAAAGAAACGCTCATAGCAGTGGCACGATAAGACAATTCTTGAAATGCAGTTAGTTTCGTGAAAGGCTTCTTTGAGCGGAGACCATCGATTAAAGTCTCGATTGGTGTTGATGAAAGGGTTGAGATTGGCTTGCCCTTGTGCAGACAGCCAATGCTCATGTGAGAATCAAACCCCAAGTTAATGAACTCAAAGTTCAGAAAAACGATGAACGATAGAAACGTCAATTTCAGTACTGTTGAGATATTCAAAAACCATGTCGAAGAAGTGAATCCGAACACGAAAGGATGCAACAGCAGGAACGCAGTGGATAAAATACCGCTACGGACTGCAATGGTGCCCAGTTTCGAAGTAATGTATTCCTGTGGTGGCTGGAATTGGCTATCAAAGCTGAAGGACAACCTATCTCTATCAAATAATATATGTTGAACTGTGTAGAAAAATGGGAGCACACACCATGTCAACAACCTGCTGTATATAGATTCTGCAGGACTAATGTTCACACTTCCTCCAAGTACAAGCCCCACAAGGACACTTGCCATAGTGTACACGGCGAGGAATATCAATGATTTCAAAGAGAACACCTGGCCCAGTACGTATGTGATGTCGTTTCTGTATCCAAAGGATTGGACGTGCATATAGTTCTTTCTTGCCACTATTATCAATAACGAGGCTATATTAAGCACCACAAACTTTGGGGTAAATAGGAAAAGAGACTCTATCAATGAGCTGTCTCCTTTGGTCAGCACAGAGAACACCAGAATCTCGAGCGTAGAGGACGTAACAAACAGCCGCGTCACAAGGTGGTTAAACCGCGTCTTACATATATCCGTAAATATGGCATGGTAGCTGTACCTCGAATTCAGCACCGGAGCTTCCATCCTCTCCAATATTTTCGACTTAGAGACTCCGCCAACAACTTTATGATCCAATTACCTCTAAATAAAGATCGCTTTCTGATCTATGCAATTCGTGTCAGAAACCGGAAGGAAAAAAAAAGACTTTGCAATTATTTAAACCCTGTGCTATATCTCAACTTCAGCAAGGTTAACAATGCATTGCAAAGGCCAAATAGCGTATACAAATGTGCAAACTTCACTTGGTATTGCTTTATTTCATCAAATTCCAATATTTTTTCTGTTTGCGAAGCAAACTATGAAATCACTCTGCACACAGGCGTGGATCAGATGATGAATAGCATTTAGCAAAGAAGGGCTCATCGCGGTTTACAAGCAGGACTATTGCCTACTAGCGGTTATAACATGGTTAGAAGAGCTGTCTTGGGTACTGTGGTAGCTGTGCTTCGTGTTAGGCTTCTTTTTTTGAGTTGTTTTATCCCTAGTGTGCGATATAGACAGCGGTTTACTTACTGTTTCGGTGACTTAACCTTAAGCGATGGTCAAGGAAGAAGAGAAGGATAAAGTGCACTTCAATCACGACGACATACAGCAGAAGCTGGACAAGAAGCTAGGTCCCGAGTACATCTCGAAGCGTATTGGGTTTGGGAGCAGCAGGGTGGCGTATATCGAAGGATGGAGGGCGATCAATTTGGCGAACCAGATATTTGGTTACAATGGATGGTCTACAGAGGTTAAAAATATTATAGTGGACTTTCTGGATGAACGCCAAGGGAAGTTCAGTATAGGATGCACTGCCATCGTGAGAGTTAGTCTTGCAGATGGTACATACAGAGAGGATATCGGCTATGGTGCGGTGGAGAATGAGAGAAGGAAACCCGCTGCCTTTGAAAGAGCTAAGAAATCTGCGGTGACAGATGCATTAAAGAGATGTCTGAGAGGCTTTGGTAACGCCCTGGGAAACTGTCTCTACGACAAAGAATTCCTGTCTAGGATAGATAAAGTTAAATTTGATCCTCCTGACTTTGATGAAGGCAACTTGTTCAGGCCATCGGATGAAATAAGTGAGTACTCTAGATCTAATACTATTGATAATGATAACCCTGCAGTTAAGAGGCAAAAGCTAAATAATCAGAACAGCATCCCAGACACAAATAAGGTAAAATACAATGGCTCTGCGCCTGCGCCTGCTATCACCTATAACAACGCGCCTAAAAAACCAGTTCAGTCAGAAGAAAGGTATGCTCCCAATGGAAGTAGGGGTAAAGAAAACGCACAGAACAAGTCTGAGAATGAAGATCTGCTTGACGATTCCTTTATGTTCAGTGACGATCTACAAGATGATGAGCTAATTAGCCTAATGAACAAGAATTCTTCTGATCCGGACAGAAGATTCAATAACGCACCAAAGGAAAATACTGGAGATATTACTTTTGTAACGGCAAGAGCTGCAGATTCTTATCAAAGCACTGAAAATGTACCAGAGAACCTTAAATTTGATCCTAAATATGTACCTCATTCAATGAAACTTACAATTGATCAGAACACATCAAAACATATTCCATTGAGTGTTCTAAAAGAAAAAGGTGTTACCGCTACTTCCAGAGAGGCTATTTATTCAAGGTTCGCTGCTAAGGGCAAACAGATACCAAATCCAATCGATGACAGTACGGACAGCCGTCTAGCAGAAAATGATAAAAGTAATGAAAATGATGATACAGAAACCAGTCACTCTACAGAAATCGAAAAGTCTGCTATCAGTAGTGTGAATAACGGTACAAATATATCGGGCTCCACAGAGTCGTCCGTAACAACTGTACCATCACATAATTCAACATCGCAAACTACAAATATAGAAGCTAAAGTAGATAAAGCCGATAGTCAAGTAAGTGAAAAACAGAGTCAAAAAGGTATCAAATATGCCCCGCAAGTGCCAGTAGTACATCCTAACACGTCTGCTGCAATACCCTTAAACCAAAATAAACCACTGAGAAGAGAAGTAGGAAGGCCGAAAATCAACAATGTTGGCCCAAAGAAACCATCTCCTACACCATGATCCATGGATTGTAATTTTTAACAAACTACTGCTATATAAACAATCTGCCAGATTGGCTCTATTTATAAGGTAATGCTATTGCTAACTATCAATTTATTTCATTGCACATAACATATGCTGAATCGACAATAAATTAAACATTAATTTTGAGAACTGAACTATATATACAATATTGACCATATAAAACAATTACCAAACAGCATTAGAACGAAGTTGCATTCACTTATAAAAATTATTGATTCTCGTTAATTCCATCTGGTTTAATCTTTCTTTTAACATCAGTCGGACCAACCCATTCCAAACATTTCATCATATCACCATGAACTTCCATAAGAGAAGATTTAATATTGGTATTTTGGTTTAATTTTTTTAGTATTTCTTCCCAAAGTTTATTTTTAGTTTTAGTACTACCTTTCCCATCCAATATATAATCACGCAAATGTACAGAACTTATGAAAGCATCACCTTTATCTGTAGCTTTCTTGTCTTTCAGAAGCTCTATAACTTCATTGGTATAATTGGCAATTTTCTTCTTCTGTTCAAAATAAGTTTTTATTCTATACCTAATCACCGCAATGGAAATTATAAATCCAAGTACTATTAAAATAATCTTACGGTATTTCATAATGGTTTGATGCAATTCATTCTCGAAATGACACCCCAAGCTTATATACTTCTTGGATGATGACCGAAGAATGAAGTTTTCACGTTCTCTCCTTTCTGGAATAGATTCTTTCTGTCTTTGATTGTCATTGGTTTTACTTTTATATCTTGGCTTAATCTGTTCTCTATGTCTATTGGCTGGTAGCTGTAGAAAAAATCCATAAATTCAAAACTGTGTTTGAATGTTTGACTCAATTTAGTCGTTAGGAATAGATGTTAGTAAATTTTGATCATCATAAAGATATTAAATAAAAAATGGTATGATACTCACTTGCCTCATAGTAATTTCAGGTTCTTTCTCCAATTGTTTTATCACAGAAGACCATAATTCGTTAAATTGTTCTTCACTTATCCAGTCTTTTTTTGATTCCTCAAAAATTTGATATACAATCTCTTCTGTTATACCGCTTTCGATATCGTCACTGGATTCACCACATTCGACTTGTGCATTTTTAATCCTGAGTAATTCAAGTGCCTTTGCAACAATCTCAGAAATCATTCTTTCCCTCTCATCATCTTTCTCGCATGATGCACCAATAGGTATTAGTCCATTCAAACTGTACAAAGAATTTTGCAACCTGTAGCCGGGTTTACATCTTAGTTCTAAATTTGGATAGCACAGGCCATGCTCAGGACATTCTTGACATTCTGGTTTGTATGGCTCTAAAAAGGATTCAACCTCATCTCTATATGGTAAATTCAGCTTTTCGAAGTACTCTGATCTACCTTCACGTTCTTGTCCACAATAACCAACCATAATAGACTGTTCCCTATACCAGACAGCTAAGTTTATGATAATAGCAATTAAGGCACCCGCCACAATTAGAAGAATCAATTTTAATAAAAGCTTCAAAGCCTTGCATACAAAACTCGACTTTTTTGGTGGAGGGTTCATTATCTCTTCTGTTGACTCTTTAACTAGATCAGACTCACTAGCTTCGTCATCAACAGATTCAACTTCCTCAATCTGAATTGTTTTGACCTCAGGCTCTTCAGCGACCTCTTCATGGTCATCAAATAGAAAGCTGTTTTCGGATTTGAGTTTGCCAATGAATACATTGTCAGAGTTAATGGTGTTGCTGAATGAATTATCTACTTGAGGCCTGGATATGTTGATCTCTTGGATGCTTGAGTTTGATGTATCGGCGAAAGGATTTTGTACAGTTGTTTTAGAAGTCAAAGAGATATCATTTGAGTTGTCCAGGGGCTGGGCTTCGTTACCAAAATCTTCCGTTGAGGAATTTTCGTTTTTTACTTGTGTCGTTTGTTCTTCCACTTCAGGTGCAGTATCACTAGGTGTATCCTCTTTGATGAAGGCATTATACATATCAGTCCCACTAGTGTGTGGTTGTGCGTCAGACTCTTTGGGGGCACCCTGATCAGAGATTAAGTTGCTACTGCTGGACGGTTCACTGTCATTGCCATCATGCATGCTGACATCCTTATTTTCTTTATCCTTCTCCTTCTCCATATCTGAAATTGCATTGTTAATCAGACTCGCCATCTTATCACTGACTTTTATCGATTTTAAGTGGTCCAATTCATTCCCTTTCTGTTTCTTGTAGGAGAAATCCAAGTGAACTGGCTCTTCGGGTTTCTTCTCTACTTTTTCCAATTCTTCTACTTCTTGTTCAGCTTTCCTCTTTGACCTAGCGGTTTGGAACTCATTTTCGGTTTCAACTGTGTCATCCTGTTCCATTTCATCTGAGCTGGAGCTATTACTGGAACTTGAGCTTGAACTTGAGCTTGAACTTGCGCTGGAGCTATCGCTAGCAGTGGAAGAGCTGCTTTCAGTATCGCTTTCACTATCACTTGCGCTCTCTGAGCTCTCCTTAGGTTCAGGTACAACCTTTTGCTTAGCCTGTGCTTTCCTTATTTCCTTCATAGTCTTCTTCTTGGAAGTAATTCTGGAGATACCGTCACTGCTAGCCCGCACACCTTTCTCTTTCTTACGCATCTCAGGAATCTTCGGCTTGATGTGCTTCTTAAATAACTTCGCCAGCTCGGCCTTCTTGGCATTAGCAGGGTACTCGACCCCATGTTCTGTCAGAACCCTCCTTAATTTGGCCACGGTCAGCGACTCGGGCTTAAAACCAGGAACCAGTATGTTCGTCACCATCTTATCGTTGCTCTCCTTAGCCACAGTAGACCAATATAGAAAGACAAGCAAACGGAGTCCCAGTCCTTTATATATGCACATGTTGTTGAGAATGCAAATCCAACAATTTGCAAGCTCATCGCAAATTGCTTTGTGGCCTATTATTAGGAAAATTAAAGATTTTTCCTAATTGGGTAACACAATAACATGATCCGCATCGCAGTAATGCAGAAGGCCCATCGGTACATACAGAAGAGGTGCATAGAGACGGGGCAGATCAGTGGAAGGGCCCCCATATTTATTTACGTTACATATACCTTCAAAGGGTGCTCAACATTCACACACTATTATGAATCGAACCAAAGCCATTAGGTCAATCACACAAGAAGATGCTTGCTGGGGACAGTTCTATTTTGCAAACCATTCCCAGAAACAGGCTGCAAAGTAACTAGCACGAAGCTCTAGAAGTACCCAGAGTGCGAGTAGAAGATCTGTAACGACATTTGACACCTTGATACTACTCACATTCAAACTTCACTGATACATTAGTTTGGTCATGTGACTTAAGCGTACAAAATGCATATTAGGGTTTCCTGACCACAATCCTCAAGCCCTAAAACTAGAGGTACTCCTCCCCCCTGAAACCCTAATCATAGATTCTTAGCCCTAAAAGGCCACCACTCCTGCAGCTCTTTCGGCGCAACTAGCATTAGCTGTCGATGCTGTGCGTATTGGCAAGAGTTACAGTAGGTCTAAATTAATATTTTAATATTTGTAGTGTATTGTAGAGTGGCCATTGTGCGCCAGTAGCTTCGATGATATTGCACTGCGCAACAGGTTTCGATCCGGGGTAAGTAATCTGCAACGTTAAGAATTTTTTCTTTACTCACACCCACCTCATCGCTTGCTGCCCACCCCCTAGTATATCAGCGAACTGTACTTGCAAACTAGACGGTAACTTCGCAACTCACCTCGAATACTCCCAATTGCGAAGCATTAACGAGAAGCAATGTCTGATTTATCACTGGAGGCTACGCCTTCTAACGACGGCAGGAGCTCTATGTTTATGGATGATCGCAAGGACAAGGACGGTTTGAGTGTTGATGAGCCACAAGTCAGTAGGGATGAAGAAAGCGGCGGTTCTGATGCGCATTTCTCTTACCACGAGGGCAGGAAGATCTTTGAGAACAGTTCGAAGCATGTCGCTGTCGACCAAGAGGATCTGAGTTCGTCGGGGTTCTTGCCGCAACCACACCACCCTACTATGATGGGTGCCAACGGTAATGGCCAAGGCCAAGGTAAAAAGAACAGGACTCTGTCTTCTAATGCAAGGCACACTTTGCCAGATGCGCCATTGAGCAAAGCTGAGATCGTTAACAAGATCACAGACGACTCTGTCAGGGATAAGACCCCCTTGTACAAGATGGGGATGCTGTCCGATGACGCCTCGCAACAAATCCTCGAGGATCCATCCCCAGAACTGGTTGATCTGTACACTAAAGTTCAAGAATGCCGTGATTTGAGAACCAAATACCAATCATTGTCTTTGCAATACAACAGCCAAAACCCTAAGAACTCTCAAGATTGGGAGATATACCCTCCACCACCAAAGCCCTCTTACAACGCTGAGACTAAGACTGTCATTGCTGTTACCAACAAGCCAGACGCAGAGGTATTTGATTTCAACGAATGCGAAATCCCTGGTGAAGATACAGAGTGGGACTTCGGTACCAACGATGACGACTCCTACTACGTTCACAAACCTGGCAAAGAAGATGAGATTCTTGCTAATATTCCATCTTTGCGTGACTACTACAAGGATCTTGAGAAAATGGTAGGCATCTCTTCTGATGGTCCAGCAAAGTCATTTGCTTTCAGAAGATTGCAATACTTAGAAGCTAGATGGAACCTATACTATCTGTTGAATGAGTACCAAGAAACCAGTGTCTCCAAGAGAAATCCTCATAGAGATTTTTACAATGTCAGAAAAGTGGACACTCACGTTCACCACTCAGCATGTATGAATCAAAAGCATTTGCTGCGTTTTATCAAGTACAAGTTAAGACATTGTAAGGACGAAAAAGTTATCTTCAGAGATGGTAAAGTATTGACCTTGGACGAAGTGTTCCGTTCTTTGAACTTATCAGGTTACGATCTATCGATTGATACCCTAGATATGCACGCACACAAGGACACCTTCCATAGATTCGACAAATTCAACTTGAAATATAACCCAATCGGAGAATCGCGTCTAAGAGAAATTTTCTTGAAAACTAACAACTATATCAATGGTTCTTATCTGGCAGAGATTACTCAACAAGTACTCTCCGATCTAGAAAACTCAAAATACCAAAACTGTGAATATAGAATCTCTGTGTATGGTAGATCCCTTGACGAATGGGACAAGTTGGCATCGTGGGTGATTGATAATAAGGTCATCTCTCACAATGTCCGTTGGTTGATCCAAATTCCACGTCTATACGACATCTACAAGAAGACCGATACTGTGAAGACTTTCCAAGATATCTGCACAAACATCTTTCAACCATTATTTGAAGTTACCAAGAATCCAAAATCTCATCCAAAGCTTCACGTATTCTTGCAAAGAGTTATCGGATTTGATTCTGTTGACGATGAGTCCAAAGTTGATCGTCGTTTCCACAGAAAGTATCCAAAGCCCTCTCTATGGGACTCTCCACAAAATCCACCATATTCTTACTACTTATACTACCTATATTCTAACATGGCCTCTTTGAACCAATGGAGAGCCAAGAGAGGATTTAACACTTTAGTTTTAAGACCACATTGTGGTGAAGCTGGTGATCCTGAGCATTTGGTTTCAGCATACTTGTTGTCTCAAAGTATTTCTCATGGTATTCTGTTGAGAAAAGTACCTTTTGTTCAATATTTGTACTTCCTTGACCAGGTTGGTATTGCAATGTCTCCATTGTCTAACAACGCTTTGTTCTTGACTTACGACAAGAATCCTTTCCCACACTATTTCAAGAGAGGATTGAATGTTTCGTTGTCTACGGATGATCCATTGCAATTTTCTTACACTAGGGAACCTTTAATTGAAGAGTATTCTGTAGCTGCACAAATCTATAAGCTTTCCAATGTTGACATGTGTGAGCTAGCTAGAAACTCTGTTCTACAGAGTGGTTGGGAAGCTCAAATTAAGAAGCATTGGATTGGTAAGGATTACGAACTGCCAGGTGTTGAAGGTAATGATGTCGGAAAGACAAATGTTCCAAATATTAGAATTAATTACAGGTACGATACTTTGGCAACCGAATTGGAACTAGTTAACCACTTTGCTAATTTCAACAAAGATTAATAATAATACGTATGCTTTAATAATTATTTAATTTAATCAAATGAATAGGAGGTATTTTTTAAAGGCAATACATCCATCTCTTGGCTTATTATCAGGTCTTCTTAATTGGGCAGGGCGTGTGTTATGCATCGAATATTTACAGAGTAATTGATTTTATGTACATATGTCGGGAAAAGTTTAATTGTCCTCTTCTACTTTAGACTGTTCCTCGTCATAATAATTGACGTAATAATAATACAAAGAGCCAAAACCAACCAACATCAATGCAGTAGGAATCAAGATATTAGGTTTGTTATCAACTATCAACTTTGATTCATCACCTTGAAATACAACACAGTATTCCTTATCGTGAATATTACCAATCAACTTCCACCCGTCATCTTCAAATTTACTTATAAGTCCCAGTATTTCCTCGGGTGGAAAGTGTGCTGCATTGATTATCCCAAATAAGTCAGTGTGATTAACATTAAATAAATTAAAATTCTTTCCTAATAATTTGTTTGTTGTCTCTTTTGATGAAAGGTCGTAGATCAAAATGGGCTTATATCTTTTTTTACTTTTATTCAGGAACCCAGTTACAGTAGCAATTTTATTAGTCATTCTTCGTATCTTTATATTTGATTTAGTAGTTGTATTTATGTCTGAACCAAAAATCATCTTTCCGGGTGAAACACCCACATTACTAGTAACTTCATCCCATTTATAGGCACGCTTGGTCATATTTTGCATATTCTGCTTTTGCTTTTCCCTTAATTCAATTAGATCCAGGTAGTTTTCTAGCGCTTTGATATCTATATCCCCTTTTGTTGATTTACCAGCTACTTTGGATTGATCAGCGGATTTTCTTGCCAGTCCACTTGAAATAGTATCATCGTCCAAGTTGTGATTCGGTTTAGCTGTTGAAGGTTTTAGATTGACATGGATCACTTTCTTCTTGATTGGTTGCTTTGCATTTGGATGGATTGGACTAACAATGTTAGTGATTTCTTTATGGTTATCCAATTTTGTGAGACACTCTGAGATTTCACCATCGGAAATTCTCTTCTGCAGGAGCAGTAATTGCAGATTAGCAAACGTTTTCTTGTTTTTGATATCTTTCAAGCCATGCTTTGCACCTATGTCGGATAGAACTGAATATAATGCTGATTCAGGTGCAACACTCTTTATGTCCTTCAGTTTTAATACTTTCTGTATGAATTCGTTCACCGATTTTCCTTTTGCAGCAGTACTTTGTGGATCCCTGGAGCCGTTTGTCTTAGTACTACGATTGATTGTACTAGTCCACCTAACAGACAAATTTACTGCCCTTGAATTTGCTAGTGTCAATGGTATTAGCTTCGACATCTTAATTTAGAGTCCCAATTCCACGAGCACACTACCCTTATGACTAGTAAATGTTCACTTAGTTCTAGTAGATTCTGATTGACTTAAACACTATTTCTAATCTTTGATGATAAGATGGAAGCTATCGTATGTTCATAGAGTTTAGCTCTTTAGAAGTTATGGGTTTGACTTAGTTCTCACTTTTTTCAATGAATTTCATGTATGATTATTATTGGAAATATCTCTAATTGGGACTTTATCTTGACACCAAAATATAAAAAAGTGGAAACCAACAAGTGACGTTATTAATGTAGTATAATTTGTTGTGTGCTATTAAAATATATATTTATGTATCATACTTGTATTCAAATGCCAGCAAAAACACAATTTCTATTGTAGTGTACATAGGAATCAAAACATATGCGTGAAATTCACATTTTATTGATCACGAACGGATGAGGTCAAAAAATTACAAAACAACGTTACGATGAACATGACTAGTTAAATGCTATAGTTTTCAATCAGAATCTGACTCAGCTTCTGTGTCAGTGTCAATATCTGTGTAATCACTATCGCTTTCATCTTCGTCATCTACATCACTTTCGTCTTCGTCTTCATCACTGGAGTCGTATTCTTGAGCGATGTCTTTCTCTAGTTCTTCTTCAATGGTTGGCTTTGAGACGTGAGCTTCATCCTGGACATTCATGGTCATGGTGAAATCTAAGTCTGGGCCAAAGTAATCGGTGTTCTTGAGAACAATTCTGAAGTACACAGTCTCTGGCTTTGGTGGGGCTGGTTGACTTAATGGGATTTTGATGGTACCAATCTCCCAGTCCTCGGCATTGAAGTCCTTTCCAAGTTCTTTGATCTCTCTTTTGTCCAAATGCTTGGATAAGTTCTTGAAAGACAGGCGGTCAATGTTCACTGGAGTTTGTAGAATCTTTAAGTCCTTTTGGAAACATAGGAATGCCACCCAAGAGGATTTCCTTTCGACAGGGAAGTGTGGGGACAAAGTTTGTGGAACTAGCGGTTGTTCTAGCATGGAGGCAAATGGATCTCTTAGAGATTCAAAATCAGTCTTTTCCTCAAGCATTTCAGCTGGGAATTTCTCTGTTGGGATCAGTTTTTGCTTTGCGGAGCGCACAAGCACTTTCAAAGAGATGTATGGGGTGGAAGATGGAGTCACAGCAGGTTCACCAGGAACAACAAAATCTGCTCTGATCAATTTCAAAAATGGGATGTTGGAAGCTACGGACAATGTCTGCTGTAGCAACTGTTTATCCTCAATACCCAGTATTTCGCCAATCTTCTTATCTTCAAAAGTGAACAGTTTGCCCAGAGTGTGAACGTTTTCCTTAGCTGCAGCCTTCTCGAATACCTCTTTGTCAACGTTTGGCAATTGTAGAATTTCACCGTTGTTGGTATTTGGCAAGGCTTGGACAATACACTTGAACGTGTCCAAAGTACTGATAGCGACGTCCAGGTTTCTGAAACCAGCTGCGATGTCAAGCAGGCCATGCAAGATAGAATGACACTTGGAGACGATTCTGTATTTGATCTGGTTCTTCTCCTCTGAGCCGCTGTCACGACGGTGGATGTGGTCCTGTAGCAATTTCTCGAAATCCTTGCTGTTTAGGTTAGGGTAAAAATTCTTGAACTCCTGCGCGTGTGAGATCCATTGGACGATCAAGTTCACGGTGACGATCTCTGATGGCTTGTAATTGACCAATCTATCGACCAAGTACGAAGCGGTGTTGACATGGATGTTCTTTCTGGTGTAGGACTGGGTTCTGGTCCACCACTTACCGACCAAGTATGGCAGCACGACACCCAGCAAAGACACGTAGAAGATCACAAGCAGAGGTGAGGCGGACCCGGAGACCATGAAGCTTGGGATGGCGATACCGTGGGTAGTGGACTGTGGACCGTCAGGGTGGCCGTACTTCAGGTAGTTCTCCCTCACTATAGGGTCAGTAAGTGCCTCGTGGGCCTTGGAGATCTGCACGTACATCTCTTCCATGGCTGTTCTCTCCTCTGCGGACAGCTCCTTCGACATCTTATCCGGGTGGAACTTCAGGGACAGCCTCCTATACGCGGACTTGATGTCCTTGTCTGATGCGCTAGGGGAGATACCCAGCAGGTCGTAAGGGTCAAACATCTGGGCCATAGACTGCGTGATCGTCTCCGTGTTGGCCGCGATACGCTGGATCAGCAACGCGACAGACACCCACCCGATAAACAGCATCAAGTTGGTGAATGAGAACAACCCGTTGCCGGGGTCCATAAGCTTCGTAGCCCACTGCTCCCTGAACTTTCTAACACTAGAACTCTCGAGCTCCTTGTTCAGCTCCGTGTACTTGTCCTGCAACTCCTTGTTCTCACCGAGCTCGCTCACCGCATCCGTGCTCTTGGTCAGCTTGTACAACTGACGTATGGTCATCGGCACCAGCACCATCAGCAGCAAAGTCAGCAGAAAGAACGGCCACGTCTCGCTCCCTTCATCGTATTCATAACTTAGTGCCATTGCGTATCAATCTTCTGATGCAACGCCAATAATGCCAAACCTTTGCAAATACTATTCAAAATATAAACACACCACTGGTTTTAATACTACAATTGAAAAATTATTTTGCAACTTTTTTTTTGCAACTTTTTTTTGCAAGTTTCTGCGATTTTCTGCGTTTCGTCATCGCAAGTGAATTGGAATTCCCAGTAGAAGCGTGAAAAAATAAAGGGCTCCGTAAGACCCACAGACAGACACGCAGACACAAACAAACACGCAGACAGACACGCAGACAGACACGCAGACGGTATTTACGCCTTCTTAAGGAACGCGACTGTAACGATAAACGGAACTGCTGATCATGTGATACACGGGAATATCATATTGAACGCAAGTACATGTGATGTGACGTATAGAGTGTGTGTTGTTAATCATGGTAAACGTAGACCAGGTGATGCGACGTATATAATGTGATACAGGCATCACACAGTACGTTTCACGTTCCACGTGTATCCTTATATACGTGAAAAATGGATCAATTTCTCAAAATCTGGCTGAAATGGCAGTCTTTTTTTGTTTTATTATAATGAGAAAGAGGGCTACCTACTTAGTCCTGGGCATCTGGTATTGCTGTTGGGGGGGAGTTGTTATTATACATACCAATTTTCTGATACCTGTTTGGAAACACACGTATACTCATTTATTGGTACAAAAAAAAACAGTCTCCTGAACATACAAAAACAGATCCACAAGGATGTCGCTGAAGCCTAGGTCGTTGACTGCGAAGAAGAGGAGGCCCAGCCAGAACCACGGTGAGCTTATGGCTCTCGGGATCGGTAACCCGCTGGATGTGGTGCGCAAGTACCTGGGGCTGGGGGTCTCGGATATGGACCTGAATGACGGGCGGTACGTGTCGAAGAAGAAGCGCAACCGGTACACGGTGATGCCCATGCTTGTGTTTTTCGTGGTCGTGATGTACCTGCTGGTGTCCACGTTCATGCCCAATGGTATGCGGGCGCCCGTGACGTACCCGCCGGAGCACGGTGCGTACCAGAACGAGGTTATTTCTTCCAGCCCGCTGATCTTCCCGCATGTGGAGCACGCACCTGTGCTGAAGGAGATCGGGATCAGAGGCCTGTTCATACTGCGGATGGAGATGGACGGCACTAAGAGGTTCGTAATCAAGCCGGAGGACAAGCCGTTCTCCGACGAGGAGAAGAAGAAGACCACCGACCAAGTGCTGCTGGTCAAGAAGTCCTTCCTGGACCACGGAAAGCTTATATTCCCAAAGAAAAACGAGAGCCCCGAGTTCGTGGTCGTGACTCTGGTGGATTTCGACAACTTCGACAGGGACACAATAGTCAAGATTGTGCAGAACAGAGTGGACTACGCCCAGAGACACAAGTACGGTATATACGTCCGCTGGGCACAAGAGTTCGTCACAGAGATGTCGATCCAGGAAGTCGCCCCAAGCTACCAATTAATGAAGGCCTCTATCATGAGAGCAGCAATTCACGCCTTCCCATACGCAAAATACTTTTTATTCCTAGACCAGACATCGCTGATCATGAACTCAGAAATTCCTCTACAGAAACTAATTCTGCATCAACCTACTGTGGAGGCCAACAAACAGGTATTGCCGATCCTACAACACTACAACGGCAGAAACGTCCCTGCCAAACTGGCTCAACAACCAGATCTGGTATTCCCACAACACGATAATGGTGTACTAGATCTTTCTGCATTCATCGTCGCCAACAGCTTGCACGGCAAAATGTTCTTAGACTACTTAAACGACCCATTGGTCAGAGATTACCATTGGGATGACATCTACACACAGTACGGCCATGTCCTAAACTGGCACCCAGAATTGCTGGACCGCACATTACTGGTAAAACGGAAAACATTGGCCAGCCCCGTTGAGGACCCAACAAACTTGAACATCAAGGACAACAAGATCGACGGTGGTGACTCCGGTTACTCCACTGGCGACTTCATCGCATCCCTAGCTAAGTGTAAGGAAAGAATTTCTTGCACAAGTGACCTGGATGTAATGTACAAGTTTTCGCATATGGGATAGATCGAATAATTCTCGTGTTTGGGATTCATTGAGCTATGAGATAAGGCAAACATTATCCCAAGTCAAAATTTACTATATACCCAAAACTCTGATAGAGCGCTGTTTTCTTTCTTCCTAATTTACTTTACACCCAGTTTATAAAGGCATCATTACGCTTTTGATGGAATGCATTTGTTATATTATTTTTACTTACAAGACTTTTTTTTAGTTACTAATTACATAATGTATCAACTGCGAGTTGTTTTTTTTTTGCACAAACTATCAATTCTTGAATGCAACTATAGCGGCAGATGAGATCTTTCTATGGATGTCTCTCTTGTCCACATCATGTGTGTCTTCCACCTCACCCCATCTTTCAACTTGGAATATTGTCTCCAACGTAGCTAAGCGTATAATTTCATCAAGGGATTTGACCAATTCTTTATGAGTGGATTTCTTAGTCATGCTTTCCATTAATAAGATACCACATATGAAAGATTTCGTTGTCAATACAGTCTTCTCAAACACTGCAAGGTCCCAAGGGGATAGTGAGTCCATGTAGTTCATTGCTGCATCCTTAACCTCTTGAGATTGCACATTCCCACGTAAACCATGAACATCCGCATCCAAGATTTGAAGTGTCAATTGTTTATCTGAAGATGAGTATTGCCCTAAAAACTTCTCTATCTTCTTGATGATGGGCAAGTACAACTTGTCCTGCTCCTCCCTCAAGGCACCTTCAAATTCCTTAGCCGGTGAAAACACAAGTAATGTATCAGTGTCCATGTATCTAAGTAGTTGATTCTTTATAACAGTGGTGTCACCGCCGATCTTTGCGACAGCTTCGGGGTCACAATCCGCATTACTGGTGGTCTCCAAGTCAATGCATCTTGAGACAAGCGATGTAAGTGGTAAGGAGAACTTCTTACTGGCCACTTCTTGCAAGTTACTCCATTCTTTCTTTAACATCAGCCCTAGAACTTTCCGATCATGGTCAATGGCCAAGTTATTTCCCAGCGGAGTCCTCAACGGCTTAGAATCTAATTGAACAGTGATCTTATCGCCGCCAAAATCTAACCCAACCTGGTCCCAGAATTTCTGTCCTGTCTTGCTCAACTTATTCGTCTCAGTCTTCAAGTTGTTCTCAATGGAGCTATCAACCCCCAGCGGCGAGGCTCTACTACTGGCATGGTAAAACCTGGTGCGTCCTATATGCACACGCCAATAACTTAACCTCCTGTATACCTTCAACATCGCTCGCTATCTGTAGTATCCCTCACTTGAATAGAGCCTTCAACTCTTAGAGTCTGGTCAACTTCATTTAAGTTTTTGAAAAGACGAGTTGATTTGAACTTTAAAGAAGTTAAAACTTCCCTCCCGTGTTAGAGGGCCTGAGCTACTGGCACATAAAACTACCGATACATATAACAACGAATATGTCTACACAAGCACAGGAGATGGCCACCACGCTCCGCATGAACAAGGGCCAATTGGAGATAGTAGAGCAACAGCTGAGCCAGCTGGAGAGACAGCAGAAATTCGCACAGGCCACCGCCAAAGAGCTGGAGTCGTACCCTACAGAGACTGTGTGGAGGTCATGTGGCAGGGCCTTTGTGCTACAGGACAAGGATTCTTACATCAAGGACCTGGGAACCGACGAGAAGACCCTTGAAGAGCAGGCCAAGGCACTCAGGATCAAGAAGAACTACCTGGATGTCTCAATCGAAAAGACCGTTGCAGGTCTCAAGAGTATGATGAAGTAATACCTATAGACACCTATCATGCAATATATCAGATACTGTCTTTCATAGCAACAGCGTAAATATTAATAGAATAACTACTGCTTTTTAGTCAAAATACGGTTTATTATGCTTCTAACGCAACATCACTAGTTACGTTACTGAAAATTTTTGTTTTGCGATGAGCTGCAAAGCTCATCGCATCGCATCGCATACAAAAGTTAGTCAAAATATTGCTTTATATATCTGGTATGTTTGTATTTCAGTTATTGGCGAAGACATAACAGTGAGAAGAACTAGTAAAAGCTGGACGATGTCAGAGTATAAGAATTTGCCAGTTACGGTGGAGAAGCCAATCCCAGTGACGTATGATTTGGGTAACCTGAGTGTATTTGATACCAATGTCATTGACAGGAACGATGTGGACAGTTCAAATGCGAAGCGTGAGGAAGTTATCAAAAGTGTAACGCGTGACAATGTGCAGCTCTTGATCAACCAGCTGCTTTCGTTGCCAATTAAGAAGACTACTGAGCACACAGGTGGTAACAGTGGCCAAGGTGCTACTGTTGCGCTATTGCAATTGCCTGAGCCATCTTCTGAGCTACCAAGAGAGAAGCCATTGCCTAAGCCAAAGGCTCTTACCAAGTGGCAGAAGTTTGCGGCTAAGAAAGGTATCAAGCCAAAGGAGAGAGCGGGTAAGATGGTTTTCGATGAAGCTACGGGCAAGTGGGCTCCTAAGTGGGGTTACAACGGTATTAACAAGAAGCTGGATGACCAATGGTTGGTCGAAGTCGATGACGACACCAAGGGCACTGAGAATGAGCTGATAGATCCAAGATCGTTGAACAGAGCTGAGCGTAAGCGTCTAGTGAAGAAGAACGAGAGGCAGCAGAAGAAAAACTTGAAGAACGCTATGGGACAATAGATCCATAACTATGACAGGTATTCCAAAAACCAAGTGCTCTCAAATCGTTGAGCCACAGATATAAGTTACATTTTCTTCAAAAATGAGATTACTTACATTCAGGTAGAAGTATCTCATTACACATTTCAAAGCATTACAACATCGAGTAGATATAGTTTACATATTTTTTGTATATTAGAAATTCAAATTCCCAACATAACTGATCCTAACTGGAATGTATATCATCGGGTCACCAATAATTTCTTTGGTGAGTAACAGAAGTTTAAAAAGCTTTACAGTAAGTTGAGCCATTTCATCTAAATGGTTAAGAGGACTTAGTGCTGATTGAAAAACAATTTTAGCCATTAATTCAGGTATTTATTCCAGATTTATTGCATTATACATGGCTCCACAATACATTAGTGAAGAGTACGAATCGATGATTGATGCGGTCTTGACGTACTGCGATGAAGAAGTATCTCTAAACTCCCTGAGAGCTCAACTAAACGAAGTGTTTAGCCTCAACATCAAGTCATTTGACCTGAACCTTCGAACTTTGGTAGACAAGAAATTGGAAGCCTTCAAGAATGTAACAGAGAAGCCCAAGGTGAAGGACATCAGTACCGATAAAGTTATGACAGAGAATCGAAGGTATATAAATGTGATAAAACAGACTCTGAAGGAAGCAGAGTTAAAGAAAGAAGGCATAACAGTCACGAAAGTACAGAAGCCCAAGCTGAAACTAAAAGTTACCAACAGTAAAAAGAGTATGATCCACATCAAGATGACAGTGACGCCAGAGCTCCAAGCTGTAATCGGAACACATTATCAATCGAGAACAGAGATAGTTCGAAATTTATGGAAATATATTAAAGAACATAACTTACAAAATCCGGATGACAAGAGGCAAATCATATCAGATGCAATGTTGGAACCTGTGCTGGGCAAAACGTCGGATATATTCATGATGCACCGGGCTCTCAAACACCACATATTGGGACCAGCACCGATAGAGGCAGAAGTAATACGCACTGACCAAGAAAGTACTCCATCTCTAGCTTCAGAGTCCAGTGAGCAAGAACATGCAGATAGCACTGATACCAGCGACTCAGTTTACTACTCTACATGATTCCTAGCTAAGTAAGGGTAAAAAAAGTGAAGTTCATTTCAAAACGTGTTAAAATATTAGATAAATCACACCTCTATTAGAGCGAATATAATATAATCAATTCACAGAGGTACAGTTACAAACAACCGCATGTCCATCATGTATTTAAACCAATGAGCTTATACGCATCCCGAGATACGACACCTCATCGCTATTTTTAGGTCTCTTCACTAACTTCTGTGGTTAGTAGAACAGTAATAGCACTAAGACTTGACATATAACTAGGCCACCGAGAATTGTTTTGTGGTATTGATCTAGGCCATTGATCTGATAAGTTTGTTATTTAATAAAATATTTGTGCTAAACACAGGCTTTTGATATTCTATCACATAAAATGTGCTCTAAAACAACTGAATAGGGATTATATTAGAAACTCCATCGATATTTTGATAACTGACAATCCCTCCCTATTAGAATTCAACCAGCTATATTTGAACAATATCCAAGTATCCTGAATAAAAATGAGCCGAAATAGTTCTAATCAATATTCCATTTACTCCGAAGTCAATTCTGCCGACGATGAAAGCATACTAAAGGAAACTTATCACTATACATTGATAGTTATTTTACTGGAATACATGGCCGAACCACGTTTTCATGTAAACTCTACTGGAGCTCCTCAACCATTAAGAGATGAAATGAACCAAAAAAGTAGAAGTGGTGAGTTTTTATTGAGAGAACAGTCAAGCATTGGCAGTTATCAGAATTCTAGCAGCGCAAAGGATTATCTTTTAGTTGCTCTCACAGAGAGACTTTCATTGATAACTAGGAACCAGATCAAAGTGACCGACCCAAATTTCAAAAGATGCTTGTTGAAGTTCTATAATGACTATTTCTTGGATCCAAATATGAAGATCAAACTGAAACAAACTTCTAATATCGAGGATATAGTTGCGTATTTCAGTCAGTCTGCCAATAAAGAATTGAATAAAGTACTTGTAGACAACTTCTCATTGGAGCTGTACAAACAAGTTGCCTCTTTTTTAGAGTTGCTTATCAATTGTACCCCAGAAAAATACATGGCTGACTTCAAACCTAAACTCGAAGCTATGAAGTCCACTTTCGAACCTAATAGATATAGACCACTCACTAAAAGATACTCTTTAGATATGAACTCAAATGTACCAATAACAGCGCAAAGACAACCGTCATGGAATTTAGATGACATTTCTCATATTGGTTATTTTATGAAGCTATTTGCTATGGACAAGATGAAAATACAATATGATGTTAATGATATCCTCAAACATCTATCACTGTCATCTTACAAGAATGAGCTACTAGAACTCAGAGTGAAGGTTAAGAACTCGTCGTTCTCTTTATCCGTTAGTGATTTCCCTACTGAGAGAGAATATAGAAATTGGCAAAATTATATTTTTGGAGAAACAACTCAACTTATTGATAAGTTTTCTTCGGAGCAAATATCAAATATAAATGCGCCAACACCATGCATTCCTTCCAATCGTAAAGCCATAATATCCAAGTTATTTGAATTGATTATCCAGTCAGAGTATAAGAATGATGAAAAAGTACTCGCATTATCTAAGGAATCTACGTTCTTTATTTTTAAGTGTGCAAAATATTGGTTATCTGACTTTCCATCAACAATTGCCTCATTATTTTTTGCTGCTATGAATAAAGTATTATTTACAAACGATATGCTTAACGTAGAGTTTGTTGAGAAGTCGATAATGATGGTCTCCAACCTATTTTTGAGATCAAGGGAAACCAAAGAACTAACCACATGGAATAATTACGATAGAATACTATGGGTGAAAACCTTACGGGTGATTTGTTCAAAGACGTTTAAATCTATAAGCATTCTATTATCTAAACTATTTGACCCCAATTTGCCATCTTTTTCACCGTACTTATCCTTTTATTTTACAATAAAGTATACTGATAGATACACTGAGGATTACTTGAAATCAACTTCTTTTGAGAAAAAATGGGCAGAGTCTCTAAGAAATAATATCAACAGGGCTTGCCAAACCTATTATCAATCCTTGGTCTCAACCTTACCTAGAGATGAAACATTAGAAATACAGCATATTCAAGATATTGCAGAAAAGATATACAAGATGATTGAAAAACTACAGAAGAAATACCCAAAACCGATGTTTGAAGATGTTAATATAGCATTTGTGGTAGCAGACTTTTTAATTAATGCATTCCTTGTTGATCTTGAAACTATGTTGCGTTTTGTAAAACACTATCACAAAATAGCTTCAAAGTCGATTGCGCCTGTAGATGGTTTGGAATGTTACAAGGCTATTGTTGATTTACGTGAAATATATGTTCAGATAAAACCGAATGAGCTTTTTCCTATAAACCTTGAGAGTATGTTTGGACAGTACTTACAAGCCCTGAATGATGACATCAAGAAAAGAATTATGCATGTAGTAAAATCATCTATAAAGGCTGAAAAATGGGTTAGGATGAATGACGCAACTTATTATAGTACCTCTATCGTTGATATATTTAGATTGGTGAATGAAGCTGTACAAATCTTTACGAAATTTGATTGGGAAGATCAATATGAAATTGCTTATCTAACTACCAACATCCTAAGTGAGTTCACTGAGGGTTTAAAATATTACTGTTCAAAACTTCAAAACTTAGCTGAAAATGATTTACAAATGGATGTAATAAATCTAATTACTGTAACACCAGAATCAACACCATTGTCATCAGGCATAGAAAAATTAGACAAGAAAGGAAAGACATGGAGTTTTCATCAGATGAAAAGGGCATTGAAGTCCAAACCATCAATAATGGTTCCAGCTCCATATGAGTATACTGTTAGGACATGTGTTATACTTAACAACCTGGATGCAATGCTGGGTATGATAACTCGTCTCGATGAACTTGTAAAGCCGCAAGAATTGTCTAAATACTTATCAGAGGCTAAAGCAAAGCCTAATAGAAGTACTGAAAATTCTAACAATATTAATCACATATTTACCATCAGAGTTTTAAATACAATGGAGGTTCATGCTGACACTAATGATGGGTTTTCAAATCTTAGAGTAACTCTAAATGACTCTAATCAAAAATCGGAATTGGGATCTACTAGAATAATAGAAGATTCTCTAAACCCAATTTGGGATGAAGAATTTGAACTACGAATTTCTAACAAAGAAAAAGCATATATTGACTTTCTAGTCTGGCACCATTCTGATGCCAAGAACACAAAGATGGTAGAACTATGTGCAAAAGGACACGTTGTGTTGGATCCAAAGCGTTTTTCTGATAATGGCTTACCATCAGAAATGTCCATAGCAATGTCTCCCAAGGGCCACCTAAATATACATGTCACTCTAGAGACTGAGAAAATGGATCCACTTTTTTGTATTGGGAATGCCTACCGCACAGCACTAAGATCAAAGGAAAAACTATTAAATATGATTGTTACTAAATTTTCTACTGTTGTTGCACATATCATTTCAAAGAACACCTTGAAATTCGTTAAAGCTGAAAAGAAAAATTATGTTGGAAAGGACGCAGAGGAGGTTGTTTATGACGCAATTGTTCCTCTATTCGATTACTTAAATTCTAATTTAAGTATCCTGGCATCGGAACTTCCAAAAGAATTATTATTCGAGGTTATACTAAAAGCATGGGATGTCATTTTATTAAGAGCCGATTCCATGCTTCTTCCTTCCTTGTCTTCGATATCTTCTAGCGGTCTTGTAAACTCCGCTAGAAAATCTATATGGAGAAATTCGATCAGTTCTAATCCTACGATATCAGGCTTTGGGAAACCGCTAACAGAAGAAGATATATCTATTGTATTTAAATGGTTGGATGCATTGTGCATCGATTTCTTCCATAATGAAGGCGCAGGTCCTTCCATAGAGAATTTAAAGAATGTCAAATATACAAATATGTTAAACATTCCAAAGTTTTATGGTACATCAGTACCAGAATTGAAGAAGCTGATTTTACAACTCGAGAAGAGCTACGATCAGTATTTAGATCACATATACAATCAAGACCATGCGACTATTCAATTAATCAGGACTCAAACTATGGGTGTTTCGAGACATGCTACAATCATGGGTAGTTCAACTAAGGCTACGCGAGAACAATTGAAAGATATTATCAAAGAAGAAGAGCATGATCCACTGAAAATATCTGCTGATAAAATGGATGTTATTTTGAGGATTCTCTTGGCCAAAGGGGAGTTCCATTTTGTCTATAAAAATCTAGAAAGAAGGAAAAAATTACTAAAGAAGATGGAGAACAAACGTATGGCTCGCAATGCGGCAATGGGTAAAAAAACGATACAGTAACTGTTTGGAATTCTGAAACCCTGAAGCCATACAAGACTAAAAACCAACTTTTTATGATAAATACAAAAATTCACTCACCACTACTGGTTTGTAACTATAAATTGCACAATTACGACAAACGACATTTATACTAGATAAATATGAACTGTACTAATAGTTAGGGATATATAGATATTGATGTACTAAACCACTTAACAGTTGTAATATTTTTAATTATTTGTTTTTTTCGTAATATCATCGATGATGGAGAAATATAAGTCAATGAAGTCTATACATTAGTTTTGAATGAAACTGTTAATATTGACACTAATACTTCACAAAATGGTGTACTGAATATATAATTTTTGTTACGGCAACTGCTTAATTGCTATATTACCAGATTCTGATAATTATGCAAATGTACACCCATCGTCCAATAAGAACATTTTTGCCAAAATAATTCAGCCAATAAGTGTTGAAAATAACTGCACCGTCGAGACAATTAGACAGGTTGTGCCCATTGTAGAACGTAAATAGCTGCTGAAACAACAATAATACTAACAGGCAAACTTAATACAACGTATCCCCAGAATAAAATATCGGCCATTTCGGCTTCAAAGAACTCATTTAGTTGGGTGATTTGGGTCAACTGAATAGCCGGTGGTGACACAGTTAGTAAGAAACCAACAACCAAAAAGATGGGATCATCTAAAATGCTGACGTTAATATATTTAACTGCAGCAGCAATAATTGGAAGCAAGAACATCGATGGGAGTATCATTCTACCGATGATTGACCCTACAATCAGTTTCTTGTAATTATGAGTTCTTCTAAAGGTCTCTTCCGAAGGGTAAAGGTTTGAACCAAGAACAATCAAGATCAGAGGAATGGAGACCGACCCAAGCTGAGTCACTGCCTCTGCCAAAGTGTTGTTGATGAAACCATCGTCTTGGAATAGTTCATGTTGTAAAGGTGGAATAGCAGCAACAATAACTGAGGCTATCATTGACCATAAAGGTGGGTTTAAATAGGACAATATCTTGTTTACTATACCACGGGAATTATCCACAATCTTTTGGCTGAATGTACTAGGGACATAGTTCATACTGGTTGCTTCCGATGAAGCACCTGTCTGAGCCAGTGCGGATGTTGCCAAAGATGATCTGCTTTCCAAATGAGCCTGTACTTGAGAAGGTGGCATATGCTGAGTGTTTTCACCAGACCATCTCATCAGCTTATTATAACCCCAACTCCATCTTAGCATCTGTCCAAATTGCTGGAATATCAGCAAATATAAGATACCTCTGGAGGCAACGTTATCTCTGTTATCGTTGGGTATCTGGTCCCAAACCAAGTTGGGCAAAGTGTATGCCAATGATAAAGTTAAGGAAACCGGCAGAGAGTTACTGTTCCCAAATATGGAATTAGCCACCACAAAATTAGTCTCATCTCTGTCCAGCTTCAGCACTCGGGATATAAGTCTTCCTGAAAAGAAGGATATGAAGGTAGTGAGACCGAAGAATAGCGGTATTATAGCGATCTCCAGAATCTTGGCCATGGACAACGACCTAGCCAGCTTACTGAAGATCAGTGCCGGTGTGAACAAGTCCACATTGAGCGCTGATATAGCCTTCTGGGCCTTCTTTGGGAGCAAACCTGAACGGGCACTCCAAAACCCTGCAAATGATATTATAACCACTTGCATAACAGATTCGAAAACCTGATATGCAATTTGGCCAAACGAAAACGTTTCCGGAGTAGCCATCAAATAACTGTGTTGATTTATTGTATGTATATTGCTGTTGTGCAGACCAATATCAAAGAAATGTATTCTTTAACTATGATATAACCTACTTCTTGTTCTTATATATTTCCTTCTTATCACAGTGAGAAACTCAAAAGAAAATTAAGTTGGAACACACCCTCTGCCCATTATATTAAGAGTAACATACTACTTTTAAAGGGTTAGCGTACGATATTTGATAACATCGAAAGGGCATCCACAGCTGAACCCAAGGTCCCCCCCTCCCTAGAGCTCATCGAATTCTCCCCAGTCCCTCATCGCACATTGAAAGACAAAGCTGAGCCCACTCTTTGAAAAAAGAAATGAGAGAATGAAACCAACCCCTCCTTAGTGCAGTGCACATGATAAGGATTTCAGATGATTTGCCATGCGTTCAAACACCCTCTTTCACAAGAGATAGATCAGGAAAGTTGTGAAACCTTTAGTTGTTATTGCAATGTTGATTTCATCTTCTTATCTGCACTTCGAGCAATAGCCTATAGTGGTCGCTGATAACGGCATGTAGGCATATAACCGACTATGTCAATAAGGCATAGAGCTAGTTGTTTTAATCATATATAATGTTATAAGTACTTTCTTGTATTTAGATTATCAAGTTGCTTCCTCTGTATGGGAAGGATGGAGCCTGGAGAGCGGAGATAGTCTTGTTGCTGCCGATTCTCTCTGGGAAGCCCTCGAAGGAATTAGCGTATGTGGCTACGGAGTGTGCGATCAGCTTGGTGTTGACCAAGAATGCGTCCCATGCCAAGTTCGAGATGTCATCACACAATTGGTGGTAGCACTTGTCTAGGACACCACCGTTGAAGACGTTCTTCTTCTCTGCACCGGTGGCAATACCACCGGCTGGGATACCGTTTTCGATGAAGCCGACGTAGTCGGAACGGCCATCGAATGGGATCAGAGTGTAGTTTAGGCCCTGGTCCTTGTAGTAGTTAATGTACAAGTCTCTCAATTCTTGGGATCCTGGTGGGTTGACTGTGTTGTTAGCGTCGTAGACCTCGTATTCGTAGTTTGGAGAGGCCATCATATCGTAGTCCATGAATACTCTCAACTTCAAGTTTTCTTCCTTCGACAAGCTGTTGGCGTAGTAGTTGGAGCCTAACAGGCCTTCTTCTTCAGCAGCCCACCATGCAAATCTGACCTTGTTGTTAATCTTGAAATGGGTCAGTTGCTTAGCGACAGTCAATAGAGAAATGGTACCAGATCCATCGTCGTTCAAACCTGGACCTTCTTCAACAGAGTCAGAGTGAGCACCCAAACCAACGATGTTGTTCTCGTCACCGTGCTTAGTGTCTGCAATAATGTTCTTAGTCTTGATCTTTCCAACGTAAGAGTCCATAGCAAAATACAAGGAGTAATCTGGGTCAAATGCCAACTTGGCAATAATCTCCTTACCAGTTACGTAGGTGACACCAATGGTGGAAACTGTGTGGTTAGTTGGAGCACCCAAGGTACCCTTTAGACCATCTAGGGACAATGGTTCGTTGTCGTAGATGACCACGGCGTGGAATCCGTATTTACCGGCCAAGTCAGACTTGACACCAAATGGACACTCACCTCTTTCAATCAAGGCAATGTCGTGCTTGTGCTTGGAACCCTTGCGGTGGACAGCGGCGAAGTCCTTCTCGTGACAACCCAAGTTAGGAATCTCAATCACACGGCCAACAAATGGCTTAACTGGTGGCGACAGAGCAAAAGCTGTGGTGTTCTTGAACGTCTTACCAGTTTTGGCATCGGTCAGGTTATAAGATCTGATTTTGCCAGCCAAGGCATCGAATTCTTGGACAGAGACGTCGTAGTAGTCCTTCATGTCATCGAAGGCGTCCAGGATGTAGTCGATGGTCTTGCCATGGCCTGGAGAACCAATAACACGGGTTGGGTGGCCAAACTTTTTCTTACTCTTCTTGGCAATCTTTAGAAGGTCATGAGCGGTCTTGTTCAAGTCATCCAGTTCAATCTTGTCTTGCAACTTGTCAGACTCAACAATTGGCTTCAATAAGTATGGGACATGTGGCTTCCACAAGAAAGACCAGAAACTCTTCTTGCATGGACTCACATCCTCATCATCGTCCTCATAAACTTCAGCAGCATCCTGCTCAGAGTGTCCTTGACTCAAGGCATCCTTAACACCGGAGATGATTGAGTCCCAGTCAGTCTCCTTTGTCTCCTTCAGAGCGGACAGGTCAAAGGCCTGTTGTTCACCATAAAATGGCAACACGGAAGCGTTACTATAGGCTACCAGAGCAGCAGTTACAGCAATAGTAGAAAACTTCATTCTTTCGAGTATGAGTGTATCTACTTTTGGTTCTATATAGGTAAGTGTGAGTAACAATTCAAATATAATTGGTAAGAAAATGCAAGACTCCTTATATTGGAAAGAATTTAAAGTCAGAAGCCCCGGGGTGTGTGTAATAATTAATTCATTGAAAGGTGGGAAAGCAACAATTGACTGTAGGTGATGAGCAAAAAAAAGAATTAAATTCAGATTAGGGATCAAAGGAAATTAGATTGAGTCAAGAACCAAGTCAAAAACGATGTGGCAGATGATAATTCTGCTCGTATAACATATAGGTTATCAGTTTCAACATTGGATTAAGCAAATGACACCCGTGATAAAATCCCACTTCCCTGAATGTTGTTCATTGATATTCATCCATGAATGTAAAATTCAACAACCTTGTAGTTGTGTTCCATTTCTGTCAAAAGGAAGGAGATATGATATCAATACCAGTTTTCACAGAGAATTAAAATTGACGGCATAATACTGGATTATATCCATTCAACAATTTTATAAAATTACAGTTAAGTTCTCATGCCTTATCGTAAGCACCTTTGCAAAGTGTTATATACCAGCCGCTGCATCAGTGCGTCTTGAAAGGCAATAAAGCTATGGAGAATGTGTCAAAATAGTAGGGTAAAAAATAACCCTAATGTACTGCTAACAACGAACCCTAATTTGATGGGGATAATCAGATAATATCACTTTAGAGAAACCCTAAACTCACATGATAGGTACTCTCAAACGTAAATTCCAGGCAGATTACAACTTGAGTGTGTGACCCCATATAGAGGCCAATAACGGCTGTGGGGGGGGGGGGGGCAGGCGCATGCTGCCCGGTTATTGCTACCAAGTCATGTATATCTTTCAGTGTACCAATTGCTTGAATTTGACTTCCCAGTTCGTTGTTACCATGTCTGTAGTTTAAGTTGTGGTTCACAGTAGTCATTCCTTGGCTTATTGCTGACTGTCCTAGTTTGGGAATGTGCATACCTTTCAAGCATACTAGGGGTGGAAAACGCGTTGTTGCGGGGATGAAGAGAATATCAAATCTAGAGAATATTTGGAACATCCTTAGTCCCAATAGGGAAAGGAACCAAATGGCTCATGACTACTAACGCGAAAAATAGTTCTTCTTTTGGCATTTCGTCGAAATTCTCTTTTTTTTGCGTTCTATGTGGAAAAACGCGAAAAATAGAAGAGGGAAAGCGATGCTGTGGAAAGCAGAGGGGAAAGGATGTGTACACGGGGGAAG
>ERZ1036435.282-NODE-282-length-32030-cov-11.493385_pt1 | contig 32030 bp, 14 predicted proteins | sample MGYA00514223_ERZ1036435 | MGnify/ENA primary metagenome ERZ1036435 (study PRJEB33795, sample SAMN09464927) | human gut metagenome | host: Homo sapiens | place: USA: Stanford, California | collected 2016-08 | study: EMG produced TPA metagenomics assembly of the... | reverse complement strand
CCCCACCTCTCTCCGCCTCTCTCCGCCTCTCTCCGCCTCTCTCCGCCTCTCTCCGCCTCTCTCCGCCTTTACCTGAAAAGGGTTAAAAGGTTCGATGGGGAGGTAAGACAAAAAAAAGAGACGCGAAAAAATTTCCCTCACTGATCTGTAAATTTTGGTGGCTCTCTTCAATGACCTGAAACAAGATACCTGATGTTGTTGGAGCTTTTGGGCAACGATTGCAAACATATACAGGCTAATCTGTTTACGGATGGTACGCGAAAGCTTCTCTTAAATGCCTTTAGCGAAGCTGAGAATTTGTATTGTCTTAGAGCATACCTTTCCCATCGGTTACTGCTGCCGTAACAGCCCGAAAAAAATGATCCCCATGTGTTAGCCGAGATATGATTGCTTCCAAGTAAACAACGGATCGGATAATTGTTTTACCGTTTTGCACCATCAAATACCATACAACAGTTTTACCGATAAGAGAAGAATTTAGTAAAGATGGATACGGGTAACTGTGTAATAAAAAATACCCGGGAATACGTTCTCTTTCAGTGGCTCTCAAAAAAGAAAAAGGTACAAGCAATGCTAAACCCAATCCTTTGTTCCTATAGCGGGAGCTGGATCTCTCATACATAATTTTTTTCTTTTTTTCACTATTTGCCGCTGACTGTGTAGTATATAGATGTGCAGGTAGTCCCATTAAGCGCAAGCCTCAGAACCCTGTATTTTTGCATTCTTATGAGAGCGTATTGTTTGTCAGCCAGAAGAGAATAAAAGTGTCATCATTGCCCACTTCAGTAGTGCCTATCGTAGTGGGAGGGTTCCGAGATATACACCCAGCGCTCATGGAGCTGTAGAATAATATGAAACTGAGAATAACAGTGGGTAGTTCTCCACCAATATTATTCTATACCATGTAAATTGACACCAAACCGCAACTTCGCGGTGCCGTTTCTTCTCTAGTCTTGAGTTGAGAGTATCGGCGGTCGGCGGCTAAACATCCTCTTTTGGGTAAAAACGGGGCTGAGGGGTGTTGAACGGAGCTCCGCGGCTTTGACCTCAAAATTTTGGATTTCGTTTGGAGCCTCAGAGATCTCGCACGTTTTGCCTCTTTCTTATATTCATTCTACAGTGTCTTCTTCGGATACATCCCACTTTCCCTACTTTATTCTTTTCACCGGCTTAATCAGCATCACTTCACTTCACTCTGTGGGGGGTGGGAGTATAAAAGGGGGACATTAAGTTCTCCCTAAGCTGGTTTATTTTTCTTACTTCTGAAGTACATTGCCTATTGGCGGCTATTTTGTTTCATAGTGTTGTTATATTTTTTTTTCTTTCAAAAAGTCTGCGATAAGTGGAGTTTCTATTTTGTATTCTGTGTTAACTCTAATAACCTTGGAACTAGGATAAACAACTAAAATAGTTTAGATATTCGTGAGACCAGTGAGGCCGCAGATTTAATTATATTGGAATTAGGCTAATGCATATTGATGGTAGTGAAAAGGAGCCCCTTCAAGATGAGGAGGGAGATATGAAGTCCAATGAAGACGACATAGTAGATGTTTCTTTGGATTCAACTACTGACGGGATCATGAAAGAAAGAGCGGATGGAAATTTCTATAATGATAGTGATGTTAGATATATTCAGAAAGCGTATAGCCAAAAGGAAATCGAAACTCTTTTGGGAATAGATTATCCTTCTTGGTCGTTGGAATCAGAGTTACCATTGACTTCAGATGAAATCTTAGAAATATTTGACTCACTAACTCATAAATTTGGATTTCAAGAAAGTTCGAAAATTAATATATATCATTTGTTCATGTCTCAATTGGACTCTAGGGCGTCCCGTACCACTCCACTTAGTGCACTTATATCTTTACACGTTTCATACATTGGTGGTGAGCATGCCAACTACAGAAAATGGTATTTTGCCGCTCAGCTGGATCTTGATGAAGAAATCGGTTTCCAAAACATGAAATTGCATGGGAGAGCACGTAAACGTAACTCAAAATTGGCAAAAAAGAGAGGAGTATCAATAAAAGAACAAATTTCTCAATGGCGCCAAAGAGAACAAGAATTTGTTAATTCTTACCCAAAAATTACTTTTGATCATAGTCAATTGAAAGACGCCACTAACCTTACAGCAGCAAATTATCGATGGAAATTGAAAATGAAAGACCTAACCCCAAAACAAATGGTTAGGCAGGTTGCATTATATTTGTTATGTTGGGGTGAAGCAAATCAGTTACGATTTGCACCTGAATGTCTCTGTTACATCTTCAAATGTGCAATGGATTACGATACTTCTGAAACTATCGGAAGCGAAGAAAATACTAGATTTATACCATGCTATTTAGACGACGTCATCTCACCACTTTATTATTTTATTCGTGATCAGCTGTTTGAAAAGAAGCAAGAATCCTTAAAATGGATCAGGAAATCGCTAGATCACAACGATATTATCGGTTATGATGACATCAATCAGCTTTTTTGGTATCCTGAAGGAATTGAAAGAATAGTATTGAAAGATGGGCAGAGATTAGTCGACATCCCAATGCAAAAACGATATCTTTTTTTAAAAGACGTTGTTTGGTCAAAGGCTTTTTATAAGACGTACATTGAAAAGAGAAGCTGGATGCATTGTATCACGAATTTTAATAGATTTTGGATCATTCATCTTGCTCCCTTTTGGTTTTTTACATCTTTTAATTCTCCAACACTGTATACTAAAAATTACATTCAACTACTTGATAACCAGCCAACGATGCAAGCACGATTATCGGTCATGGCATTTGGTGGGAGTATCACATGCTTGATTCAAATCTTTGCTACAATTTTTGAATGGCAATTTGTACCGAGAACATGGCCTGGAGCCCAGCACTTAACAAAAAGATTTATTGGTTTGATATTATGTTTGTTAATTAATTTCGGACCATCAATTTACATATTCGGATTTTTTGACCTCAATGTTCACTCGAAATCTGCATGTATTCTTTCGATTTGCCAATTGATAATAGCAGTTTTTACTACTTTTTTTTTTGCCATTCGACCTCTAGGCGGATTATTTGGAACATATTTTAATAAATCAAAAAACAAAAGAAGATACATCTCTTCTCAGACATTTACAGCATCATTTCCTAAATTAAGTGGAAGAAGCAGATTATTCTCATGTGGTCTATGGATATTCGTATTCATTGCAAAATATGTTGAATCTTACTTTTTTTTAACGTTATCGTTGAAGGATCCCATTAGAGCTTTATCAATATTAGATCTGTCTAGATGCAGGGGTGACTTCCTATTGGGGAGGAGCTTGTGTCGTTGGCAATCGAAAATTACATTACTGCTAATACTGTTGTCGGATCTGACACTATTCTTTTTGGATACGTACCTGTGGTATATTATTTGTAACTGCGTATTCTCTATCGTCCTATCATTTTCTCTTGGTGTTTCAACATTAACCCCATGGAAGAATATATATTCCAGACTACCAAAAAGAATTTATTCAAAAATATTAGCAACATCCGAGATGGACATAAAATATAAGCCAAAAATTTTAATATCACAAATATGGAATGCTATTATCATCTCTATGTATCGAGAACATTTATTATCAGTGGAGCATGTCCAAAAGCTGATATTTCAGCAAGTAGACTCAATGATGCTTGATATTAGAACTTTGAGGTCGCCTACCTTTTTCATAGCACAAGATGATTCGACCTTCAAATCGCTTGATTTCTTTCCATCAAACTCTGAGGCAAAAAGGAGAATATCTTTTTTTGCTCAATCACTGTCGACCCCATTGTTGGATCCTGTCCCTGTTGAATGCATGCCAACTTTTACTGTACTCATACCACATTACACAGAAAAAATTCTACTAGGCTTACGTGAAATAATTAGGGAAGAATCACAAAGCAGTAAAATCACAGTATTGGAATATCTAAAATACCTTCATCCCGAAGAATGGGATTGCTTTGTTAAAGATACAAAAATTCTTAGCGCTGAGAAAAAAGCAGACCAGTATCATACGGTGGATGAAAGCAGCAATACGATATTAAACAAAAAAGAACAGCAGAATCAGATGTTTTCGTCATTTGAATCCGTAGGTAGTATATCAACGGAAAGGGACCTATTGAATGAGCAGATGAAAGATATGCCTTATCGTTGCTTTGGATTTTGTTCCTCAGAAAATATATATACAATACGAACCAGAATATGGGCATCATTGAGATCACAAACTCTTTACAGGACAATAACAGGATTTATGAACTATTCAAAAGCAATCAAATTGCTCTATCGAATTGAGAATCCATCAATGGTAGCATTATATGGTGATAACGTTCCATTATTGGAAAATGATATAGAGAGTATGTCAAACAGAAAATTCAAAATGATAGTAGCAATGCAAAGATATTTAAATTTCGATGAAAACGAAAGAGAGGGTGTTGAGTTGTTATTGAAAGCATTTCCTTATTTATGTATATCTTTCCTAGAAGCACATAAAGAGGGTGATGACAAAGATTTGACATATTACTCCTGCTTGACAAATGGAAATGCACCAATTGATCCCAAAACAAATTTTCGAACACCTATTTACCGAATTAAGTTGTCTGGCAATCCAATTTTAGGGGATGGAAAGTCTGACAATCAAAATCACTCTATCATTTTTTATCGTGGTGAATACATTCAGGTTATCGACGCAAATCAAGACAATTACCTAGAGGAGTGTTTAAAGATAAGGTCCATACTGAGAGAATTTGAAGAGTATTCCATAAATACCGTTATTCCCTATATTCCAGGAATTGATTATGCAGAGGAACCTGCTCCTGTGGCTATTGTAGGGGCTCGTGAGTACATATTTTCTGAGAATATCGGTGTTCTTGGTGATATAGCCGCTGGAAAAGAGCAAACATTTGGTACGTTATTTGCAAGGACATTGGCTGAAATAGGTGGTAAATTGCATTATGGCCATCCCGACTTCATAAATGCAATTTTCATGACTACTAGAGGAGGGCTTTCAAAGGCCCAAAAGGGGCTTCACCTTAACGAGGACATATATGCAGGTATGATCGCTATTTGTCGAGGAGGAAAAATAAAACATAGTGATTATGTTCAATGCGGAAAAGGTAGAGACCTAGGTTTTAATTCAATACTAAATTTTACTACTAAAATAGGAGCTGGTATGGGAGAGCAATTGCTTTCTAGAGAGTATTATTATTTGGGTACACAACTTCCTATGGATAGATTTCTGTCCTTCTTTTATGCTCACCCAGGATTTCATTTGAATAATCTTTTCATTTCATTGTCGCTGCATCTTTTTTTCATGTTACTCATCAATCTGGGATCTTTGAATCATGAAACGATATTATGTCATTATGATAGAAACAAATCTATCACAAGCCTGCAAATCCCAATTGGATGTTATAACTTAACTCCGGCACTGCACTGGATCTCAATTTTTGTATTTTCCATATTTATTGTATTCTTTATTGCATTTGCTCCATTATTTGTGCAGGAATTATTGGAGAAAGGGATTTGGAAATCGATATTGAGGATATTACATCACTTACTGTCGATGGCACCGTTGTTTGAGGTGTTTGTATGTCAGATTTATTCTAACTCAATATTATCAAATTTGACATTTGGTGGTGCCAAATACATCTCTACTGGGAGAGGACTGGCGATAACTCGAATAAGTTTCCCAACATTGTATTCGCGTTTCGCAATAATTTCGATTTATTCAGGAATACAAATATTTCTTATGTTGGTCTTCGCATCTGCATCAATGTGGCAACCTGCATTACTATGGTTTTGGATATCTGTTGTTTCTTTATGTTTTGCACCTGTGTTATTCAATCCTCATCAATTTTCCTTCATGGAATTCTTCATTGATTATCGAAACTTTTATATATGGTTAGCAACTGGGAATTCGAAGTATGTGAAAGAATCATGGGCAACATTTACAAAGAGTTCACGATCACGGTTCACTGGATTTAAGCGGAAAACAATAAATGATATATCGGAAGGTGAGATGGTATATTCGACAAAAACAAGAGTTTTGAATGTTTTCTTTTCGGAGTTGTTTTGTATTTTGTTTGTCCTGGTATTTGATTTTACAGCTTATACCTTTATGAACGCTCAGACTGGAGTTAAAAGAGTAAGGCCTTCTAATTCGGTGATGAGATTAGTTGTCGTTACTATATTACCAATCCTGTTGAATATGGTAATATTATTCGGGCAAGGTATTTTATCTGTTTTTATTTTCCCTGTGATATCTTGTTGTTCGGCAGCAATAGGTAATCAAGTATCGTTTGTGACACACCTAATTTCTGTTATCATATACGCCGTTGACTTTGAGCTGATGTGGTTTTTGGAAGGTTGGAACTTTCCTCGAACACTCATTTTGTTAATTACAGCCATAAACCTACACATTTTTTTATTTCGTTTGGTCACCATTATATTGGTCACAAAGGAACATAAAGCGAATAAAACAAATATAGCCTGGTGGACTGGAAAATGGTATAATACCGGTTTTGGATGGTCAATTATAACTCAGCCCTTTCGGGAATATATTATCAAGGTGATGGAAATGAGCTATTTTGCCGGTGACTTTGTATTAGGACATTTTATACTGTTCTTACAAGCTCCGATAATATTAATTCCCTTCATTGACTATTGGCATTCAATGACATTGTTCTGGTTACGACCTACAAACTTAATTAGAGGGAGGAGGATATTTGGAAGAAAGCAATCTCGACGTAGAAGGAATACTGTTATAAGATATTTTTTCTTTTACTTTCTCACATTAGCGATTTTTATTGGTATCTTACTAACTCCATATTTTGCTCATAAATTTGATATCCAAGCAGATGATTTGTTGATAGGAACTATTCTTGACGGTATAATTCAGCCAAATAATCAAAACAATAATGACACTGGAGCAAGAGCACCACCAAACATTATGAGGAGTACGCCTAAAGCGAAACCTGTTAAAACTGTTTCCTAATAATAAGTGATGGATCCGTTTAAAGTTGAAGAATTGAAATCACCGAAACTCAATAAAAATTTTGTTTCCGGACATCCAATAATGATAACTTCGAATAATAACTTTGAATGTTATAGAGTGGCCGCTATTATGTGAAATGCATACGTGCGATAACAGATAAATTTATTGATTGTCTCTAGTCACCCGTGCACAATTGAGCTTTGTAATAGGCTGTGAAAATTAGAGTAGATAAGCAAGTCTGCTTCATGGCAATCCGTTTCTACGTGGATCAACTATTTCAGAATCCTTTATTTCCCGCAACAATTACTCGAAAATCACCTACGGTTAAATAACGGTAACTTATTTGAAACCCTGACCTTGTTTATTTTTCGTGGGACAAATCCCCTAGAGGGAAAAAATTTTCACTTTTCGCTCGCACTGTATTTGTTTACATATCCAATTTTTATTCTCCTTTTAATCTTTACCATTAGTATTTAAGTAATCAGCAAAATTGATATTTACTTGATAGAGATCTTTTGCTTTCCTGGAGGCGGCGTAAATCACCAGAATTGAAGTGTAATTAACTAATAAGACTGCTAATTTGCAATATGTTTTTCAAAAACACTTTAGCAGCATTAACTGCTGCCAGTGCTTTATTTAGTACTGTAAAGGCTGATGATCTACCACCTATTGAAATTGTTGGTAACAAGTTTTTTTTCTCTAACAATGGTTCTCAGTTTTACATGAGAGGTATTGCCTACCAAGCTGATACTGCAAATGCTACTTCAGGTGCCACTATTAATGATCCTTTAGCAGACTTTTCATCATGTTCAAGAGATATTCCATATTTGCAACAGCTTGCCACAAATGTTATTCGTGTCTACGCTGTCAATACATCTTTAGACCATGATGAGTGTATGAAGGCCTTAAATGATGCTGGTATCTATGTCATTGCTGACCTTTCTGCACCAAAGACATCAGTTAACAGAGACAGTCCATCATGGGATCTTGAACTATATGAACGTTACACTTCTGTTGTCGATATGTTTGCCAACTACTCAAATGTTTTGGGTTTCTTTGCAGGTAACGAGGTTACTAATAACTCTACCAACACTGATGCTTCTGCATTTGTTAAGGCAGCTGTTAGAGACACCAAGCAATATATTAAATCGAAAGGTTACAGAAAGATCCCTGTTGGTTATTCTTCTAACGATGATGCTGATACTAGAGTTTCAATTGCTGACTACTTTGCATGTGGTGACGAAGACCAAAGGGCTGATTTTTACGGTATTAATATGTATGAATGGTGTGGTAACTCCAACTTACAAAAATCTGGTTATGCTGACAGAACTAAGGAATTTTCAAATCTGTCAATTCCACTTTTCTTCTCTGAATATGGTTGTAATGAAGTCACTCCAAGACTTTTCACTGAAGTTCAAGCTCTATTTGGAGATCAAATGACTGATGTGTGGTCCGGTGGTATTGTATACCTTTACTTTGAAGAAGAGAACCATTACGGTTTGGTCAGTATTGATGGCAATGATGTGAAGACATTGGATGACTTCAACAACTACTCTAAACAAATTCATAGCATAAGTCCATCTTCCGCTAACACTGCATCTTACTCAGCCTCTTCTACTTCATTGTCCTGCCCAACTTCTAACAGCTACTGGAAGGCTTCTAGTAATCTTCCTCCAACACCAGATAAGGATTTGTGTCTATGTATGGATGATGCTAACAGCTGCATTGTTGCTGACAAGGTTGATGAAGATGACTATAAGGACCTATACGGTTATGTTTGTGGTGAAATTGACTGTAGTGGTATTACCGGTAATGGTACGACTGGTAAGTATGGTTCTTACTCCTTCTGTTCTCCTAAGGAAAAGCTGAACTTCGTCTTGAATTTGTACTATCAATCTAAGGGTGGTTCAAAGTCTGACTGTGACTTCAGCGGTTCTGCTTCTGTCAGATCCGCCACTACCCATGCTGGTTGTGCTTCCGCCTTGAAGGAAATTGGTAGTGTCGGTACGAACTCTGCTACTGACTCTGCCACATACTCAGGATCTGGTACTGGATCCATGTCTACTTCAAAGGCTTCTGCCAGTGGCTCATCCAAGGGCTCCTCCTCTGCCAAGTCTGGTTCTGCAAGTGGTTCTTCGTCTTCCTCTTCTCGTTCTGCCACTTCCTCTTCCAAAAGCAACAAGAAGAATGCCGGTGTCAACTTGAAGACTGACTTATTCCAAGTTATTGCTACATCTGTCATTTCAATTTCCATGCTTGCTGGTCTTGGATTTGTTCTTGCTTAATTTCGGTTATAGAATGAACAGTTATTTTTATGTATGATTAAATTTTTTTCTATAATGGGATCTTGATTATCCTTAATTTTTTATATGTTCTTATGTATATGCCTTTGTTTATTTTTTAGATTATTACATTTTTATCGAGTTTTTGAACTACATATTTAGAAACACCACGTTACCATATTCCGCCAACCAAACAGAAATGTGACCAGTTAAAAATTATATGCCAATTCAGTATACATTTATAAATTACTGAAGAAAATTTTATGGACTATGTACACATTATGATCTTATATATCATATTCTCGATTCTTCATTTTAAGTGGTCATATTCTTAAGAGAACCATGTTTTGATAGTCTCCATATATGGAGCTGGGTAGTTCTGCAAAAGAGCCATTGCTTCTGAATGATTCATAGTGGAAAGAAGTTTCTTAACTGAATTTACCGCTTCAGCTGCAGCCTTATCTTTCAGAGAATTGTGGAATAGCGCTTGAACTACGTGATCAACCACAGTCGGTATGGCATCTGCTGAGCATACTGCCGGATAGTTGCCTTCAATCAAATGACTTAGAAATTTGTAGTTAAAACTTGATGCTTCCTCGTCTTCTAGTGTTGGTAAAGTTTTTAGCCAGCCATTAATATGTGAGTCAAAATTTGGTATATTAGTATTATAAGAGAAAAGAATCTTTGCAATCGCAGAACTAGCATTTTCCGTTGCAGTCCTATTCTCATCTGATATGGCATCGGGGATATTAACTACTTGCGATAGTGTTTCCAAGGATGGTATACATATGCTGTGATATGTTGTTGGGGCATATTCAGCACATGTGCCAAGCACAAATGCAGCAGCTTGACGAACACTAGCGTCTGGCGATACTAGGTATTCAACAATTTTAGGGGCAATTGAATCTTTGAAATTTGCGGATTTTTCTCCTCCATATTGAACCATGTCTCCAACAACTACCAGAGCAAAAATAATATTCATTGATTCGGAATCATTCAAGAAAGTTATGATTAGTGGCCATAGTGTTTCAAAGTGTTGGAGATATGATCCTTGAGTGGCTTTCAAGACAGCAGCAATAGACTTATTGATTTCATCCAATAAATCTTCATCGGTAAAGCCATCATACTCATCTTCATATTCCTCATTATATTCATCACCTTCGTTATGTCTATTTTTTACTCGCTCAAAAACATCGGATAGATTTGAAGAAACACCTTTAGTAAATTGAACCAAAGACTCATCGCTTAGACTATTGGCACCCATGATTGTAATACAATCCACAAAGGCGGAGTGATATATTTGTGTGATTTCCGGCATTGGTTCTGTCGTTATACCATGTATTAGTTTAGTGGCTGCTAAGTTCCAAAGCTGTAAAACTTGTTCATTTTGTAACCCGACAGTGGAAATCAAAGCAGATAGTAAATTTGGAATCAATCCAGCACCAGTAGCTCTGACACCATCGTGTAGATAAAAATCTAGAGATGGTACAGCGATTTCAGTCATCACTTCCTTGACGTAGCTTGCAAAGTTATTTCTTAAGACAGTACAATAGACTTGAAGAAGTTCCATTGCAGTGACTTTATCATCTAAAATAGAAGTATGAATGGCAATATGTTTACCTTGAATTTGAACAATATCCCACTCAGAGTATTGTTGAAAATTAGCAGCATCCTCCTCCTCGATCAAGCTAACGTCCTGTGTAGCCTTAGCGGTTTCTAGCAATGGAGGAATCACCATTGGTAAAAGTGGTACAAATTCCTCTTTTAGTATTCTACAAACTCTACTCCAGCCATGTTCCAAGTATGACTTCAACGGATCATCATCTTGAATCGTAGAGCTTTGTAGTCCTGCTAGTAAAGTTATTAATTCTACTGAGTGTTCAGAAAACTTCTGCTTACCGACAGCAAGAGCGATTAGAGTTGCACACTCGATACACTTACCCTTTAGTACACTGTTGCTATCATCAGACTCTACTTTCAAAACGTTTAATAATAACGGCATCAAAGTATCATAGTATTTAATGAATTTCTTCTCTGCAGCTTCTGCTATAAATGCAATTGTTGTTAATGCCTGTTCCTGTACATATAATTTATTACTCTGTAGCAGATTTAGTAAGTTATTCAATAAATCATCCAAATAAGGCTCCATTATAGATTGAGTTGCATGCTCAGAGAAATTAACCAAGGCAGCAGCAGCATGAGTTTGTACTCTTTCTACAGAGTCATTGGTTAACCTCGATATTAACGCTGGAAGAATTCTATTATGGGCGGTTTTTTGTATCAAAGGTGCAAAATCGGTAGATACTTGACCTAAAACGTTACAGCACCCATATTGAACTCGTGGATGAGGGTCAGCTATTAGTGGAATAACCATGTCTATAATTTTTGGAATTTCACCAATCAGAACGTCTTGACAACCTTCTGCGGCAGATGATAAAGCCATAAGAGCAGCAAAACGTTCTCTCCATTCTGCAGATGATATCATTTGTTGTAAGTATTGGAATAGTGTAGGAGCCAGATACTTGCCGCCAAGCTTTAAAGATACACGGTCTAAAGCTTGACGTGCGTGATCGTAAGTAGCTTCTTCATCGTCATCGGTATCATCAGAGGATTTCCACTCTGATGCTGAATCATCGTCAATTGAAACTTCTGTCATCATTATCAAACTGTCCATTATGATAGATTGGGCGTAGTTTTGATTATTTTTGCACATATGTGGAGCATTTTCGCTAAATGCTGTTAACAATTCTAATGCTGTTGTTCTTGCAGAGGTTTCAAGGTCCTTATTCTTGATGACCATGTCACAGAATTGAATTATCTGATCAAACATATCTTTGAATAATTTTGGAGCTAATTCAACTAGCTCGATTAGAGATTCAAATACTGAAGCCAATGCGTCATCTTTACCGTCATCCAAAAATTTAGGAAGACTATTTAGCAAACTTGGTAGCAAAACACCCAACTTTGACCAATTGGATTTTGGCAACTGTTTAAAATATCCAACAAAGGCAGTTACTGCTGCAATCTTGACCGAATCAGATTCATCTGTGAAACCAGATTCAAAAATTTGCAATATGTGCATTACGTCTACGGAGTTTATTAGGTGAGGGACCGATGTTAGTATTCTAAAACTGGATTCCCTGAAATTTTGATCAGGACTTTTTAGAGATTCAACTATTGTATGCAACAATTCTGGCCACTCAGGTAAATCCTCCTGAGCGCACTCGGCAATTGCGTCTGATAATTTGTGCCTTATAGAAGATGGTCTCTCAGCCATGAAGCCCTTTATTAATGTAGCTCTAATTTGCAACAATGCATTTGTGCTAATGTGGGTAATATTTTTTGCAATTATCACAGTCTTGGAGGATGGTGGAGCTCTAAGAGCCAATTTTCTGAATAGAACTGCTGATAATGCTGATGCGGTTAAGTCTTGGGATAGAGATGCTTGCTCAGACAAAAATATCAATAAAACTTCCACATTTTCAGGTGTGATCCATTCTTGGTTCAAGGTTCTCTCAGCTTCTGATCTAACATTGTTGTCAGCGGATGCAAATCCTTGGATTAAACCTAGTAACGTATTGTTAACTTCTGGAGAAAGAGCGGACATTGATATAATGATTGTGATTTACGATTTGGTATTGAGTTCTTAGTTCCTTCAATTCAATTTTTCTATGCTTATGATCGACCTTTAATAAAGTTGGAGTTATACTATGTAAAGTAGATGCGTCTTTAGAAGTACCTTGGATTCTGTAACCGATGCACCTAATTTTTATCTGCTGTCGTTGAAATAACTAGACGAGCTTTGGTAGATATTAAAGTAATGAGAGTGATTTCGAATAAAGCTAAAGGTGACTGCAAAAATTGTAATTCTCCTCACTGCCTATCAAATATTAGAATTTTGTTTCCTAAAGTAGTTCTAGTTTCTTATGAAGTTGAGTCCAACGAGTACCAATCAGGTGTAGTAAAGCAAGGACCACAGGTAGCTTTATTATCAATCTTAAGCTGTAGGTTATGAATTGTCTGAAAAAAAGCTCTTTAAATTGAAAACTTTATAAAAAAGCAGGCACTGAATCTGTAGAATTATAATTCAAAACCCACAATAGTTGCCAAATCACTAGGTTATATTTTGGTTCATCTTGAGCCCATCTCGTACGTACAAAAATTTTTCAGTTTTTATCAATTTTTTTGCAGAATTTTTCACATTTACCCGGTTAGAGAGCGAATCCTTTGTATCCGACAAGTTAATATTGTTCGTTTTGATTTGATGTTAAGTATATCAATCCATTCGTATTACAGATCAGATACAATTTAGTTTAGTTTGCAAATTCGAGATGGTAATAATTAGACTATATGTACACAAATATATATGGTGAGAACATAAAAAAAGAGGGGGGTAGTTAGAGATATAAAAAGATTCTATGAAAATCTTGATGGAGAAGACAGTCATGAAAATTATAGTAGTAGAGATGATCTTTGTGAATTTTAAGAAAAACGATGAGATTCTAGTCGGCAAGCAGTTAAGAAATATAACATATATGAATTTGGAGGATTGATCTAAGAAATGACATAAAAAATTGTGGATGATTCTATCATGGCAAAAATATTTCAAAGATATATCCTTGATGGTTTCCAATACTCGTGTTATACTTCTCTACAGCGTGTAAAAAAATCTTTATCATATTTTTTCAGTCACAGAAAATATTTGTTTCTAATATTTCTGTTTCTATGCAAAAGAAGATTTTCGTAATGATTGTAATATATGTTTGGGTTGGAATAAAATTAAGAAAAAACGGCTTCATAGCAGTTAATATTGATAAACTGTTTGAATGTTGCTATGTTCTTCCCAATTCTTAACGATGATTGTGATGAGATGGGTTCAAACGCTCCCTGGTAGCTCTGATCTCCTTATTTAGCTTCACAGCTACTTCTTCCAGCTTGCTGACTTCGTCACCCTTCTCGATGACAATGTAGGTCTTATTATCATCAAGTTTGATGTTTAGTTCCAAATCAGCAATAACTTTTTCCATAGTTGTAACAATTTTATCTTCAGGCAGACTGAATAATTCGGAAAACTTCTTAATAGATATCTTCTCGTAGAATCTTCTGTATGTGAAAACGTAAGTCTTCATGGTTTCGATTTGGATTCTTTCCGTTAGATTGTCAAGAACTTCAACAGAGTTTGGAAGCAAATTCCAGGTTTTGACACTCTTTAAGTATTCAAGACAACCCTTCCAGTCACCTTTTTGCATGGACTTTGCAGCATATAAAACATGTTCCTTGATAGATTCTGGGGGACCGTGAAAGAATGACTTGTCGAAACTTTCTACTAAACGACGTACAGACTTTTGGTAAACAGGAACCTTCTTTGTCTTGATACCAGTCAAGTATGCAGTCATTTGAGGAATTTCGATCAATAAAGAGGAAGTCATGAAGACCAAGTCAACAAGGTCAAGGTTGATGTGCTGGTGATAAGGTAGACATTGCTTTTCACGGTCTTCAGAGGAGCTTGAACTGCTTGAATTGGAGGCAATTCTCTGCAGACTTTGTTGACCCAAGATTTCTCTCAAGTGCGAACTTGCTAGAAGTTCGTTCAGGATTTGGTGACATTCCTCAATCTTACATAGTTTGAATGCAGAAAGACCCAATTGAACAACAACTCTGTTGAATAAAATTTGTAGAGATGGGTCAGACTTGTTAATATTGCTTTGTACCTTTGTCTTTAGAAGTAATTCCTTAGCGACCTCGAATTCGCCATTCAATGCAGTGTAGTATATGTGACTCAAAGTGGCACGCTTTTGTAGGAAAACATTATCTTGATTGGCCAGACTTTTGGACAGACCTTCTACAAGCTGAGAACAATATTCTTCATCTGCATTACCACTGAATGGGATGTATTTAGATTTGTAGCTAGATGGGACAGCCTTCCAAGCACTGTTTTCAATAATACTGATGAGCTTGTTGGATTTGTAGTAGATGTGATCCAATCTTCTCACAAAAGCACGGGCAAGCAGTTGTTCTTGTCTCTCTTCTGGGATAGTGGCTTCCATGTACAATTGAGTTCTTAGAAGCAAGTTGTACATATTTTGTTCATCTCTCAAACGTTCTAGGTAGTCACTAGAATGTGGGTCGATGTTCAATAGGGATTTCTTAAATTCATCATCCAATCTTTCGGTGAATGATAGTAGAGAACCCAAGATTTCTCTGATACCATTAGCATTTGGCTCTGGTTCTGTTTCCAAGTCGTCATTTCTGGCGGCAAGTTCGGTAACTTGGTAAGAAGAGATGTTTTCATCTAAGATGTCAAACAACTTGTTCAGGTCGTCGTGAGTAGACTTCCATTGGTCTATTGGTTGATATGACAGGTTAGTAGACTCCTCCAATCTGGTTGGGATCAACGTCAAGTAAGCTAGAATTCTCTCATATGGGGTCTTTGCGATGTTTAATAGTTCTTCCAAAGTCTTTATCAGTTCTGCTTGATTGGAGTTCTTCTTACCTCTGCTGTCATTGACGATTTGCAAACTGGCCATGAAACTGAATTCAGAAGATGCACTAGCCAAAGAAGAAAGATTGACACCTTTACCAGTGAAGACCTTGTTTTCCTCATTCAGAGGTGGAAGTTCTGGTTCTACTGTGTCTTCTTTATCGAACGATTGAGGATCTTCTCTGAATTTAGCTAGTAGAGCTTCATTCTCTCTTGCAATCTTCTTAACTCTTTGCTTGGTGGTGTTGAAAGCCTTTGAAACAGCTTTGTTTTTGATTTCGGTTTGTTCTGAGTTAGAAACCAAATCTTCAACTTGTGCAACAACCTTGACAAAAATCTTAGGAATACCGAAGTTTTGTTGCTGAGCTCTAACCAACAACCTAGTAATGGAGTCAAATTCATTCAAAATGGTCATCCAGTCATCAGACATTTCAGCAGTTTCAATCTTGTCATAAACGGCTTGCATTTCGTCTAGCAACTTCTCTCTAGCAGACTTGACAACCTTCTTTCCATCTTCCTCATCTGATTCGTCAGAGTCAGAGTAGCTGGCACCTTTGAGGAATTTGTTGCCTCCCTTTCTGAATTCAGGCTTCTTGAACCAATCTGGACCGTATGGCTTTGCATCAGAATCATCTGAGTCAAAATCGGATTCAGATTCAGATTCATCGTTGAATAGAGAGTCGTCAGACAACTCACCTTCTTCAGAAGATGATAGCAACTCCTCAGAAGAACTCAACAAGTCTTCTTCAGATGAAGAGCTGGTCTCATCATAGTTATAGTTTGTGGCAAAAAAACGAGACATATTGTGATTACTTCGTTGATTCTTTCCTGGCACTTATTCCCTTAGCTGATTCAATAATCTTATATTACAAAGGAAAACTAATCTTTTATCCTATACTGTGGGTTCAGCCTTTATCTATTTGATAGCTTATGGAATACTTCTAAAGATAGCTTGTTTAACCAAGTTGTTCTATTTCTTTTTCTTGTATCCAGTGTGTATTATAGCAAAGAGTTATGGGTAAACGTCTTATGCTTCCACTTTTTCAAAAAGGCTCCTTCGTTCTTTTATTGATCGTAAGGATAATTGATAGACCTCTCGTCTTCTTTACAAGGAATATAGTCTAACAATTCTACAGTTAGTTGAATAAAGAGCTTGCCAACTACTATTACTTTATGAGTTGAAACCTTAGCGTTCTTGCGTTCTTCACACCATTTGCCAATTCGATGAGAAAGCAGTTGAAGTGAAAAAAAAATTTTTTTTCAGTAAAGAGGGATACTCTTGTACGTATAATTGTCATATGTAAGGTTTCGTATTCAGATATACGTATATGGTTTGATGATAATTAGCTGCTGTGATTCGACATTTTGATGTATAATGACTTTGGTACAGTATGTTATTATATTGTATTTAGATGCTAGATAGAAGGGTCATTGCTATGGTGCAACTGTCTGGAATGGTGATGTTACCTTGCGGCACCGAGCCTGGTAATTCGATCTGCCCGTCGAAGAACTGGTACGCATGCTCACTGCCTTCAAATTGATCCTTAGAGTTCTGGAAGCTCTTATTAATGTGATCCCATTTGCCCAGCACAAGCAGTAGTGCAGGTACATCCTCTGGCTTTTCTGGATTCTGGGGCCCCGACCGTATAATCTTAGACAGCCTTGGGATGTGTACTTCCACCTTATTGTGTTTCTTGGTACTCTCATCGTAGTAATAGTCTCCACTATTACACCACACAGTCTGGGTATAGCCACTTGGAAACGATGAGCCCATAAATAAGTCGGCAAAACTCTTCGCTATGCGAACATGGTACCCGTATGAAGCTTTTGGTCCCACATAATCACCATACGCCTCCTCAGGTGCTACCACTTTTTTGTCTATGATATCAACGGTTACTCGTACATTGATAGGGACCAGCTGTGATTTAAGTTCTAGAGCATCAGATTCACCTATGTTGATGTACTTCGTCTGCTTGAATTCTTTCTTGCTCTTGGGATCAGGCTTTGACATTCTAATTGCTAATCCTTCACGGTATCGGTTCTCCTCCATGTATCTCATGAAAGGTAACGCACTTAGTCTAGGTAGTTTTGAAGCTTCTTTGAAGTATGGAAGATATTCCTTCTTGAATACTGATTTGATCAAATATGGAGGTGTGACAAAATATTGTAGAAGGGAGGCAAGTAGCATCGCATCTGACATCCTCTTCTTTTCTTTCTTTGTATCATCCTTTTCAATGATTGAATTCTGTTTCTCTTGTTTCAGATCTAAAACAACTACTTCAGCTACGTTAAACAACGTAAGTGTACGCGCCAATTGGTACACCACGTAGGTCTTCTGACTCAAATTTTGACAGTTGTCTAGAACACTGGTCGGTATACAAACAGCATAGTTCAACGTCTTCTCACTAACTTTCAAAACTTTCTTAGCTGGCTTGGGCTTTACGACAACTGCCTTCTTGGCTTTCTTCTTATCATTAGAGCCACTACCATTTAGCTTCCTCTTTTCAACCATGTTTCTTCAAGTTGTCAGATGAGATCTTTTCACTGCTGTATATAACTATATGTAGAGTAATATATTAGAATTAAACAAACTGATAAAAACAACACATGCAGAGCACCAATGAATGTAATCAACGAATACTACAGTGTTGATGCAGTGACATTAGACGCATTTCCATCTGCTTGATGGTTACTGCTATTACTATCACTTCCACAACTTTGCGATGAGCATCGCAAAGCAAATTTTTACTTTACAGTGACGTCATATATGATGTGATATAAGAGAGTATAGCTCAATGTAGTAGTTATTACTATTTCAATCTAAGGTCAACATATATCAAGTATAATCAATATTTATCAGTAACAGGTTTTATATGTTAAAAGTTTGGGGGATCTCATTTATGTTATTGTAGTGCCATGTCACATTCAATTAAGAGTGTATTTTATCTGAATTACTAGTTTACTCTTTTAGAACTTTAGTTGCTAAGAGATATATAAAACAGTAAATGCCAAAATGTTAGGTATGATATATATGATTGCTACTTGATACTATTTTTTTGGTGTTTGAAATTCATTCGTCGTCTTCGTCATCATCTAAATCTTCAAGGGCTTGCTTATTCCTGAATACTTCTTTAACGTTATAGTGTTTCTTTCTCATCTCTTCAAAACGTCTGTGTTTCTCTTCTGGGGTCAGTTCTTCTGGTTCGGCATCGCTCTCATCATCCTCAGCATCTATGATGCCATTGTCAGCTGTCGCGCTGACTTTATATTCCGGTTCACCCAACGAAAAGTCGTCAAGATCATCAAGATGGCCTTGTTTCTTCTTTCCATCATCATCGTCATCTTCCTCATCGTCATCAACTTTATAGTATTCTCCTTCGGGATCCACGGCACCTTGGTACGGTGTCTTTGGTTCATCGACATGGATATCCTGGAATTGCTGCTTGGTGATCTCATTTTCGTCCAAGTTCTTCTGGTTCCATTGCAGTCTCTCCTCTTCTGTCATGTTCTTCATCTCTTCCTTCTGCTTCTCCAATGCATCATGCTCCCTTTTCATCAGCAAGGTGTCCTTGGGTGGGCCTCTTCTCCTAGAAGGAGAGAGTGTGACATCTTCCTCTTCACCATTCTCATTTAGATGAAGCGTGTCAATAGGAGTATCTCGTTTCCTGGAGGTAAGTTGCGCATTCAACTGCGTGTTCTTGTAAACTTGCTTACGGAAATCACTCAACGACTGTGCCTCCTGCGCACCATCACCCTCCTCCTTACGCACCGCATTCTTTAATATTCCTCCCATCTTCTGTTCTTGCTATATTGACCTTGTCTTATCAATTAACTGTATCTCTAACTATTTCAAACACCAAAACCCGTTCTTGAATATTAATCGTCTTTGATCCAATGCTTTATAGCTCATCTCTTGGCTTTTTGGAACATTATTGCCCCTTCAACCCTTCTCCCATTTCACCCTTAAAAAAAGAGTTGGCACAGGTAGTCATGTGTTTGTACCGTTATTTATTACTTGAAAATGTTCTGGGTGATGCTCATCGCAATTCCTGGTGTGGGTGTCTTTACTCATATTAATCAGCAAACGTCGTTCATATATAAGCAATCGGCTGATCACATAGTTATTCTCATGTATTATTTGTAGTCAGCCAGTTTTTTAAATTGTCTTAAAAGAGGACTGATTAGAGAAGTTCAGATGGTTCAAAGACAGGATTTGGTGTTGTTCAGTGACCATACGGTGGTCTCTGATAAGCTGTTTGATTCTCAGGAGAATGTGGTTATAAATGTAACATCTACACAGGCCACACAGGCCACATGGTTGAACACGGTGCTTATGGAATCATATCTGCTAGGGTCACCAGTCTCCTTGAACAGTGAGCAGAAAAGCAGTGTTGCACAGGTGCGTAACGGTAAATGGATCACAGTTGCATCACTTGTCCATAACACTGGTTTCTTTCAGGCTAATTTCAACAGATTACAAGTGGACTCGTCTCACTACAAGATAGTGGATCTGTTAACAGATTTCGTCCAATTGATCAGCGGTAAGCCAACAGAGAAGATACTGTTGACGTTACTAGATATGTTTCCTGAGAACCGTAACGGTATGATCATAATTGAACAGCCAGAGATATTGCTTTCTTTGATACCGAACCTCACGGCAGATATTCTTGGCAGCAAGTTCATAAATGCCCTACGAAAGAAATGCGGCCTTTTGGTGATAAACAGTGTTATTGATCCAGTCCAGGAAGATATAGAAACCTCTACAGCGGTAGAGTTTAAGAGATTTTTGCAGGCTAATATCTACAAATCGCAGGCTCTGATAGCATTAAATCCTCTGCCTACAGGCAGAGCCAAAGACGTTACTGGTACTCTAAGGATATCAAGAGGACCAAGCAGCATACAAGGTATCATCCCAGACTTACAAATCGCTGAAAATGAGTACCTCTACCTAACCGATAAGGATAATACAGAACTGTTCTATAGTTAAATTATGTACGCATATGCATGAACATGGTAGCCTTGCTCTATAAAAGCTCATGTAAGTCTGATTATATATATAGACTTATAAATCCTCTCAAAAAATGAAAGTATATTTCGTATTCCAAACATAATTATCAGTAAATATAAGGCAAGATCTATAAGCAAAGATTATTGATAGATTAAATAGTCGTAACACATTAAAACATGGTATATTTAGTTCCCTCGTCTCATTTTTATTATTTCATTTAATTTTAACTCCACAGCGCAACGAGTTTTTAACAAAGACAGGACCGGCCATGTACTCTGTTCACCACACTTTATCCAGTACGGAATATTGTCCAGTTGACCTTCAATGATCCTGGTAACAGATAGGCTTTTAATTTTAGGGACAATCGCAATCTCTGTAGCGGATCTTGGTGTTTTTTCATCAATAATTAACCTTTTGATAAATGGAAATAATAACCCAAGATTGTCCAACACTTCCATTCTATGTCTGAATTCCATAGTGGCAATGTTTTTTAATTTACGCTCCAAATGATATTTAAACTTAAAAGCTAGTGGTTCCATTTCTGTGAAATTCAATTGTGGAATATTAAGCTCAGGAAGGTCGATATCATCGGTTGTTTGCGGATAGTGTTTGTAATAATAATATTTTGAGGTTTTGATTTCATGTTTCAGGTCATTGCCTACAAGAGGTGCCAGGTAAGGCTTGGCTAGAGAAACTATAAAATTGTTCACATTGAACAATTCGGTTAATCTTGTGTAGGGACTTTCTACATCATCTAAGTTTGTCGCCTGTTCAGGAGCCAAGAATTGGTCTGCTCCAGCCTTACCAAATTCTAGAAATGGAACAGTATCATTATTCAGATTTTTACAGAGCAATTTTGTGTTGGAGCTTAACACGCCAGAGCCAAGACTGCACTCGATTGCTGATCTGATTAATACATTGGGTGTTGTAACATAGTTTAGTAAATTTGGGCAAGACTTATCAATGGGGTGAATAACAACATTAAACGCTTTTCCAGTCGCTTGATAAGCTTCTTCAAATGTCATGTCTTTTACAATGTATTTCAGAACAAATTGGATAAATAAGTACACGTCTTGGGAATACCCGTGGTGTATCAGGTTTTGAACTAGTTTACCTAAATTCACATGCTGCTCCATATTGCCGTACCCACAACTTCTTACAAGATCCATATCATTTCTTATCATGTCAAGTATGACATTTCCTGTGAGAAGTCTCGAAAGCTCTTCGTTTGACAAACATCCGAACACACTTGCAATGCATGCTCCCATTGAGCTACCACTGATAATATTTGGCATCAAGTTTTGAGATAGTAGCGCTTTAATAACGCCTAGGTGGAATAGCCCAAAAAATGAGCCACCTTGGAGTATTAGCGCGGTGGTTCCCAATGACAATTTACATCTCTGGAAAAATGAAGTAGGTGTCATTGACTTGTCTAAAACATCTAATCCGTCAATTGTCCTCTCTAAATGTTGCTCAATAAGGAGCTTAGTACCCATTAATGACTTGGTGAAGAGTTTCTTGTCAACAATACCTGCGAAGTTCCTCAACATGCAAGGTCCAGTGGTGGAAAATTTCTCCTTGATCTTCTCAATATCATTTTCATTCAGATTCTTGGTCAAAGATGCATATTGCTCTAAGACAGACCTGAAATCATACCTTCTCGAAAAGAAGTTTCGCCTCCATAAGTTGGCACCAGTAATCTCATCCACAATGGTAGCCCGTTCACACCAGTCGTCATAGCTCTCACTAGAGTCCAGCTCCTTAATTGCCTCATAGTACAACATCCTAGATCGTGGGCGTATGTAGTTCATAAACTTATACGTCCAGAACAGAAATATATCTGCGAAAACATGCAAAACATCCCAGACCATAGGCGGTATATGGTCCAGCACAGAGTAAACGACATTCAACAGCCATGCTCGCACCAGTGCAACCACAGACACCGAACTTTTCTTACTTCCCATCTGTAACCACTATCTATTCGAGGTGCTTACTGCTCTGTCCCACCTACAGCTAACGGAACACTATTGACTGCTCTATTACCAGTACTTATAAGTGAGCGTTACAAGCATTGAAGGGATTCGTTTCTTATTCGTGTCCAGGAACACCTAGCTTCTGACGAAATGGGGGAGGAGTTCCCTTCGGGCTGTGGCAAAAGTTTGGCAGGGCGTGAAAGAAGGTATATTATGAAGTATACTAAATGCATACTGCTAGTTCCCAGTGTGTGTTCTTTGACTCAATTGTATATTGTGTACTGGGAAACTAATAGTGGAGGTTTAACAGTAAGAAACTAAGCGATGTTCAGAAACAATTACGACGGTGATACGGTTACATTTTCTCCTACTGGTAGGTTATTCCAGGTCGAATATGCGCTGGAGGCCATCAAGCAAGGTAGTGTTACTGTTGGTCTGCGTTCCAAGGATTATGCGGTGCTGGTTGCGTTGAAACGTAATGCAGACGAGTTGTCGTCTTACCAGAAGAAGATTATCAAGTGTGATGAGCACATGGGTCTGTCGTTAGCTGGGCTGGCTCCAGACGCTAGAGTGCTGAGTAACTATTTGAGACAGCAATGTAATTATTCACAACTGGTGTACAATCGTAAGCTGAGTGTCGAGAAAGCCGGTCACATGCTTTGTGATAAAGCCCAAAAGAATACACAATCCTATGGTGGTAGACCATACGGTGTTGGTCTGTTGATCATAGGGTATGACAATAGTGGCCCACACTTGCTAGAATTCCAACCTTCTGGGAACACATTAGAAGTATACGGCTCTGCAATTGGTGCACGTTCTCAAGGTGCAAAGACATATTTGGAAAGAGTTCTAGATGATTACTTGGCGATTACAGATGCAACTGAGCTTATAAAATCTGGTGTTGAGGCCCTAAGACAATCGCTGAAGGATGAAACGCTGAACACAGACAACCTATCAATTGCTGTGGTGGGTAAAGACATTCCTTTCACAATCTACGATGGTGAATCTGTCTCTCAATACCTATGATCAAGAGTATTCTCAACTACATATAATTCATACACATATATATCATTAATCATATATATGATCATTAGCAGAATTTGAATCGCAATTTTTAACGACAGTACTATATACGCCGCTTGATTAATTATCAGTGCTTGTAACATCTCCTGACGGGTATCACCAATTTGTGGAATAGAATACAATGACGTCTCCGGATGTCATCTTTTCGATCTTATCTATGAAAGGAAAAGGGTATACCCCTGCCAGGCGAATCTGGTTGTATTTTGGTCAGTACTGTACTTTATCTCCGGTGTATTGTATTATTATCATTATCTCCGCCAGTATAAACAGTCCCTGTTTAACGTCCAGAAAAGCACCTAACAAACACTCAAAGGAGATTGAAACTCAATCGACCTTCATTCTGCTTGTCAGCATCCTCGAGTGACGTTATACTGGCATCTGGCATCCTCGCTGGTAAGAAACTTCAGTACAAACGCATAATGGGTAGGAGGGTAACTGATAAAAAAGCAATTTTTTGATGTAAACCAAAAAAATAAAGGTCGACCCCACCATATTTAGAGTGAGTTTAGAGTGAGGGGTCCTGTGCAAAAATATTCCTGTAGTATTAGGGAGGGATCCTATTATAATTAAACTTTTGTCAGTAACTGTATTGCTTTCTCTGTAGTATATAAAAGGGACACAGTTTTTGGTTTAATCACTTGCATTAGTGACCTACATATCTCGGGATACTTTCTGACATTCATAACAGGTCAAGAAGCAAATCATAAGCTTATTATAGTGTTACTAGAAATAATAATAAACAAAATGGCTCCTTTAAACGTTGGTGTAATTGGTACAGGTATCTTTGCCACAGACAGGCATCTTCCATCTTACCAAGAGATGTCTGATGACTTCAAGGTTGTTGCAGCTTTCAACAGAACAAAGAGCAAAGCTCTGAAATTTGCTGAATTGGCTGGTCTTCCAGAGGAGAAAGTGTATGATGATTTGAAGGGTATTGTCAATGACCCAGAAGTACAAATGCTGGATATGTTGCTACCAGCTCAATTCAACTTAGACACTGTCAAGCATGCTATTGGTGCTGGTAAGCCAATTTTGTTGGAGAAGCCAATTGCTGCTACTATGGCCCAAGCTAGAGAAGTTGTGAAGCTCGCTGACTCGGTTGATATCCCAATTGGTATTGCTGAAAATTGGTTATACTTGCCTTGCATAGATGTTGCCAAGCCTTTGTTGGAAAAGATTGGTCCTATTGTCGCTTTCACTCACAATTCAACCGGTCCTTTCGTTACCCAAAATAAGTACCTGTCCACTTCTTGGAGACAGAACCCTGAGCACATCGGTGGTTTCTTATCTGATGGTGGTGTCCATCAACTGGCCTTGGTAACAGAACTAGTTGGTGAAATTGCCTCTGTTTCTGCTTTGACCAGACAGGTACGTAAGGAATCCGGTACTGTTGACATCGTGTTCAGTACAGTTGAGATGAAGGACTCTGACATTATTGGTACTTTTACCTATGGTTCCGCTTTTGGTGCAACAGATAAATCTGTCTTCTTGAAGATCTACGGTAGAAATGGTACAGTTGTCGTCGAGTTATCTGACAAGAAGAAGCCTGTCGTTAAGGTTAGATATGGTTCTTCTGCTGAAGAATGTTCAGCTGAGGAGGTACACGACGTACCATTAGATGACACCTTTGGTGTTAATGCTGAATTTCAAAATTTCCGCGAAGCTGTAACTAAAAAAGACAAGAAACTATTCAGATCAACTCCAAGAGTCGCTTTCCATCACTTGGCTTGTGTTGCTGCATTCTTAGAATCTTCTGATAAGAATGGTGACCATGTCAAGGTGGAAACTATCTGAGAGCATTTATTGAAATAAATCTAAGATGAAGACCTAAAGTAACGATATAGATATATTCTTTATAAAACAAACCAAACAATGTTACAATAATGCAGGATACTCGACTGTATTCTGGTTGGTTTCTTTTTACGACATAGTAATTATTTTTGTTTATTCTTGTGTTTAGGTCTCTCTTGCTTTTTGTGGAGTGATATATATATGAGTTTGGGAATTCAACAATGATGCCCAAAACATTAAATGACTGTTAAGTAATTATAACTAAATCCATATGTGATTTTTATAAAACTGCACGTTGCTGAATTCAATAAAGAACAAATAACGAGTGGAATATTTATCATATCTCTTTTATTTTATAGTAATTTGTTATATTTATATAATTCAATTGAATAAACAAACAAAATCATGCGTTAGGGAATATACTGAAATCATTCTATGTGTTATAGTTTAGATTTGATATGCTGATGTAGTAGTTAGTTACCAAATTCCTTTTCGTAATCAACCAAAGTGAATCTGTATCTAACATCACCTTTATCCATTCTTTCGAAAGCTTCCTTAACACCGGCTTCACCAACAGGTAGTGTTTCAACCCAAATTTTGATATTGTTTTCTGAGACTAACTTTAGTAATTGTTTCATCTCAGCAATGGAGCCTAAAATAGAATTGGCGATGGAGACACCAATCAAACCAAATGGCTTCATCGTTAGGACTTCGTCTTGTTCTGGCACAGAAATAGAAACAATTCTACCACCAACTTTCATTGCCTTTGGCATGACATCAAAATCAACATCAGTCAATGAAGAGGCACAGACAACAATCAAATCGAAAGTGTCAAAGTACTTTGTACCCCAATCTGGTTCCTCTTTAGTGGCAATGTAATGATCAGCACCCAATTTTAGAGAGTCTTCTTTCTTAGCATTAGAACGAGAAATAGCGTATACTTCGGCACCCATTGCCTTAGCAAATAGAATACCCATGTGACCAATACCACCAATACCAAGAATACCGACTTTCTTACCTGGACCGCAACCGTTTCTTAATAGTGGAGAGTATACAGTCAAACCACCACATAGAAGTGGAGCAGCATATTCTGAAGGAATATTTTCTGGAATTGGAACCGCAAAATGCTCATGCACCCTAACATAGTTAGCGTAACCACCCTGAGAGACATAGCCGTCTTCGTATGGCTGAGAGTATGTGGTAACAAACCTAGCACAGTATGGCTCATTATCATTCTTACAACGCTCACATTCTAAACATGAAAACACTTGGGCACCGACACCAACACGGTCACCGATCTTCAAACCGGTTTTACATTTTGGACCAACTTTAACGACTTTACCGATGATTTCATGACCAACAACTAGTGGCGTTTGTTTTTGACCCCAGTTACCGGCAGCACAGTGGATATCACTACCACACACACCACACGCTTCAATCTTAATGTCAACATCATTGTCGTAGAATGGTTTGGCTGGAAATTCAACCTTCTTTGGGTTTTTCCAGTCCTTGTGGTCTACAACGGCAATACCTTTAAATGTGTCAGTAGTCATGTTTTTCTCGAATGCAATAGTTCTTGTGTGGATTTAACTAAAGAATAGTTTATTTTTGCTGAATAACAACTAGCAGAAGTCAATAAACCATAATTCAATTGGAACATAGGTATCGAAAAAATCGCTACCCTTATATAGTTCAATTTTTTAATGTTGCTACATCTGAACAAGGATGTAGCTTGTAAAAACAAACTCTTGCTGCCACCTTTACCATTACATAATAATCCTAACTATTTCTTATCTTCATAACAGCAGATATGTATCTTAGCATTATTGCATGTGCAGATACTATACTACTTATTAGTAGTAATCATTAGTCGGTATTACATCGGTTGTTAAAGAAAGTTTCTTTTTTTTCTCTCTCGATGTGGTTGGGGTCTACGAGATTTTCTGTGTGAGGCCATCTAAATTTCTTTTTTTAATTTGAAAATGAAATTCTTGGAAGAGTAAAAAATAAAGGATTTTCACAATTCTGTTTTGAAAATCGAAGTTATATGATTTTTGCAACATATACTCCAAGCAGCAGGATCCGGTTCGGAACATTTACATTGATGACGTATACTGATTATAATTAGAAAGTGGGGAAGAAATAATCTTTGACCTCTCTTTCTCTCTCACATTTTGCACAATTATCGCTTTGAACAGAGCAATGTGATTTTTTCCTTACCTAAGGAACATGTAGAATATGCAATTGTTGCAAAAGAGAGGCTTGCATTTTGCATAAACCATTAAATGAGAGATAAACAACATTCTCATGTATTTGAAAAAAAAAGATCATAAGAACAACAGTTTTGGAACTCAATTGGGCTGTTCTTTTGAGTTTTCCCGACTTATTGACAAACTCTATTGCGTTGAAATCATTGAAATATTGCTGATTTCTTCTTGCGAGCTAAATCATTCAGAACATGTTACGAAAAGCTTTAAAAGATCTTGAGTTATATTCATCTAAAACATAAAGCAAATATTCTTTTTCCAAACAAAGCAATAGAAACGTTCGTTATTAACCTATGGAATTATGTTAAAGCACCAAAACACTTGATATACAGTGTTACACCTATGCTGAGGTATTTTTTTGTTCAATCCCATATCGTCCGTTCCTTATATTCCACGGAAAGGGGTTCATTCAAGTCAACAAACCTTTTTTTAAGCCCTTTTATTGACATAGGAAACTGAGAAACTTCTATTCATGATAATAGACACAAAGCATCATCTTTAAGTCTGTATTGGAATACTTCTTGGTAAGTCCTTCAAAATTTATAGTTCAGTAATGAACCGCGAAAAGGTATTTGATCATGTTCAACCTTTATTTGATATGATCACAGTTTTGTAATTTGCACCCGAATAATATATTTCTTTCAATTAAAACTATTGTCGTGCCAAGATTCACTATCATTAAGGCATGACAAATGAAAATATTAGTCACTGATTGAAATTGATGGAAATTATTTTACATTTCCAATTCGTTAGCGTTACCAACAAAAAGGATTAATAATTTAGTGGAACAATGTGCTAAGAACTATTATTTAACACCAACGTATACTTGCTAAAACTAAGCCGAAGCTGCTTGAGTCTGGTTTTCCACCCCTTTATAGAAATTTGGAATGGGTGTTACGCCTTATGGCAAAACAGCGTAGATGACCTATTTTAACACAAATTTACCTGTATTGGGATGAGTACTACACATCATCGTTTGACTAATTGTTACTCATGAACGCCATGTTTGAAAATTAACCAGTAATCGCGGCATTTTTCAAAAACTTGACGTAGGATTAACAATAACGATACTGAAACCTTCCTTTTCACACGTCCATCAATATTTGTGCCTTTAACGCTCCCGATTTTTAACACAAACTAGCTCATCGCTATAAGGGCTAGTTGTTGAACTTCAATTCCGAATTAGGGACATCATGCCAACGCCATTTAGTTGTTTCATACATAGTTTAAACGGAGATGGAAAGAGGTAGTCATCAGTTTTCAAATGAAACACAGTTTTAAAGGAGCTGAGTAGTTTTGTAAGTCTTGAATTACGTAGTTGATCTGCCATTAGATAACAGAAAACCAGTACAATAATATATAGTTAATTAAACGGTAAAAGGAGACTCTATGATACTAATCACTGCTTTTTCTATTTCATAACACCTTGGTGAGTAAGCTGAAATTACATCAAGACACGCCAAATATCTAATAACAAAAAAATCAAATGAAATGCTTAAAAGAAGATGCCGGCAAAAGTACACCTTAGCCAACAGTGCCCACATATGTAGGGTGCTCAATATAATGCTGATTTGGGCAACTATAATTGATAAAAGGTGGGGGCAGCCTGGTAGACTCCACGTTCTCACAACTTGGACTGCATAGCAACATAAACTATCTACGCGAATGTACCTAGAGTTTCACTCTTCCGTGATTACATACACCCCCACCTTAAGGTTCACATGTGCAAATTGAACACGCAGAATCTATGAAAAATCATCTAAGTCGTATGGGTGCTGGTGCATTTGCCCACTGCAGCTCTCTGAATAGCCCTCACTCATTACTTTAGTCCGTATAACTAACTTTCCTTCGTTCTGCTGATTTTCGCTTTTCTAATTTTCCTTTCTACGCATTTTTGGTTTATGCAAGATCTCCCGTGCATCTCTGCATTGTTCATTCACCTTTACTTTCACGTTGCTTTTTTCGCTCCTTTGAATTTGGTACTCGAAAACTACGATTCCTCTACTGCTTAGTCTTTAGTTGATGCGAAAGAAGCTGCCAATCTGATGTTCCTTCTTTTGGATTGATAATTAATAGACCTCTCGTAACTGGATTTCTACAGCTTTGTTTATATTTTTTTACATAGTTGGTTTTTTCGTTTGAATGCCTGGTACCAATTCATATTCGTATATGAACCGCTCACCACAGAACTGCACAGACCTGATGGCGAATTCCCTGAGAGCATACTATCTCCTATTTAAAATTTTAGTTACCTGATATATCCTCCTCCAAGTTTCATAATTGTAGGGAACGTATAAGTAACTAACCCCCACAGGTTATTATCAGGGCCACAATTGGCATGAAGAACAGCTATTTAGTACAAGACAAGCTTTACGAAAATGAAACTATGTTTCAAAATGTAAATGCGGTACTAGCATTTATCTTACTCTCTCAATGTGAAACATAAATGAGGTCAGATATTCTCCGAAATAAAGACAGAAAACGTAAATGGCATTCGCCATTGTCCTTCCTATGCAACTATTGTAGAGAAACGTATAAACTATACGAAGCCAAACAATGAGATGATACTAAAAGAGTTCTTGATCAATATTGCTGCTTGTATGTCCATATTTGGAAAGGCGAATTAAAGTATTGTATTGATACTGAGGAAAGTTTTCCTCTTCATTCAAGGTCATATTGAAGACCATCGCTTAAGAAGCATCAAAGATTAGAATGAAAAAAAACAACGCAAATTAGCTGATATTTCCACTTTATCAACAATAGCGACTCAATGGCCTAAAATATTTGTACAGCGAAAGCTGCCGATCAATGCTCTTTGGTCGGAGTATGAAAGTCTTTGATTCGCCTCGTTTGACTAAGAGCAATCGATTCAAAGTTGTATAAATACAAGCCTAGTCATTGAATTTTTAATTCCAACTTGTTAGGCTTTTTAGACATTGTTATCTTACTACACAAAATCTATCCTTCTATCAACGAGCCGCTCAAAATAACACACGAGGAAAAAGTATTCATGAATAAAAATATGAATGCTTTCAAATCCTTATATTTTTTGACGTTTCTCTTTATGAGCAGTGTCTTAGCTGCCAATTTACCAAAGCTTACAAACATTTGTCAGATTCCAGATAATGTCAAGAAGACTAGTGGTTTCAAAGGTGAAATCAGAAGAATTGGGTTGTTCCCACCTGGGGGCGATTACACTTACTTATTAAAGTTCCCAAGCACTGGCTCTACTGCCTCTGACACTATATCTTTGACTACAAAACCCCAGCTATCTACTAGTGGATGGTTCCCATCATTGTTTGGGCACACTTACTTTATTAAAGCCGATTTGTTAGTTTATATGGTAGCATACTTTGTCCCAACTGAAACTGGTGAATATACATTCAAATTAGTAAACTCTGATGATGCCGCTGTTATGTATGTAGGTAATCCATCTGCTTTCCCTTGTGGTAGCATTGACACTTGGCCAGAACCTAGAAAAGAAGACATTAATGTTTGTGACAAGATTAGTGCAAGTACTAAACTTTACATGGAAAAAGGTCTAGCATATCCTGTTAGACTGGTATGGTACAACGGTGGTGGTGACGGCCAGTTTAATGCACAATTCATTGATCCATCTGGTACAACTCACACAGACTGGAATGGATATGTTTGGCAATATGATGCATGCACAGACTGTGACTATAAACCAATCCCAGATGCATCAACAACGACTAGTGCTGGTTACGTTTTGAGCACAACCACAACTAGAACATCAGAAAGCAGTTACACTGATGTTAATGGTTATGCCACCGCTGAAGATTTCTTTTGGGAAGAAATTCCAACATCTACTGAATCAATTAGTATTCCCGATCCTACCACATCTTCATTTACCAATTCTAAGGACTATGGAGAAGAGATCATCTCATTTTACAGCACTACGGCCTCTAATGGGAAACCAATTACTGGCACAACCACAACCACAGTAATCCACACATATGATCCATTAAGTATTCATGATCCTATCACATCTTCGTTTACCAATTCACAAGATTACGGTGAGGAAATCATTTCATTCTATAGCACCCATGAAGCTAATGGTAGACCAATAGTTGGATCCACCACAACCACAGTAATCCACACATATGATCCATTAAGTATTCATGATCCTATCA
>ERZ1036435.280-NODE-280-length-32059-cov-11.769498_pt1 | contig 32059 bp, 23 predicted proteins | sample MGYA00514223_ERZ1036435 | MGnify/ENA primary metagenome ERZ1036435 (study PRJEB33795, sample SAMN09464927) | human gut metagenome | host: Homo sapiens | place: USA: Stanford, California | collected 2016-08 | study: EMG produced TPA metagenomics assembly of the... | reverse complement strand
CTACAACATCCAGAAGGAATCTACTCTGCACCTGGTGCTAAGATTGAGAGGTGGTATGCAAATTTTTGTGAAGACACTAACTGGTAAGACTATCACACTGGAAGTGGAGTCTTCAGACACTATTGACAACGTGAAGTCGAAGATCCAGGACAAGGAGGGTATTCCACCTGACCAACAGAGACTGATCTTTGCAGGTAAGCAACTAGAGGACGGACGTACCTTGTCTGACTACAACATCCAGAAGGAATCTACTCTGCACCTGGTGCTAAGATTGAGAGGTGGTTAGTAAACTTCAAAGAATTGATCTGAGATATGATCGACTATGAAATATGGTATTGGTAACCATCTTTCCTTTTTTTTTCTTTTGATTTTTGTGTTGGGTGTCCCGTGTTCAGAATAAGAGATAGAACTCTATGTGTAGATACAAAAGTATACTATACTATATGTAACAGTTTATGTTAAATAGCAAAATCTTTTTCCCCCTCACATTATTAATTGTAGTTTACAATCACTACTACTATTTGGTGCCTCTTGTAAGTTGCTCCAGCTATGTCATGGCCAGTATTCATCTACGTATTGCTATCATCGAGGTATGTAAGCGTTATGATACTAGTGCACTACATGTGACCTATCTAATTAGATTCGTAAGGTTGTAGGAAGCTTAAACGCGCTGATGAGTACACGTCATGCATAAAAGATGTTATTCATTTTCACACTTGATTAACGGATGAGACATATCCTCTTAGCCGGCTATATATTAGGAGAAACCTCAGAAGTAGAAAGAGTGGTGAACTTACATACCATGACGGATGAATCATATAACAAGATACGACCTAACCTCAAGATCATATAAGCGCTAAATAAATGACAACCTCAATTTAGTAACCTCAAAAACTTGAAACTCCGCGGGGTAAAGGAGATCTTAAGATTCTCCATTTGGCCATAAATCTAATCCGAAAAAGATATAAATAGCATCTGAATTCTCAGACGTGAGGATTAAGATGCGTTTCTTCATTAAATTGTATTATTATACTTTCCTTATTCTTTCAGTAGAAAGATCACAACAAGAACAGTAATAACAAATAACAAAAAGTTTATTCTAGTCTAATAATACTTAAACATTTGCATTTAGTTCTGACACTTGGTATAAGTTACGCTTATATCAAGTCTGGCTGTACTTTAAGATTAAGAGTTATAAGTTTATGTTAAACCAGAAGAATCTCTGTTAGAGGAATCTCTGTTAGAAGAACGAGTCATTATAAGTCACGTAGATTTATTAGGTTCATCTTCTGCGAAACGTAACGGAAAGTCTGAACAATATATCACCCACCCGCATTGCTCAGTCACTAGACTAACCATATCCTGGGAATTGCTTTGATCTACGATATAAAAAAACCGTTGAATGCTCGTGATGACCACGTACCCTGTATCTTACGTGGCAGTATCCGCCTCCAATAGGAAAATTAGTTCCGCTGAGGAACCAGAAAGGAGTTCCCATCCTTCTGAAAACCCCTATCCAGACTCTGGCTCATTGGCAGATACCTACTTACCCGATTCAAACCTTCTTGAAGAAGAAAGCAAACTACGCCACTATTTGAAAGACGAAGTCAAACAACTCACTAAGAAGAAAGCTCGCAATAACTACAAACGCAAGAAATGGCTGGCAGACATATGTAGTGCGGTCAAGAAATTCCGTACCTTACCAAATAAAGTCTTAATCAATAATATTAGACGTGCCACGGATGATGATATTAAGTACGATTTGACTGAAATCAAGGATGAGCTACCTTCGAAAACTACCATCGAGGACTTCTTGAAGGCAATTGATATACATTATCAGAAAATCTCAAGAGAAACTGTCAGACATGTCGATTTACTTGATCGCCCAAAATTTATAACAGCCGCCTCACTAAGACGTGCTCGAGATGCATTTGAAAAAATCTGTGATGAAGAAAATTTGACTTGTGCCATTTATGCCACAAAGCATTACTTGCCTCCTCGAATTGAGCGCCAAATCGATGACTTTATATGGCCATCTCCTTCCACCATTCTCGATGAAATGGACGACGAGATTGAGAAGCGCAAAGCTAAGGAAAAATACTTCAAACCCAATAAGTATAAGAATAAGTTTAATAAACGTAGGTACAATCCCAAACGTTTTAACAATAATCGCAGAACCAATAGGGCTAAGGCACAAAACCGCTGAATACTCGTGACAAACTCGTACCCTGTATCTTATACGTATAGAAGTATACAGATACAGTAAAACACTCAAATTTATTTTCCTGACAACGCAATTTAATGAGCCTTGTTGGCGCAATCGGTAGCGCGTATGACTCTTAATCATAAGGTTAGGGGTTCGAGCCCCCTACAGGGCTTATTTCTATTTTTTTTCGTTCCAGTTATGTCTTTCAATATGTGCTATGATTAGTGCCTATGCTAATGTCAAAAGTAAGAAATCTATCATCAGCAGTGTATTCATTACATTAGGTCGTTATATTTAAAGTTACTAGAGAGCTTATATAATAACTTTTTAAATTGTGGCCGTCTTACCTCCTGGGAGTCTACCACCATAAAGTGCCCTATTCAAGTACTCACCGGTTCTTCTACCAAAACCTACTACCATTCTCAACCATGGTTTCAACCCCAGCAAGAACCCAGTCCATAACACACTCTGTATAAATGGCATCAGCAATACATCTCGCACTACCACTTTACATATAACATACGCACTGGGACCACTTTTCTTATCGTCCGTGCTTTTTCCACTCAACGCATTTTGCTTCGCAACTTCCCGATCAATGGCTCTCCTGAAAGTCTGCTCAAATCTCGTATCAGGTATTTTGATAACCCCATTCATCGCGGATATAAAAGACAAGAAATGCTCCCTTATCAAGGCCTCTTATTTACAATAGCAAGTCTCTTTCAAATTGAAGTCTTTTTTTTTCAGCTTTTGCTTTTTGGTTTCTAAAAAGCCTAAAATGAAGAAGTGATTGCTCATCACCTTTTAGCATAGAAGGGTAGAGACCTATAAGAGAAACCAATAGTAAAGTAAACACTACAAAAACAATAAACACATTAGTTATCAAGGAAACAATGTCTATTCATATAGACATTTTCTTAGACCGGTATGCATTACCTTCTCAATTAGGAATAATTTTTTTTTGTATTTGACAGCAGTTATTTGTATAGACAGTAAGTTAAACACCGACTCTTAATCCAGACATAGTTGACAGAGTTACCAGCACAAAGCAGGATGTTCGCAACAAATTAGCCACAGGTCAAATGCCATACGAGTGTAATAATCGTTGGTGACTGATTCTGACTGGGATTCCGTGAGACGGACCTCTGTTAAATTAAATTAGTGAACGATGACTACTTCAATTAACTGCGAATTCCACTGAACGTCCCGTCCCGGCTTGTTCTCTCTTCCATGTGATATGATACTGAGATGGGCCAAGGCACCTTTCTCTTAGAGAATGCGCTGTTAGTGGGGTCCCATATGTGCAAATTGTAAAAGTGATGGCTTTTCACTATAACTAGGCTCGGAGAGTCAAACTCACGCCAAAATAAATTCTTATCAACTCTATACATTTGAGTATAGCACCCAACATTCTAATACCTACGAGAAAGATTTTTTTAACACTCCTGGAATACAGGTCGCAAGATATATATTGGACACAGACCAGCTAGACACCATACATAAAAACCGGCACGCAATAGTACTTATTTTCTGTTAGTGATGGGTGAACAGGTAGAGGATATGGACAAGCTGTATGAGACGCCGATAGACATGCAGACTACAATCTTTGACCAAGTAGATAACTATCTGCATATGGTGAACAGCGGATTACAGCACGATGAGAAAGAAGATGAACATAGGGAACATGAAGATGCGATTGATGGTGGGGCCAGTCTGAACATGCACCTTTACAATATTAATGATACATTAAATGGTGTTTCTACTGATAACGGTCATTTCGACATGGTTGATTTACATTTCGGGCCCACATTGACTACAGATGACGACCCAACCAAAATGGCCGAACTACAGCATACCACGATACATCATGGCCATCTAGACGTCAATGGAAACCGCAGTGATAGTTTATTCTCGCCATTCGATTCTCCATTAGTACATGACACTCCTTCATTGGAGGCTAGGAATAGTATACAACTTACAAATGAGGGTTCTACATCAGCTCTTACAACACCATTTCTGAGCGGCAAGAACCACTATGACGACCACGGGAACTCTATAAATTCCCAGAGCTTTAACTACCATAACAGAAACTCAAGTCTCTCCAAAGTTAGTGGTAAATTCTCCCCAATATCGTCACCAGCACTGACTTCTACTAATCAGGAACAGCAACACTGGAACACATCCTCTAGAAGGGCTTCAAACAGTTCCTCTAGATCAAAAAGAGTGCTACCGAGTGGTAATTCATCTGTTTCTTCTACTTCAAACAAGGTTATAAAGAATAGTCCGTACATGAACGCCAGTTCTAGGAGATTACAAAAGACCATAAGTAATGGGAACTCAAAGAGAGATGAGTGGGACGAATTCATGTTCTCTTTACCGGAGAGTAGTTTAGCTAATGACTTAACAACTGGAAATGATGAAAACATGGATATTAGCTTGCCAGCGGGACACTCACCCACTAAAGAGTACAATAGCTACCCTAAGGTAATATTACCATCTCATGCAGCTGAAAACGAGAATATGGAAACGGATAACTATGAGAGGGCCAGCTTGCTAGAGGACTCACAACCAGACGAGACACAGAACAATAACCCACAGAACAATAATCCACATAGCAATGGCTCTAGTATCAGTCCCGTTGGCAAAAACGACTCGGTGATGCTAGCCAGTGGCTCACCTGTGTTGAAACCCCAAAATTCAAGTTCTAATATTTTGCAGACACCTTACTCATCTAAAAGAGTTTTCAAGTCGCCAGCGGATATTTCAAGCACTGAACAAACTGCAGACGAGGCTTCCAACAATGCAAGTAATGATGCTAAGTCGAAGGACAAGAAACAAAGGAAACCTTCATCCAGTGGACCCAATAAGCTAAAGAGAACTAATACTGGTGGCAGCATCGGCAGAGTACGATCAGACAGTGCCAGCCAAAACAGCGACTATGTACAAAGAAAGAAAGAGGTGCATAAGTACGCCGAACAAGAAAGAAGAAACAGGCTGAACAACGCGCTTAGCGATTTGAACTCTTTACTTCCACAAGACTGGAAAGACGCTGTCACAGTCCCATCTAAGGCTATCACTGCTGAACTCGCTTGCAAATACATAAGGACACTGCTCGAAGAGCTTGAGCAGTACAAGAAATGACTACAGATACTCCAAGACAAAACTTCAAATGACTACTTTTTAGCTAGAGTTTTAGACATAAATTATGATTTTTTTTTTCTATCCTCTTTACTATATACTTTTTGTAACACTTGTTCCCCACGGCATGGGGTACCACGATTTGCATAACTACCTTAGAAATGTAGCATCAAAACCTTAATATATTCACATTTTCAGAACTAGTTGATATATTGTTATATTCCCAATTCTCTCGATATTTTTGAAGAGTATAAGCCATCAATAGTCCATATTTATATGATCCATATAATGCAGGTAGCTTAGAAATGGGCCACACGTGACTAGATTTTATCAATCCCAAACTGCCCAGCCCATCGCTGTCACTCCTTCGGGGAACGCAAGACGAAAATTTGGACCAATGGGATTGAAGGATAACTGTACGTAGTTTTCTCAGTTCTGTTTGGAGGGCACAAGATAATCATTGCGAATTTCAGTTTACAATTCCCAGCTGCAATCAACAATCATCTACGTATTGAATCCCCAGGGTATGAATAAAAGTTATCATCACCGAGCTTTCCCAGGATTTTTGAGTTACGAAATTCCACTTAACAAATCATCTTCGCCCAATAGGACAAGGGCCGACAATACCGAGGACCTCTTTTCCCACTGTCTATGAACAGAGACTCCCTCCCCCCTCGTATTGTGTACCCAGTAGAGAGTATCTTAACTCTACTTGGGTACTATCGATGAGTGGTTAGGGATTTGTTTGATTGAGTATTTAAGTAAGTTTGTATAATTGGCACAAGTTTCTGTTTTGGAGCAGGTAAAGGCAAGGCATTCCTAAATTGCTAGTCGCACTGTACTGTACATATATTTAAGGAAAGAAAGCTATTAGCATTTGCATAATAATTTTTTTAGGTTTCAAGGACTATATACAAGAGTAAATCCAGAAGAAATGATCTCATCTATTACTGATTTGTTGGAAGAGTTGAAGGAGACTATAGTGCCAGTTGTCGCCGAGGCTGCTGAGGAGGACCCAGTTGAAGACGAGGAAGAAGAGGACGAGGATGAAGATGAGGACGAAGACGAGGATGAAGAAGAAGGTGTTGACCAATTAGATGCGCTTAGAGAAGAATGCAAGAACACTGAGGAAGGTAAGCATCTAGTACACCACTACATGGAATGTGTGGAGAGAGTTACCAAGCAACAAGAGGACCCAGAATACGAGAACTTGGATTACAAAGAGGACTGTGTCGAGGAGTTCTTCCATTTGCAACATTACTTGGACTCCTGTGCGGCTCCAAGACTATTTGACAAACTAAAATGAAGAGGTTAAAAGAATCATAAAACCCATCGGTTCTTTCCACATCACCCAATCTTTTCAACCGTTAATGGCAAGAGCATATTCCCTTAAGAAATACTATTTCTTTCACTTCTATTAAATCTCTGATGTTATTTATTCCTTTTTTTTTTTTCTTGTTTTTAAACTCACCTACGATTCTATTCTGTTATTATTCTCGATTGTGGAGGAACGGAAATGTCAAAGAAGGAACAAAGTATTTATTTATCAGCTTCTCTCTTTATTTGAGAGGGTTACCCAAACCAAAGAGTCTTGATTTCAAAGTAAATAACAACAAGAGACTCGTCCTTTATTTCTTATAATTTTTTTTTTCTATCTCAAATATTCAATATATATAAAAAGAATGACTATCACAGTATAACTTTACCTTTTAAAACTCCCCACTCCCACAGAAAAGACTAGTCTGTATACATTAGACAGTGTTATAAGAACAACATGACAAGATGATAAGATACGAGGTTACGAGTGCCAAATACTTTGTGACTGAAACACCCAGACACACCACCACAACACCCAGACACACAAAACGTTAGCAAGCTACGAAACAAAACAAATTTTCCCACTTTTGTAGTCATAAATAGTCATAAAATCTACTAAGAAACACACGCACACCTCGGAAAAAACAGAAGTCAGCTTCCCCCCTCCAACGCAAAACAGAAGATGCTAATCATCTAAAACGTATATCAAGCCTTTCAACATGTGACCACTCGCACATATCCCCATATCATATGCACCAGCATACGGGGTCCTCTCTCCCTCTCCCTCTCCCCCCAGTGATTTTACCGTCTTCAACTGACTTTTGTACTGCACCTTCTGTGGAACCCAATTGCAAGATACTTCCCCGTCATTGGTAGTACTTCTCTCTTCTTTAGAGTTCTACTAGCATAACTAAGTCGGCCATAATCTGGCAGAAAAAGTGAAAAAAAATTTTTTTTGCAACTTTTTTCAGTCCGGGTTACTTTGTCTTGTGTTGCGTGATTAGCATCAAGATTGTCTTTGAACAGCAAGCACACACACACAAGCCATTACGGGAACAGCTTCTATTGCAACTTTTTGGCCAAACTTGCGCAACCTTCCATCGCTCTCACACTGTAATGTTTTACTTTCTGACCAGATTAACCGACATATATAATGAAATAGGTTTGTAAAGTGTATACTGTAAACTTGATCAATAAGACCTCCGTGACACCTATAACTCATAGAACGTACGTATAGAGTACCCCTCTCCCCACCCATTTTCTGGAGAACGGTTGACTTTTTTTGCGAAGTTGGAATAGTATATCTTACCTACATTTGCATCCAACCCTTGACAAGTGCATATTACTAACTAGTTGTTGTGCCCCAGACGGAAAATATTAATTTTAACCCGTGGAACTGAAACATTTGAACAGAAATTTGAAAAAATGGCTAAGTCTAAGAACCATACCGCTCACAACCAAACCAGAAAGGCCCACAGAAACGGTATCAAGAAGCCAAAGACCTACAAGTACCCATCTTTGAAGGGTGTTGACCCAAAGTTCAGAAGAAACCACAGACACGCTCTACGTGGTACTGCTAAGACTTTGGCTGCCGCTAAGAAATAAATATAAAGAGAACTAAGAATCCAAGGAGTTAAAAGCCCCCTTTAGTTTTTTCTTTCAAACAATTTACATTTATTTCTCTTCTACATATTATAATATATTAAAAGAAACTTTCCAAAAAAAATACTGAACCTGATCCTTCACACAGGCTATTGCCTTTTCCTAAAAAAAGGAAGGCCTCTGCACTGATAATATGCTTGAAAAGCCTCATTGTGATACTGACTCATATATACATAGATTATATCTGTATGTGCGCACCCTCATCGCTGTACTAAACCAGACATGCGTATGCGTATGCGTATGCGTATGCGTATGCAGAAGTCTGCGCGTGACGGGCCAATATTGTCGTGCTGTACGTGAGGCGTGACTTTACCCGGTTATTCGTTCTTTTGTCTCTGTTCTTCCTTTTGTGTCTCGGCGGCTATCTCCAGCTGAAAAGTAGCAAAACACAAAATGCATAGAAACTGGAGGGCACGGCAAGCGCCTACTAAATTACACCAAGATAGTACTAACAGGCGCTTGAAGAGCATATAGAGTTTTAATACCGTTTGCGGTAGGGGGTGGTACATAATACTAGTACAGCACACAGAAACATGTCAGTCTCTAGAATTTATATTGCGAACGTTTCGTATTCATCGAGTGAGGAGGATCTCAGGGAGTTCTTGAAAGACTTTAACTTCTCCTCTGTGCTGATTCCCTGTCACACAGTGCGGCGGTTTAGAAGGAACGAGGCCAGGTCGTTTGGTATCGCTTATGTAGACTTCACGTCGAGCGAGGAGGCGGTAAGGGCCGTGGAGGAATTGAACGGTAAGGAGTTCGGCGGACGCCTGTTGAGGGTAAGGACACATAACCCTTACCAACCACCAAAACCGATCAAGGAGAGGTTTGGCACTAAGCTACAACAATTGAAGAAGTTTGCCAAATATGAGGATACAGCGGCATCAGGTGAGAGAGCGCCAACCGACGCGCCGGATCATCCTGACCAACCGCAAGAAGGACATATGAGTCCAGATGTTGTTCTGGTCAATGGAACTACAGATGAGGAACAACAACTTGCCAATGTTATAAACGATCCGGTTACCAACGCGGACGCGCCAGGCACAGAACAGAATATTTCGAAGGAGAAAGCTATCTCAGAGGACACCGTGTATTGTGCATTTTTGCCAAAGGAAACCACAGACAATGACCTGAGAAACTATTTCACCGATTATGGATCCCGAGAGATTTGGATCTTCAGAACCAAAAATGTTAGCAACAGCCGTTTCCGCTTCCGTAACAGGAACCATACAGCGGCTTTGGTTACTTTATCCACAGAATTACCATTGAATAAAGTTATTGAAGAGCTACTGGGGAAGAAACTACTGGGTACCAAAATCTCAATCAAACCAGCTTACATCTACAAGATAAACGAAGTTAAAAAAATTGCGGAACAATCCCATATGCTTGCCACAGAGTATCGCCATCAAAATGGTAACAGTGATGTAGTTATAGGCACACCTAACGAGGCCCTGCTAAATAGTACACAGGTAGCTTCCCAAATCATTGGCTCAAATCCAGAAATTGAAGTTTCTAATCAAAATTCATCATCCATTGCCAATGACGCAGAAACTAATGGGAATGTTGGGGATACTCCAATTACAAAACTAGACTCCAGAAATAACATAAAAATAGTTAATATAGGTAATCCACAAGATAAGACAAAAAAAAATCAACCAAATGACAACAAGGAATTGAACAAAATAGATTTAGAAACCAAGAACGATTCTTTACATTTGGAGAGTATCTGTGATCCGATAATTTCAATTGACATGAGCGGCATGACTAAACAAAGTGTAGGTTCCAACAAGAAGAAAAACAAAAAGAAAAAATCTGCCAGGGGAAAAGAAGTTAGAAAACTATCTGTTTCAAACACAACTACCCAATAGTAATTAGTTCTACAAATGAAACCAAAATTTCCTTTTTTTTAAATGGCATTGAATCATCAGGAATTTGCGAGATGTCGTCAAACTAGAAAGCGAGAAAAATCACTAAAAATAATATAATCGCGCCAGCTATCAAGTAGTAACTTAAAAAAAAACTTTATTTCGTATTTGTACCACTATTTAAAACTGCTTTGCCTAATTGTCATTGCCTAATTGTGATTAGCAAATTGGTGAGAGCTATTATTACACTAGCTCACATTACATCACTAAATACGTTATATAAAACCAACTGATCCCATCGCTCGGATCATTTTCCTTTTTGTTTACATTTCGGATTCATAAGAGATGAGCTAGGCGATCCGCCATATTATAAAATCAATTTAGAACTCAGTATCATTCTGATCAAAGACTAACAAATCTGTACGTTTATTTTAAGCTGCCGTCACGTATCTGTCACTGATTTAGTTATTCCCTAGTGGTAGCAGTTGGTATTCTTCTTCCCACTTTGACTAGAACCTGCAATGAAAGTGGAAGAGCTAATTATCGATGGTTTTAAGTCATACGCCACCAGAACTGTGATATCTGACTGGGATCCACAGTTCAATGCTATTACAGGTCTTAACGGTTCTGGTAAATCAAATATTCTGGATGCAATATGTTTTGTACTAGGTATATCTTCGATGGCAACTGTTAGAGCATCGAATCTACAGGATCTGATCTACAAGAGGGGCCAAGCCGGTGTAACGAAAGCTAGTGTTACCATAGTGTTTGATAATACAGATAAATCTAATACCCCAATTGGGTTTTCCGAGTACCCTAAAATATCAGTCACGCGTCAAATAGTTCTAGGTGGCACATCGAAATACCTAATCAATGGTCACAGAGCTCCACAGCAATCTGTCCTGCAGCTTTTCCAGTCCGTGCAACTAAATATCAATAACCCAAATTTCTTAATTATGCAAGGTAAAATTACGAAGATATTGAATATGAAGCCCTCAGAAATACTTTCACTGATCGAAGAAGCCGCTGGTACCAAAATGTTCGAGGATAGGAAAGAAAAAGCGGAAAGGACAATGCAAAAAAAAGAAACTAAGCTACAAGAAAACAGGACACTTTTAAAAGAAGAAATAGATCCACAATTGGAAAAACTGCGCAATGAGAAGAGATTATTCCTCGAATTCCAAACTATTCAGGCGGATCTGGAAACAACCGAGAAAGTCGTCATTGCAACAGACTACCAAAAAATGTTGAATTCAAGGGACTCAATTAAAACTGTTCTAGAAACTAGTAATTCCAAGATGGACGAGCTACAAAAGAAAATAGATCTTGTCAATAGGGAGATTTCTAATCTCAACGAAGATTTGCAACAAACCATGAAGCAAAAGAAAAAAGAACTAGAAAATGATACAAATATAAAAGCTATGGAGAGTAAAGAAGATAAACTACTGAGCGAAATTGCTAAATTAAAGGCAAACCTTAAAATCAACGGTGATAATATCTTGGATGGTAAGCAGAAGCAAAAACGTCTCACAGTTAAAATTGAGAAATCCAAGCAACTTCTAGATAGTAAATCACAACTCCTAGAAGACTCAAAATCTAAATCAAGAAACTGTGAAGCCGATCTGACAAGATTAAACTCAATTTTCAAACAGAAGGAGGAGCTATTGTCGGTGCTTTCAACTGGTATTTCTTCCACTGGTGGAACAGAAGGTGGTTATGAAGCACAGATCTCAAGCGTTAATGACAAAATAAACGATAACAGCATTGAAATAGAAAAAAATAAAATGAAAATTGAACTTTTGAAAAAGGAGTTTATGGAGAATGAAGAGAAAATTGGAAAATCTCAATTACAGGTAGAAACTCACATGAAAGAAAGGAAGCAACTAACAGAAATTTGCAAGAAGCTGGAAGAAGACATATTCTCTCATGGATTTAGACCAGAAGCATTCAAGGAACTAAAAAATCGGGAATACGAACTTGATCAAGCCATTTACAAAACAAACAGAGATTGTGAAGGTCTAAGAAGGAGAGTGGCTGGAATTGAGTTTCAATATAGTAAACCATTTGAGAGTTTTGACCCTAATTCCGTCAAAGGTGTTACCGCCGAACTATTTAGTATACCAGAACAAAATATGAAGTACGTTATTGGCCTACAAATTTGTGCTGGTGGCAGACTTTACAATGTTATTGTGGATAATGAGAAAACTGGCTCAGCATTGCTTCAAAAAGGTAGACTACGCAAGAGGGTTACAATTATTCCTTTGGATAAGGTTATTTCCAGACCATTGAATCAAAATAAGCTTAAACTTGCCAAACAATTAGCACCAGGTAAAGTGGAACTTGCTCTAAACCTTATTGGCTATAGTGATGAAGTTGTTAAAGCAATGGAGTTTATATTTGGTAATAGTTTGATATGTGATGATGCAGAAACAGCAAAGAAGATAACATTTAATCCGGGTATAAGGACGAGAAGCATAACCTTGGAAGGTGATATTTACGATCCCGAGGGTACACTCTCAGGTGGTACAAGAAATAATACAAATACACTTCTAGTAGATATACAGAAGTACAATACCCTAAAAAAGGAACTACTAGCGATGAATGAAGAGAAGCAAAGTATTCATAAACAATTAAAGATCCTTGAAGCGAAATCGAATGAAACATCAAACTTCCAAAAAGAACTGAGTCTGAAGAAACATCGATTAGATATCTTGGAGCGTACTATGAACTCGGAGCCCTCTTTGGTGATGCAAAACAGAAATGGAGAAATAGAAAATGAAGTCAAAACTCTTGAAGACTCAACGAAGCAAAAAATGCTAGAAAACAGCAGCCTCGAAGCCGAAATAGAAAAACTACGGAAAGACATGGTAGACTTTTCCAAGAATAAAGGTGCTAAGTTGAAAGAACTCAAAACTGAAGTACATGAACTAAATGAGCAAATAAAAGACCTAGAATCAGAATCAGAAAAACTAAATGATACATATGAAAAAATCAAGGTTGAAACTGAGCAGATCGCAAATGAGATTGATACAGATACAAAATCATTGGATTCAACTATACAAGATATCGAGAAAAAGCTGGAAGAAGAGATTAAAATAAATAAAATGCTGAAGACCAGTGAGGAGGAACTCATGTCGGTTCAGAACGATCTTAATGTTGAAAGAAAAAGGATCTCGAATATAGATGATGAACTTGAAGAGCTTGAGCGAACTATAAAACAAAAGGAGGAAAGTAAAAATACCTATGAACTGGAACTGAAACAGTTACAACATGATCTAAGTAAATATAAAAACAGCACTGATGGTATTGAGAAGGCCTTGAATGATATTCAAGAAGAGCATGAATGGGTCACGGATGAAATGCTTGTAAGAAGTATATGTGAGCAGAATGCTGGCGTTAATGTCAATGAATACCGTCATCGAATGGAACAACTACAAAAAAACTTTGACGAATTGAGAAGAAAAGTCAATCCTAATATTATGAACATGATAGAAAGTGTTGAAAAGAAAGGTGAAGCTCTTAAAACTATGATTCGCACCATTGAAAAGGATAAAAAGAAAATTGAGGACACCATTTCAAAATTAAACGAATACAAAAAGGAAACTCTAGTTAAGACCTGGAAGAAAGTTACTAAAGATTTTGGTAATATTTTCTGTGATTTACTTCCAAATTCATCTGCTAAACTAGTACCTTGCGAAGGAAAAGATATTACAGAAGGTTTGGAGGTCAAAGTCAAATTAGGTAATCTATGGAAGGAAAGCCTGGTCGAACTATCTGGTGGCCAAAGATCGCTAATTGCGCTATCGCTGATCATGGCTCTTCTTCAGTTCAGACCCGCACCTATGTATATTTTGGATGAAGTAGACGCTGCGTTAGATTTAAGTCACACACAAAATATAGGTCATTTGATTAAAACTAGATTCAAGGGGTCACAATTTATTGTAGTTTCATTAAAGGAAGGTATGTTCACAAACGCAAATAGAGTTTTTCGAACCAGATTCCAGGATGGTACCTCCGTTGTTAGTATAATGTAGAGCATTGTTTAAAAATAGATCAATTAGACTAATTAGCTTCATATTATTCAAAATTCGAAAATTCAAATCTCAAAAAAAACAGAAATGCTATATTTCTCTTAAATGAAACAAGTATATAAATAGTTATATCAAATTTATCAACTAATAGACTTCCAAGATATATCTGGAAGATTCCTTCAGTTCCTCGATGATGTCGCCTAGGTTAACCTTCAAACCCTTCTCAGCAGCATCAGCAGCATAAATATCTTGCAAAGCTTGAGTAATGTCAGGAACTGGCCAAGTTGGACCACACAAGTAGAACGCACCTTCCTTATCAACCATAGCAGACTTCAACGCAGGTAAACTTTCTCTGATACGATCCTGAATATAAATTTTTTGAGGTTGATCTCTCGAAAAGGCAGCACCAATATGAGTAATGATACCAGCGTCTTTGTAAGCTTCCCATAACTCACCATATAGATATTCTTCTCTTTTATGTCTGGAGCCCAAGAATAGGTAAACTTCACCAATCTCCTCACCTTGTTCCTTCTGCCACAATTTCTCCTCAACAATGGCCTTGAATGGTGCCAAACCAGTACCCAAACCACTCATGATAACTGGCTGCTTTGGTGAAGGTGGCAACTTCATGACAGAAGGTTTGACGCTTACGACTAATTCTGAGCCAACAGAAAGTTCAGAGATATACTTAGAAGCTTGACCGAATCTCTTTCTACCCTTGTTGTCAATCCAGTCGACAACAACGATCAGCAAATGAACTTCATTAGGATGAACCTTTTGAGATGAGGCAATAGAGTATTCTCTTCTCTTCAAAGGTGAAATAATGGTAACCAATTCTTCCAATGGTGGCCTAGCAGAAGGATACAATTCAAAGATATCAGCGTAAGTGTAGTATTCAACATCCTGGTACTTCTTAAGCTCAACTGCACCAGCTGGTGTGACCAACTTTTGAAGCTTCTTCTTTTCTTCTTCGTCAGTGGCATATTCAACCAATGCTTCGTAAAATCTCTTTGGTGGCTTACCAAAGATATCTAGCTTATCAATGAAAGCATGTAGAACAGAACTTGCTTCTAATTTACCGTTGTTGTCCTTATTAGGAACGAAGACAATATCGGTTTCATCCAGACCGTAGGATTTCAAGAACTCTCTTACTTGTTCTTCATTATTTCTAGCATGGATACCAAGTGCTTCACCAATATCGTATTTCAAACCAGTACCCGAAATGTCAAACTCGATATGGAAGATGTATCTGTCATAGTCTTCTGGAGTAACACGTCTGTTTTCCTTAACCTTGACAACAAAATTCTTGACTGGCAAGTCCGGTCTCAACTCCTCAGTGGTTTCATAAGCTTCCTTAAAGGCCAAAGCTTTAGCAATACTTGATTTCGAGTTAACTTCTGCTTCTGGGTATAGCTTTTGGGAAGATTGGCTGACATTAAATGAAGTTTCAATTGGGAAGATTGGCAACTCTCTAATTTCCTCTTCCTCTTCCTCATCCGTTTCTGCTTTTTCTTCAACTGGCTCTTCGAGCTTGGCAAAGTCAGGATATAAATCAGTAGAAATTACCTTCACACTGGATTCAACGCCCTTTAGGATTTGGTCAGCAAACTCAGGAGCAGTTGTCTTATCCTCAGCACTCGCAGAGTTCCAAACATCTTGGATATGCTGTTCTAGTCCACGTTTGGCGGTCAAGTTCCAGACCAGTGCTTGAATGATGTAACCAATGAATCTCTCAGATTCGATTGCAGTCTTATCGACAACGTACAAGTTTATATTTCTTTCAGCGACAGCATTTAGGAAGTGGACTGGGAACTTTAGGTTTTCAGTGTATGACTCAACCTGAGATAGATCAACATCTTTAGTAGACTTTGAAGTTGCTACAACTAGTACACCCCCTTTCTTGATTGTAGCGGTGATGTTGAAGTGGTTCAGCAATGCACTGTCTTCAACAATGGAGACATCAGCTGCATCAATGTTAGATAGAATAGCAGTCTCATGGTCTGAGTTGACTAGTTGGGCCTGGTAAGTGCCAGCATTGTTAATGTTGTCGTACTTTGATCTGAAAGAGATGTGACTACCAGAGGTGAACGAGAAGGATAATGCCAGCTTTGAGGCCAGGTCGATGTTGATCGACTTATCGGAAGCCCAGTAGATGAAAGACTTACTTGTTCCCTTAGAGTCTTCGCCGATGCTGATCGTGTCCACAGGGCTGAAAGTCTCGATGATCTGTTTGATGGCAGCTGGAGACCAAACAAAATCAGGCTTGTACAAGTACTCAGAGACTTGGATATCTCTACGGTTGGAGTAGAACAAAGCAGCCGAGACCCTTGACTTCAGCAGAGAGGACGAGTCACCGGTCAAGGATTGGCCGATGACTACGATTTTCTTAGCGGTCTTTGGAATGACTGCAGTGAACTTCTCGACGTTGAAAGGCAAAGGTACTCTCACTGCGATAACACCCACATTTGATTGGGAGGAGTTCTTAACTGCGTCAATGAACAGTTCAGATTCCAATGAACCGTGAGTAATGTAGATAACCTCCGCAGACTCGACATTTTGGGTCTGGAAATTGTGAATTTTCAACCCAGAGACCTCGTTAAACTTACCGAGCACATCTTCAAATGAGTTTGAATCAATGGAAGGCAGCAGTTTCTCCAATTTCTTGATGATGTCGGCCTGTTTGTCGAAATCCAAAGCTGGAACCACACCGATGGCTCTAGAGTAGTTGAGACCGTCGAAAAGGTGCACAGCACCGCGAGCCTTAGCAAACTTAGACACAGCCACGGTCAGCAAAGTGGTTGCTGCAACTTCTTTGGTCGAGACTGGCGTCACTACACCATACCCAAGCTTTGCAGCGCTATCGAGAGCAGTGACATAGTCGTTAGTCACGGCACCTGACTCAGAGTCATAGCCCAGAGCACCGACGTTCAACACCACTCTGCTGTCGCCAGCCTGGGCCAGCGCACGGTGGAAGTATGGCAGCGAGTAAGATGGCGCGATTATACCGACCAAGCCGGCTCTGCCAGCTTTACCGCTGGCGTAGCCCAGCGGTGTGGCACCGGCACCGGCACGCACATCCAATTGGCGTATGTGAGCTTTCTCATCACCTGGGAACAGCAGATCAGACTGCGAGAAAGTCCTGTATCCGAAGACATCCTTGACCTGAGCGGTCAGCACAGCGTTTATCGCGTCCGTAGCTGGTCCATACGGACCTTCAAAGGGGTTTACCACAGACATGTTTGGCTTTTGTTAGTGGGTTACCTCTCATTCATTATGTACTAAAGTTGCACAGTGTTCAACCCATTACAGTGCGACAACAGCTTATTTATATACAACTACTTTGGTGTCTCGAGAATATTTCACAAGAAGCCACAGTAGCACTTTATCCGTTATTGCAGCAGCAAACCTTATCTAGTCCTCTGTGTGTATGTGATGTGATGTGATGTGATGTGTGTGTGTGTGTATTTGTGTGTGTGGAGGAGATGTGGTCATGTGATATTCCTGTCCTCCTTTCTCTCTGTGTGTGTGGACGTGTGCTAAGTCAGGTGATGTTGTACTCGTATTTATGGATATACCAGGATACGTATTATATATCATATGATATAACGTGTATAGGTATATTATATACGTATAGAAGTACGTGTTCATGTGCATGTGACAAATGTTTGCCAAGTTTCTCTTTGTTCTGCGGGAGTTTAGTGGCCCCCCCATTTTCTTGGTGTTTTTGCGCGTACAGTTCTCTGTGGTACCCACACACACAGAGAGGGACACTGCACTGCTTCTACGGGGGTTTAAGTGGAAAGAATAGAAAGAAGATCACTTACTTCCCAGCCCAATTTTGCTACTTTGATCTACACAAATGTGACACATACAGGCAAGTTGTATTATAAATTAAGCTCTGGCATTTTGAAACTTGTTTCAGGACTAGGACTTAGAAGTACAAGTCTGGTATACTGGGACATACTTACAAATAGATCAACAAAATGTTCACTGGTATTGTGGAGCTTATGGGCACTGTGAGGGAGTACAACCCTTACGATGACACTGAGAGTGGCGGACAAGGTGTGTCCATCACCATTGAAAATGCACATGATATCCTTGGCGACTGCCACATCGGCGACTCTATTGCCGTTAATGGTATCTGCCTGACCGTGACGGAGTTCGACTCGGACTCCTTCAAAGTGGGTATCTCCCCGGAGACCATCCGCCGGACCAACGTTGCCTCGTGGACTCCCGGCAGCAAAGTCAACCTGGAGAGGGCTGTGTCGCAGGAAGTGCGGTTCGGTGGGCATTACGTGCAGGGCCACGTAGACACCGTCGCCACTATAATGTCCATTACCAACGAGGGCAACTCTATAGTGTTCGGTTTCAAGCTGCGCGACGCCCAGTACAACAAGTATATAGTTGAGAAGGGTTTCATCTGCATCGATGGTACTTCCCTGACAGTCACGGGTATCGACGACGACGACACTTTCTTTATCAGCATGATCAAGCACACACAGGAGCACGTCGTGATGCCTCTGAAGTCCCTGGGTGACGAGGTCAACATAGAAGTCGACTTGACTGGTAAAGTCATCGAGAAACAAATAGAAGTCACTTTGCAGAGCCAGATCAGGGACGAAAACTCTGCATTGCACGCCGTGATCGAAAAACTTATCGATGAAAAGGTCAAGAAATACCTGAACGCCTAGTTACTTCTCTTATATATGCAGTTTCGACATTTACTGAAGACCATGTACTTTTACAAATACCAATCAGCAATATTATGTGTAGCATTGCATCATTTGCCATAGTGCATGCTGCTTCTCTCTTTCTACGCATTTATACTCAGGGCATCGAAAAACCCGACAAAATTCTTGACACCTTCTTATATAAGGGATCATAAGAACCAATGAAACATAGTCATAGTTGCCATCCTCCTACTGATTGGCGTGTAAGCTATCCCCATATCATTATAATCGCAATGGCCGGCAAAGTACAACCTATTCACCATGACACCCAGACGGTGCAACAACTAACTAAAGAGGTAAGTTAAAATGATTCATCCTATTGGTAATCCTCGAGCAAATAATTTTACTAACAAAGAGTCATTATATTTGAATCCTCAGATATACTCGCAAAACTGAGAAATTAGCGAGTGATGAATGCTTGTGGTTTACAATATTACGACTAATATTAACAGATCGCCATTGCTGCAGGTATCGGTGCAGTTCAAGGTGCTCTAATAAGTATCACTACTGCACTTTTACTGAGAAGATATTCAACAATTTACAGAAATGTTAGAACACAGGTAAGAGTGTTCTATCATATATCCTGGATTTCGATGGGTGCTGTCTTTAGAGCGGATAAGCAACTAATCAAGTTCCAATCGAAATACTATGAGAACGAAGTGAAGAGAAGAGAGAGGATACTTGATGAAGCAGCAGAAAGGGGCATATTCTTGGAGGAAGAGAGTGTTGCTCAAAGTACTGTCACCAAGTAAAGGACTTTATAAAATGCATTCAACATAAGGCAATTCAAAGTATACTAATATCATTCTTGAAATTATGCAATAATATATTTAACAAATAAAATCCATACAGATGTAATGTATTTAATGTACCTGACATTCCTTATATATATATAAATATGCGAACCCTCTTGCAAAGAAAGTTTAATGAAAGAAAGAAAATGTTCTGAAATTAATATCATAATCGTAACAATTACTACCATAAAACGTTCTTAGCAATCTTCAACACGACTATCACTGCCAATTTGATGTTTTTTACAATGAATACAACAAGCCATACACTCCACAGAAAACCAACAATTGTGTATTCAAGTAACCGGTAGACCAATTTAGTCATCTTAGGTGCATGGACAACTTTAGAATTACCATAACGCTCTGAGTTCTCCTGGAATAATTTCAGTTTTAAAGTAAGTGTTGTATTGATATCACTTAAAATTCTATCACTAGACGAGATTAAAGAATCGACACGGATGGAGTAATCATTTAATAGTTTCGATGTCCAGTCATTACCGATCTTCAGTACTTTAACCAGTTCGTTCTGATAGTTGTTCAAAACCTCCGTTGTGCTGGCTATCGTGGCATCTGCATCATGATCAACTTTTACCATGTTCCTTCTATGAATCTCCTTCTTCTTAACTAAGTCATGTGTCATCCTTCTGTGTTTCATTAATGTCATAGTGCTTGAAATATACTTCATATCCTGCCAGTATCTTTGCAATTGCCAGTCTACGTTAGTGTTTTTTATGTTGGCACGTATAGATATTTCATTAGATGATTCATCATCACCGCCATCTTTACTATTTTCAGCAATAGTGTCAAATTGGTTATCGGTTTTTAAATGCTCAACTGGGATGTCACTTAGTAGAATACTCTTCTTCTGGTTTGTTAAAGCCTCCGCTGGAGACATATACTGGACATTTCCCATTATAATACCACTGCTACTATTGCTGCTGGATTCACTGTTTATTACTGACTTTGTGGTTTCAGTTCCATGAGAGCCTGACTTCCCTTCCTTACTATTCTTTCCTTCTTTTAAAGCCTCCTTTAAGTCTTTTGCATGGGAAATATTACTTAGACTATTTTGACCCGTCAATGTTCCATTAATATTCGTACCACTATTGACTGTTATTGCTTTGTTGACTGCATCGGTTAAACCATTAGTTACTATGTTTATTGGAGCTCCAATTTCCTCTGGGATGTTGGCAATATTCATTGTTGTTCCAGTTACATCATTAACCTTTTTGGACAGTTTGTTAGCTGATTTTGACCACTTTTTAGGTTTTTTACCTATAACTTTCTCCAATCTATGTAGATGGTTTTTATCTCCATATTTACTGGAATTTACCGACTGGTTTGAATATTGGTCGGAAATTGAATTTATTGATGTTCTCCTTGTGTTAGGAGTAGCATTTATTTCCAGATGCGAGTGTAAATTATCGTCAGACTTCCCTGAATTGGAATTGTTCTTCGTACTATCAGGAGAAGATTTTCTTCTATCTGACAACAGACTTTCATTTGGAGAGTTACTGCTGTTGATTTTGGTTGGAGGAGCAAGACCTTCTGACTCGACCGTGCTTATATCAGCTGTCCCTTCATTCGTGCCACTATGAGCCTGAAATTTAGATGTGCTGCTTCCTAAATCGGTTGTACTACTGTTATATGACGCAATATCATTTGAGCCTTTGGATGTTGAGTCACCAACAATATTAATCTGTGGTGGTCCATTTTGCTGTGATTGTTTTTGATTCTCCGTTTCCTCATGCTCCTCTTTTTCAGATTGCTTCTTGTGATGGTGAATATGTGGTCTGTGGCGAATTCTTTCCGAGTAATGATGCTTAGTTTTACCAGACCAAGGCTTACCATCTGGTCCAATTAATTCATCCCAGTGTGAGGTTCTCCAAGTCATATCAGTATGCTTCTCTGTTATATCTACAAACCATGGCATCTTTTTGTTAGGTTTTGATGAAAACTGCTTTATTGCAATAAATGGTGTCTTTGATATTCCAAGCTCTCTGACGGGCATGTCATTATTCTTCTTCTTTAACTTTCTATTTCTAATTATTTGAAGCGGGTTATAAACACCCTCTACACCTTCATGTTTATGATCTTTCCTATCAACTTGTATGCTTCTTTCCAAGATACCGTAATAGTAATCTAGATAGATCCGGACTCTATCTGCTTTTAGTTTTGTAGTACGAGAAATAGCTTTCGTGGTTCCAGTTATGGGCAATTGCTTCTGTTGATTGATCAAATGCTGTATATTTACCCCACTACTATCTGCTACATCCTGTTCTGTTATTTGTTGCGCCATGGGGTTCATAGCATTTTCATACCCAGGCACATCTCTACCACTCCCAACGGCCTGTATACCATCTGCACTAGATATCAGCGGCCTGCTGTAGTTCAAATCGTCTAGTAAACCATATTTGTTGTCCATTAAAATCTTAGTCAATAGCTTCACCCTTTTAGGATTCACATTGCCAAACTCCAGGTTCGATTCAGTGTTGAGATTAGCTAAGTTTTGTAACTTTGAGCTTTCATCTTCTCTTACTGAGTTCATTTGTGAGTTTTTTTCTTTATGTATAACTGTAGAAACTCCGTCACTAATTTTGCATCTGGATCACTATAAACTCCTGGCAAATTTAATAGTAGCTTTCTGAAAACCGACGCAAATGAAACCTAAAAAAAAAAATAGGCGGCAAATATCTGGGATTACTTCCTGTCTAAATACCGTACTGTTAAAATTATCGTTGGGGTAGTTCAGTATTCTGTAAATCTTGAACCGCAGAGACCTCCAAAAATCAGAATCTGACCCACTGTTTTCCTCTTCTTCCAAAATTCACTTGTCTTCAATATCTTTTAAGTAACAGTTATGACTGGAGTGGTGGCAACGAGTAGTATCGCCAGGTCAAGAGACTACTCCTCCAAATTATGACCGTTAATAAGCCTTGCCTGCATGCCCAAAGGCCGAGATAAGTTACAGTGGCTTTTTTCCATGCACGTGTACCAAGCGTACTATATGATTTCAATTTGGCGAGTGAATAAAGTCAAGAAAAGGCATTTCAACAACAGTATATCTAATAGCGAAGTTGCTTCACCTATTCGCTATGGCCCAAAGCAGTAGAGTATTTGACAATTATCATGCCTCAGTACTTTGCTATTATCGGGGATCATGACAGGCCGCTTTATGAGGCAGAGTTCACACAAGGTCCGCAAGGGTTTGTACAGGAGATCAAAGAGCTGAATCCGTTTATACTGCATGCTTCGCTGGATATTGTTGAGGATTTGCAATGGCAACAGAATGCTGGAACTGGGGTAGCTGGTGGCGCTGGGAACTCTTTCCTGCGATCCCGTAACAATGCCAACACAGACAATTGCTATCTAGGTAAGGTGGATCATTTCTATGGGCTCGTAGTGACGGCGTATCTGACATATGGGGGTAAGAAGTTTGTGATGCTGCATGGCAGTAGTGTACCTGGTGGCAACAAGACCACTACTACTACGATTGACGATTCTATGGTACGATCATTCTATCAGGAAGTGCACGAGCTGTATATAAAGACTATAATGAACCCATTTTACCAAGAAGGTGATGAGCTGAGGAGTCCACTATTCGACACGCGGGTGAAAGCGTTGGCTAAGAAGTATTTAGGTAAGTAGATGAAAAAATTACTAAAAAGAAGAGATATTATGTAATTCCGGATAGAATATTGGTTTATGTATTAAAAAATAGTGTTATAAGGTTTTGTATCATAAGGTAAGCATTATTTTAGCATTATTTATTTCTTCAATTTATGGTCAGGTTTTATAATATATTCAATATTGTTTTAAATTACAATTGGATTCAAGCTTTCTGTTCGAGAACTTTGATTATTAATTAGTTGGACTTGTTGTACTCTCTTTCTCTGTGTATAACGTATCATAACGGAAATTATCGCAAGAAATGGAAAATAACCCGTCGAAGACAGTCTGGAAAGTGGTCAAAGCCGGCTATCATACATCTGATATTATTTCACTCACGCATGATTCCAGAAGTTCCGTGAGTTCCTCATGGTTTATAGAGTCCTGTTCCTTTGGAGTAAGCTGCTCGGGTATCTGTGTCAGCAGCCACTTCTCACGTATATTCCTCGTTAGCAATATGAGGTCCTGTACACCTCTCACCAGTTGTAGTGTTTGATTGTTCACCATCATTAGGCCATTAGTTACCACTGACAACTGGCAGTCTTCCGTATCCTCATTCGTCTCCATCGACGCCAGCTTTGCCAGCTCTGCGAGCTTCACAGACAGCAGCTCGGTGGTCTGATTTAAAGTCTCCAACAATGCTTGATTGCTCATATTATTGTATATGTAGTAGTGTTAGTTTTTGGTGTGTTTGTGGTTTCTGTGTGTATTTGTTTTCTTAATCCTTGACTCAGATGTTCTGAATCGATCTTGAAGTATTGATTCGCAAAAACCTTTTCAGCAAACAAATATTTTTGCAAGCAGGAAAGCGATGGGCTTTGAAAGTTGTGATTATATAGCGAAGACAAGAACTTTCAACAAGGAATTATAACACTGGTCCGGGTACAAGACTCGATTTTCTTGGCAGTATTTAAGGCATTATGGGCCATTCTCAAAAGAAGAGACTCCGAAGGGCAAAATCTACACTAATATATACAACTTTATATGTCAATCAACATTGCCTTGCCCTGAGAAAATCAGGAATTCTAAGAGAGAACTAGGAGAATATAGAGAGAGGCATTGTTCAACAATGCTCATCGAATACATCGCTATAATGGTAGAGAGCATTCAAGTTCTGAGTAGCCAGCACATCCACTTGTTTGGACAAGAGCAGTGCAGGATGAAACTGGCACATTTCCCTACAGACTTAAACTACATATATCATACCCTTTATGTTTTAAAGTCGTATTTAACGTCAACGTGACCGCGTGACATAGAGTTCCCGGTTCCTTCCACATCCAGCACCTTGGAAGCAGTTCCGTGAATTACCGTGAATTACCGGTTGTAGGTGTTTTGCCTCGACAGGTCACCCTATGTATATGACAGTGGAACTGTTCCGCGCGTGGCTGTCTCTGTCGGTGTCTTGTGCCAACGCTACCGGGCTGAAATCACAGAACAAAGCGACTTGATTTCACCACACACTCGGCTGCGCACCACACAATCGCACCGCTAGGGATGCCCGCGTGGCAACTGCTATAGCCCAACTCTCTCAGTATGACCGGATCGGATCGGAGGGAGTGGCAGGGTCTCTGTGAAAGTGGTGGGGTAGTGGTGAGAATACAAATCTATATGTAATCTATAGCCCTAATGGTGTTTTAACCCTAATTGTACTTAACCCTATTAGCTCTCAGAAACCCAAGATTGGGTTACACTCTCTACCCACCTGTTACAATGGAGTAGTCAACGATGATGAGGTGAATATTATCAATAGCAACCCCCAGCGAAGAGGGAGGGGGGACATCCTTGAGGTTGTTGGTCTGTTTCTTGCTAGGCTTAAGAAGAAAGCATAACATACTTTCGATGACGAATTATTATAGTTTGTCATATATCCTTATTTTTTTCTTTTTCTTTGATGTAGCTATGATGTCATAAATGTCTTATTGGGCTTATATCAACCATTGTCTTATATTAAGCATATACTGGCCTGTTGCGCAAGTTATTCGTGATAAATATCAAGGTTGAAAGACCAAAAATAGAAATTATGCTATCGAGCAAGTTCAGCTCTTTAGAAACCTGACAAATATGAACTCGATCATCACGTGTATATTTATAACCATCCCGGAATTCTTTAAAAGACAATAAGTGTTTCTGTGCTAAATAGACATGTTATCTACTAATTGTACATGTTTATTTTTTTTTCTTGCTAATATGAACTATCAAAATTCCACTATCTCTTGTCCTCCGTTAGCACAGCTATATCTTAATTAAGACAATTTGCTCAAGGCCCTATTCCAAAAAAATAAAAAAAAGAATGTGCTAACCTCCACAAAGACTGTGGTTTTATTAATTGGTCTTTGTTGTCTGAGATATTAACATTATTTCTTATCGATATAGTTACGAATTCCGGGTTTTGTAGCGATATGCTGACAATTTATCCGATTTTCTAAACACTAGTAAGTCATGAGCACAGTTCACAAGACGACTTCCAACAAATAACTAGGCGCAAGTGGTTTAGTGGTAAAATCCAACGTTGCCATCGTTGGGCCCCCGGTTCGATTCCGGGCTTGCGCAATTTCTTTTTTTATAAAGATAATTTTGCAGTGGTCACATGATTTTTTTTAATAGGATTAAGGCTTTCCCTTTGAAGCGAATATAGCACAATTAATGGATTTTGATGCTCTATGTTGTTAGGATTTATTATTTACATAACATATATATATACAAGAAGAGCTGCAGAAGAATAAGTTCATAATGGTCACAAGGAATACTAACTGGAGTAATAGACCTTTCTAACATCCACCAGTTTCTTACCTCTGGCCATGGCAATGTCATCTAATGTCTTTTGTGCACCGATCAAGGCTTCAATTGTACCCTTCGCTATGTTCATATCGTTTCTCGATTTGTAAACTTTACCACTTAGATCTTTAATACCAGCACATTCACAGATTTCAAATATAACATGGTTAACTCTTAGACCGAAGCCCGGTTTGGCACTTCTCAGATGTAGCTTGACACCATGGTATCTGTAGTCGATGTCACCGTAGATTGTTCTGTTCTCATATCTTGGAATTTCTTTCAGGTTTCTGATAGCATCCCAATGTGCCTTGAAAATGGCTTTTGGCATTTCATCTCTAGATTTACCTTCACCGAGACCGATCATACCATTACGGTCACCCACAATAACCAGAGCATAGAAGGAACCAATCTTACCTTTACCCGTTTGGTTTGAGACTCTCTTCAGCACCAACGGTTTCATCACCAGTTTCTTCGTTATGTAGTCGATATCTATCCCCGTCTGTCTGTTCAACCCTCTGGCTAGCTCAGCGGTCTTGCTGCCGCTGTTTTTACCAACATGGGCTTCCACAATCTCTTTCTCGAAAGTACCAGGTGGTAGCTTGCTGTTCTGCTGGAAGTTTATATCGTCCCATTGGTACTTCCTCACTTCCTCGTTCAGGGAGTCCATGTGAATGTGTGGTTCGTTCTTCGCGTAGTCCCAGAAGGGATGCAGCTTGGAGTAATCCTCTAAATAAGGTGGCGCAAAGTTCACACCAGAAGGTACTTTAAACTCAGGTTTGCTATTTCCCTTGTAAATAACATCCTCTGCCATCTCTATGGACTTGATCAGGTTTGGAGGGTAGTACTTCAGCAGGTGGTCCCGTGATGTGGAGCTCAGACGCACTTGTCTTGTGATCCTCGAGGCCATCGGTGCCTCTCGAAACATCCTCTGGAACATCATCTTTTAGCGGTTGTTTGTATTGCTGTGGGGGTTTGCTTCTAGTAACTTCACTACTACTGTGTGAAGTACTCTTTTTTTCATTGCTTATCCTTTCCAGTTTTCGAGAGGACGACTTCAACGCAAACGTTCAGCACGATGTCAGGTTGGGCATTAGTAGAGCGAATTAGGCGAGGACTAGTTAGAGTTAGAGTGATCGTTGGAATATTAATTCAAGTACTTATAAAATAAAAGTTAAATAACTAACTATATGAGTTAGATCGTGGATGTAAATATATATGAAAATTTGCAATGCAACATTGCATGAAAAAAAAATAGAATTGAAAAGCAATGAAATAAAAATTACAAGTGCGAACGAAGTTATGCTAATGCAACACGCAACTCATCACAGTTATAACAGAATTGAATTGAAAGCTTTGGTAGGGGAAATAAATGTTACCCTTGAGAGGAAATATCCCTTTCATTCTTATTTGGCAGGATTGTTTGAGAAAGGGATATCTCCAAAGTAAAAATAATGGCGGATGAGTCCCATTGAAGGTGCTCATCATTATTATAATATTAAGTTATGCTCTGAAATCGAAATGGCATAAAAAAACAACAGGAAAATACAGAATATGGTCATAAAAAAGAATTCACAAAAATAAAGAGTGTTGCATCAAGTCACTGAGCGTCTTGATGAGTCCAACAGCATACCGTTCAATAAGAATATTATGATTGTTGTGCATGTTCGGTGGGAACGATGCTATGAGATGAAATGACTAATAAAAAACAAATCTATAACACTAGTGGTGAAGAGTTTGCGTTCTTCTTTGTTGGTGTGTATTTGTAGTTTGGGTATTTCATTCTGTGCCATTCTTTTTCTTTTCTAGCGAGCTCATTCCAGTACTTCTTCTCCTCTGGGTCTAGGTTTCTCCATTTCTGGCCGATCTCTCTAGAGCACTCAGAGTTAGTTTTGAAAGAGCTGGAGTTGTCGCTGGACTTCTGTTTGTCCTTTGTTAGCTTTGGGAACAGTTTCCTGTGCATGTGCTGTCTGAACAGGATGAAAGCGTTCCTTGGTCTAGGGATGTGTCTTGGGGAAGCGGCTTTGGTGACAGCAGAGGACATGGAGGAGACGTTGCTCTTCTCTCTGTTCATCTCTAGCCCTCTTAGCGCGATATTCTGCGCGGTCAGAGGAGTGGTTCTCAAGTCCTCAGAGAAGCTCATCTTCTTGTGCACCGCGTTGCTGTTCAGCATGGCGCTGGTAGTGGTGTATGCTCTGTTCTCAAAGAAAGACTTTGCCGTGCACACGCTGCTCAGAGAAGACAAGGACGCGGTGGAGAGCGAGGAGTTGTTACTGGCCACAGAGCTTGGCGAGGAAGGGGCCTCGACCTGTGGCTGTGGGGTCCCACAAGAGGTAGCCGTGAGACTTATCGATGCGCCTGGCACAAGCTTTGACTCCAGACCCGAAGGCAGAGTAGCCAACAGCTGGCTGATAGGTGGAAGAGTAACGTTAGATTGCATGTGTAAGGAGTTGGAGGTATTGTGTGTAATGTGTTTGGGGGGTTGTCGGGACTGCCAGGGCTAAGTTTCAATTGTGTTACAAATGTTGTTCTTAAATACTTTTTTTTTTTTGGGCTTCTCTTGCGTCTAGAAATTTTTACTAATTATTTAATCTCTTTCAGTTGGGAAAAAGAAAAGTCCCTATTGTTATGACATTTGTCTAATTGCTTTCCTTGAATCACAAGTTGGTTGTCAATTGTCAAAAGCTTGTCAAATAATCGAATCAATTTCAAAGTTGTTTGAAAAAAAAAAGAGCGCAAGCTTATCGTGTCTTGAACATCCAAAGCCAATTTCCATGTTTTCGGTGTGGGAAATAGCGGCTTTTAAGAATCCTGTGTGGATCTGTGCTAGGCGTACAGAGAGGGCAGGATATCGGTCCTTGTTACTGCTAAATGTGCACCTTCTGTGGAAATATAACGGTTGATGGTGTTAAGAGACGTTGGGGGGGTGTCTGGTAGCAAGAGGACTACGTGGTAGACAAAGGAGCATGGATTATTGGTTGTGTGTTTTGTTGTAGGGGGGTTGCACTGAGTTGTGGATGAATGGGGGGGAGATGGATATGGAAAGGAGAAGGGAGTTAGTTGTCTGAGCTTGTCTGAGCTTGTCTGAGTTCGTCTGAGTTCGTCTGAGTTCGTCTAAGCTGTGATGCTTGCGAGTCTCGAGATTTTCTTGCAATGCGATCTACGTGCGTGTTCTCTGTGTTGCGTTTGAGCGGGAGTAAAAGACGGTGCGGCTCTTTCTTCTGAGTTTGTAATTTGCTTTGTATTGATAGTTGACGTCAGATTGTCCAATGTCTCTTGCCTTTCGCTGGACACAGACAGGGTAGTGGGGAGGGAACGCATGATGGAAAGTGATGGCTCTCAGACACATGTGGAGAGAGAGAGAGAGGAAATTAGGATCTCTGCGTTGGTGTTCGAGAAAAATGGAATTTTTTTTTTTAATTTTTTTTTTTAGGAATCTCTGTTCGGGCCAGATGCATGAACAAAGGAAGCCTTTGTCTTATGTAAGAGAAGGTCTCGCCCTAAGGTGTTAGCTGTCTCACGCATTACTTTGCATACGATTGTTTCTAAGAATGGTGGGGGGGAGGGGGGGGGAGAGAGAAGGGCTATTGGAGATGTAATCGAAATGTCAAAAAAGTGATAGCTTTAGAGAAAGAGACATCGCTGCGGTAATGAGGTTTTGGATATCAAGTGTAGAGTGGGACGGATTGTTGCATGCTTATTTGACATCATCCTTATGTTGCGTTTTCTTTGATGAGGGTTGAAGAGGGTTGAGGTGTCCAATGATTTACGTCCAGTGGACATACATTTCCCATGCCTGGAAACTGTCCTGGGAATCCTGGGCGGGATCCGCTATGTGGGTGTTATTCTGTCTGGCCCTCTGGGAAAACAATGGAGCGAACTAGCTCGATAGCAGATAAATACGTATTGTTCCATTTCCCAATTAGGATAATCGAAGGTTTTGGCTGTTAGCAAACAAAAGACAAAATGTCTGTGAATGTGACGTGGGAGAATTTCTGTCTTTCTCTTTCTTCCTTTTTTCTCACACACACACACAAATTACACAGTTGCAGCAAGAAAATTGTGAATCATCGCTCTCTTAATTGACTTCTGGGGGGGGGGGAAGCAAATGAAATCAATTTTCCTTCACGTCAAATGCAAGAAGGAAGCCACTACTGGTTCCCACTACTAGTTCCCACTACTGCATTTTCTACAGAGATTTGGTTCCCTGCACAATCAATCAACATGCATCTCTGCGCAACTGTTTGTGTGGTCCTCTCCACCCCGTAGCCACACTCTTACATTCCCGCAGCTACTCAATCTATCTGCCATTACTAAAACAGGTTTTTTTATTTTTTGTTACGTTCATTCAAGATTCTTTTGCTACAGACAAGCAAGCAGAAAACGTATATCTGAAACAACCTACTAATATTAGCATTACGAGGGTTCTCACTCCCACTCATTCTAGAACTACCAACTCTCCGGGGGGGCATGAGTTATATGAGAGCGGTGTTAAAATGGAATTTATAACGCCGATATCTGGGTTTTGTTTACTTTTAAGCGCAGAGTAATGTTCACCCTCTTCAAACCATACCTTGCGGTACACAACCATGGCAATTATGGCAATAAATTATGGCAATGACTTATGGCTATGACTTATGGCTATGACTTATGGTAAATTAACCATGACAAGACAATTGGTTTATCTAGCAATTGGGAAATAGGAGAAGCGGCACAATGGCTTATCATATTTTATTTCCATTGATTTGAATCAAAAGAAAAAAGTGACTGGAGAAGGATAAGTTTAACTGTATTTACAGAGCTTTTATTGTATTGGATTATCAATTTCTTACTTATCTCACAAAAGTCGCCTCCAAATTCGCTAATCCCGTCTCTGTCCGCTTCCATATAACCTACACACATTCCCCTGATTTGCTTTATACTTTTTTTGCTCTCAGGGCCAGCAGTCCCTCTTGCACTACTTCTGTGTGAGCAAAATTTGGTTTCGCAGAAGCCTGTATCCGTCCCATTGAAGGCAGTTACTTTGCAGTGCGGGGGGCCTAGGGGACAATCACACAGCTCTGTTTTTTTTCAGCTACCATTGTCATTTCCTTTAAAAGATCCTACCAAACTTACAATCCCTCTTTCACTATTCACATGGAGAAAGAGCTCAAAAACGGCACTTTCGAACCTACTCTTAGACACAGTTGCGCGAAGAAAAGGGCATCTCGAATTTTCTTTTCAGTGAGGGAAAACGTGTTCGCTGCTCAGTATAGAGAGAAGCTTGAGATAACTGATTTCACTTTCCAAGCTGAAACTGGTAAACAGGATCTCTTCTTTTGAAAAGCCTAAAAAATGTCCTGGTGATGTCACCACTGCGTCACATCGACGTCACAGTGACGTATACCGTCATAGTGACATCACAGTTACATCACCAGGACATTTTCTCCATGACCCTGTCTCTAACAAACCCGTACGAGCCCCAATATTCCCTCCCTATCAGCTACCCGGAAGAAAGGCAGAAAGAGCAGACGGACATTTTGTTTTCTTTAGCTTCTTGGACCCTAGATGGATTCGCAACTCGGGACACTATTCCCGAACTTTCTTTCCTAATGTCCTTTTTGTATATTTCTATTTTCCGCACGATTACGCCTTTGAACCTCACACAATGGATGGAGTAATCCTTCCCCCCCCCTTCCCAGAAGAATGAGGGAGAAAGAGAGACGGGAGACACTGCAAACAATTACCGAACAAATTCCCAGCATCTATCAAATATTTTTTTAGGCTTTTCGAGCACCTCTTTCCCTTCCCATTGTGCGTTGCTCCCCCCCCCCCCCCCAAACTCCGGGTCTTCCCCACCAAAAACACAAAAAAAAAAAGAAAAAGACAAAAAAAAAAAAAAAAA
>ERZ1036435.279-NODE-279-length-32193-cov-12.246375_pt1 | contig 32193 bp, 19 predicted proteins | sample MGYA00514223_ERZ1036435 | MGnify/ENA primary metagenome ERZ1036435 (study PRJEB33795, sample SAMN09464927) | human gut metagenome | host: Homo sapiens | place: USA: Stanford, California | collected 2016-08 | study: EMG produced TPA metagenomics assembly of the... | reverse complement strand
GAGTAGAGGAAGTGTCCGGTGTTCCTACCCAGTATTGTAGAAGTCTCGAGCCATTGTTCCTATTAATTTTTCAAAATTTTGACAAAATATTTGTAAGCCATCTAGTCCCATGGTATATATATATGAGTAAAGTTATAACTAGTTGCCAAACATGATCTCTTTAGAGTAACGCCCACCACTAGCAGAACCTAAGACTAATGTCTATAAGAAGTATATATAATGGGCGTTTGCCCGTGCTCCTGAGGAGTGCGAGATATTTACACGGATCACGGGCAGTGCTGGGCCCTGCAGTGTCCAACGAGAGGCCTACCAACACTGTGGCTTTCAAGTTTTCTTTCAACAAGCCGCGGAAGGAGACGTCCCCGGTGAGTGCGAAGTGGTCCTCGCACAGGATGCCCAGCAAGGAAGTCCTGCAAGAACAAGCGCAAGTGATCAAGGCCAAAGAAGAAGAGAAGAAAGTGGCTACGGAGAAGTTTATCAAGGAGAATATGATAGAATTGAAAGAACCGGAAGCTGTGGAGAAAGTACAGGACACACCAACAAACAAGGCCACTGCTACAGCCAAAGCATCCGATAGCTCAGCGCCGGCGAAGAAGAAAGGAAAGAGGCGGATACTGAGACCTCGTAAGGCGGTTATCACGCTTTCTCCCAAGGCTATATACCATTTGAAAGCACTGCTCGACGAACCCGAACCAAAGCTGATCCGTGTCGGTGCCAAGAACCGTGGTTGCTCAGGTCTGACTTACGACTTACAATACATCACTGAACCGGGAAAGTTCGATGAAGTTGTCGAACAAGACGGCGTCAAGATAGTCATCGACTCCAAGGCATTGTTCAGCGTCGTCGGCAGCGAAATGGATTGGGTAGACGACAAACTAGCATCTAAATTTGTATTCAAGAACCCCAACTCTAAGGGTACATGTGGATGTGGTGAGAGTTTTATGGTCTAATTAATGCTCCTCCTCCCCCACTCATGCTCTCACAACTAATATTTATTCAGTATAAACAACTTATTTATTAAATTTTTTAATCATCATGTATTTATTCACTCATCATCATCCCCCCCTGAGCTTCCCATTAATCCCGCATTACTATTCTATTTAACCAGAATCCCAACTATGACTCCCAATGAAATGAGCCTTATAAGTGATAGCATTGACAAGACATGTAGGGCTTCGCAAGAACAACACAAGTACTAGTAACGTACCTTTGAACCAGATTAGGGCTTCCACTACCCTCCCCACTAAGGTGGGCCATTGTGTCCATACAACCTCCCCCTACACACTACCAAACCCTAAAGAGCTTGCCAGTATCACCGCTGGAGGGAAGGGAACCTAAATGCTAGAAAGTTCTAGAAAATCCCGTACAGAACCAGTCACTCCTAGAATATTCCCCTTCCATTTGTGTAGCTTTGCTGTGTAGCTTTGCTGTGTAGTGTGCTACAGCTGTCTCTGAGCAAAAGCACACTTTCCTTTCTTCCACAGACTCAGGAACCTTCGAGAGAATAGTGGGACCTTCCATTATATAAGTGGTTATTTTAGGGCTTTCATGCGTTTCTGCCTTAGAAAGTGCCGTACTGAAGCTAAAATATTAGTACTTTCTATATAGTGATTTTTAAGGGTTCCCTGAAAAATTAGAACCCAATAAGAACCATCTCAACAAATAATAGCCCTCATCGCTACAATTTCAAATGTATATAAGGCAGAAACAGGTGGCTTCTTGACAATTGTTTTCTTCAATAGCTTACATACAACAGACCAATACAATATACAATTATAAAAAACAGAATATAAGGTATGAACGACGAAACACAGTTCACAGAGAGGGCACTGCATATCCTTACAGTTGCCCAGAAGCTGGCCACTGACCACCAGCATCCTCAGTTGCAACCTATCCATTTGCTTGCTGCTTTTATTGAGACTCCTGAGGATGGGTCCGTGGCGTACTTACAAAACTTGATCGAGAAAGGTCGCTACGACTACGATTTGTTCAAGAAGACAGTGAACAAAGCATTGGTGCGTGTGCCCCAGCAGCATCCTGCACCAGCGGAAGTCACACCAAGCTATGCCTTGGGTAAAGTGATCCAGGACGCGGTAAAGATACAGAAGCAACAAAAGGACTCTTTTATCGCCCAGGATCATCTGCTATTCGCTTTGTTCAATGATGCTAGTATAAAACAGGTGTTCAAGGATGCCGGTGTCGATACTGAGGCTGTTAAACAACAGGCCTTGGAATTGAGAGGTAGCCAAAGGATAGACTCCAGAGGTGCCGACACTAATACACCCTTGGAATACCTAGGTAAATATGCTATCGATATGACAGAACAAGCCAGGCAAGGTAAGCTGGACCCTGTCATCGGTAGAGAAGAAGAAATCAGAAGTACCATCAGAGTCTTGGCTAGAAGAATAAAGTCTAACCCATGTCTGATCGGTGAACCTGGTATCGGTAAAACCGCCATCATCGAAGGTGTCGCTCAAAGAATCATCGACGATGATGTACCAACCATTCTACAAGGTTCAAAGCTGTTCAGTCTGGATCTGGCTGCTCTAACGGCTGGTGCAAAGTACAAAGGTGACTTTGAAGAGAGATTGAAGGGTGTGTTGAAGGAAGTCGAGGAATCGAAGACTTTGATTGTCTTGTTCATTGATGAAATTCACATGCTTATGGGAAATGGTAAGGATGATGCTGCCAACATCTTGAAGCCAGCCTTATCCAGAGGACATTTGAAGGTGATTGGTGCTACAACCAACAATGAATATAGATCTATTGTCGAAAAAGATGGTGCTTTCGAGAGAAGATTTCAAAAGATCGACGTCCAGGAGCCAACAATTAGACAAACTGTCGCTATTTTGAGAGGTCTACAACCAAAGTACGAAATTCACCACGGTGTCAGAATTCTAGATAGTGCTTTGGTTACTGCTTCCCAGTTGGCTAAGCGTTACTTACCCTACAGAAGATTGCCAGATTCAGCAATTGATCTGGTAGATATTTCATGTGCGGGTGTCGCTGTGGCAAGAGACTCAAAGCCAGAAGAACTTGACTCTAAGGAACGTCAACTGCAATTGCTACAAGTTGAAATAAAAGCTCTAGAAAGAGACAAGGATGCTGACTGCACTACTAAGGACAGATTGAAGCAGGCTAAGAAGAGAGAGGCATCTTTGATCGAAGAATTAGAACCATTGAGACAACGTTACAACGAAGAAAGAAAGGGCCATGAAGAGCTAACCAAATTGAAGAAGAAGTTAGATGAATTGGAAAATAAGGCTCTTGATGCCGAGCGTAGATATGATACTGCTACTGCCGCTGATTTGAGATACTTTGCTATCCCAGATATCAAGAAGAAGATTGACGACTTAGAAAACCAAGTTGCCGAAGAGGAACAGCGTGCGGGTGCTAATTCAATGATTCAAAACGTTGTGGACTCGGACACTATATCTGAGACAGCCGCAAGACTGACTGGTATTCCTGTGAAGAAACTATCAGAATCTGAGAATGAGAAGCTAATCCATATGGAACGTGATCTCTCCTCAGAAGTTGTTGGTCAGATGGAGGCTGTTAAGGCTGTGTCCAACGCTGTAAGACTTTCCAGATCTGGCTTAGCCAATCCTAGACAACCGGCATCATTTATGTTCCTTGGTTTGTCCGGTTCTGGTAAGACAGAACTGGCCAAGAAGATTGCCGGATTCTTATTCAATGATGAAAACATGATGATTAGGGTTGATTGTTCGGAATTGAGTGAAAAGTACTCTGTATCCAAGTTATTAGGTACAACTGCAGGTTACGTTGGTTACGAAGAGGGTGGTTTCTTAACTAATCAACTACAATACAAGCCATACTCAGTTTTGCTATTTGATGAGATAGAAAAAGCACACCCTGATGTTTTGACTATTTTGTTGCAAATGCTAGATGACGGTAGAATTACTTCTGGCCAGGGTAAGACGATTGATTGTTCCAACTGTATTGTCATTATGACTTCCAACCTTGGTGCCCAATATATTAACTTACAGAAAGGTTCCAAGATTATGGATGAAACCAAGACTTTGGTAATGGAAGCTGTTAAGCAGCACTTCAGACCAGAGTTTTTGAACAGAATCTCCTCAATTGTTGTATTCAATAAACTATCAAGAAAGGCAATCCACAAGATTGTAGATATTAGATTGAAAGAAATTGAAGACAGATTCGAGATGAATGATAAGCACTACAAGTTAGAACTAACTCCAGAAGCCAAGGATTTCCTAGCAAAGTACGGTTATTCTGAAGACATGGGTGCCCGTCCATTAAACAGACTAATTCAAACTGAAATCTTGAATAAGATGGCTTTAAGGATCTTAAAGGGAGAAATTCAAGATAAGGAAACTGTTAAAGTTGTCTTAAAGGTTGGCAAGGAACGTGGGTCTGCTAGTACTGAAGATGAGGAAGAAAGTCTTGATGTCCTACCAAACCACGAGGCAACCATTGCAATTGATAACGACACTATGGATATTGACGATGATGATGACGATGATGCTGTTGATGTTGATTAAATTCAGTAGCGCCAATATTTTAACATGTAGTTGATGCATGTTTGTTGACACATGTTACGACCAGTTTTCTTCATATAAATACATTTTTGTACTGTTTGTTAATACATATTCTTAATAATTTATATTAAACTTATTATTATAGTAATCGATTGATAGATAGATATTATTAAACCTTTATTAGTAATATAGTCTGTGTACTGGTAAGACTTCTTGACTCTCTAAGTAATTATGATATCGAACATCGATATCATAGCAGTGAATTCATTCATTTTGGCACTTCGGAAGGATATAATAAATACTATTAAATGCAGTTAAATACTTATGTACATGTAATTACAATGCAAAATATTGTAGTCTTTGAATTCTATATGAAACGGTATGAATGAAGCCTCATTCTCGATCTATTTTGAGCGACTCTTCATTCTTTTAGCCCATGCGTATTTGACAGATTTTGTAATACCAGCTGTTGCAACACCTTTCAACATTTGAGTTAGGCTTGTTCTCTGAATTCGATACTGTATCTTTTTCAGCGAATTCTTTAAGGTAAACCCAGGTGGTAAGTAGTAACCATTATTAACTACAACATCCTCATAAATAGGTTTATAGTACATTCTAAACTTGTCGAAGTTTTTGGTTACAATGTTCTCCACCTTCTTAGGGTTTTCAGCACCTAAATGGTATCTTATGTCACCTAGGTAACTTAAGCCTGTTATCTCCTTGTAGAATTGAAATTCATCAAACTTCTCTGGATACTTGACTGATATGAGATGTTTGGCTAGAGTTGCGGCTGCCTTCAAGTTAAGATGATTATAATGTTCAATTGTGGGGTTTGTTTTCAGTACTTTTACGGGCTTTTGCAGTCTACCAGCAATATAAAAACTCTCCCAGTTCTTTAAGTCGTTCAATATTCTTTTCATCGACACTATTCCATATTTAACCTCGTTTCCATTAATATTAGCGTAGGGATTGAAGTATATACCAGCTCCAACATCCTGAAATCGACTAATTACTTTTGGTCCAAAGTATTTCAGGCTTGAGTAATGATGAGAATTCTGTTTTATGTTTCTGGAATGGAACTCCACTGGATCTTCTACTGCCAATATGAGATCAATCTGTGGTTTGTCAGTAGAATCATATCCCACCTGTTTGAAAACTCCAGAACCGTAGCCAAATGCATATGTAATGGGAGCATCAAACGAATTTAGAATGCCATCCAATTCCCTTTGCAACCCAGATTCTATCTCTATGGCCTGATTTGAGAAATTCGATGAGTAGCACCTTCGAAGTGGTCTTAGCAGGGACCTGCGGGCGTCTCTCAAAAGAAACTGGGACATATGCAATCAAATAAATATAAGTGAATGATCCACTCCGTAGTGACAGAATATGGAGTAGCAGTTCACCCTGAGATGGTCAAATACCAGGTTTAGTCATACTACTCTCTAAATCTCATGACAAAATGAATGATTCGTTATTCACAATTTTTGATTCGACCAGTCATGAGGTAACAAGAAATTGAGTCAAAGCAACATATGTGTATGGCAATAGTGATCACTAAAAGAATGGCCGTGTTTTCTTTGATAGTATATGAGAATGTAGCTAATATAGAGCAGACGCCTACATTATTGGCTTTCGGAGGGATATTACATCATCAAATCGATTATAAATTAGGTAGATAATGATAACTAACTAATCTAAACATAGCATCCAATTAAAACGGGCGTGTGGTCTAGTGGTATGATTCTCGCTTTGGGCGAACATGGATAAAATCCGTGTGAACAATCACAAGCATGCGAGAGGCCCTGGGTTCAATTCCCAGCTCGCCCCATTTAATTTTTTTTGCTTCTCTACATATTTTGAGTAATCTACATCAAGAACTAATTTTATACAGGTTTGAACCTGAAATCACACACAAGTTCTCTCACCTTGTGTTTATTATAACCTATACAGTATTCTGTAACTATCAATAGCTTGGTTTTATCTCTAAATAATTGGTTTTTAACTTTTTTCTCTACCAGAACTTATTGGAGAGAGTAGTTAGTTGTTCGGTGTTTAGATATTTTTATGATTAATGTTTATTATGATATATGATACAAAGATGAATGAAGTCGTTATAAAAATAGGATTATAAATATAAAACTAATGATTTTTTGTTTCTTTTGTAGATGGGAATATTCTTATGATTTTTTTAAAATCTATCAAAATGAAGAAATGAAAAAATGGGGGGGTTTGCTAAAAAAAAAAACAATGAATTAATTTCATTAATGCACTCAAAAGTTTTTTCTTTTCTCTATCAATCCGTTTAATCAACTTCTTCGACGGTTGGACCTTCAGCTTCTGGAGCTGGAGGAGCACCACCTGGGAAACCACCAGCGGCACCGGCACCACCTGGAGCACCACCTGCTTGGTACAACTTAGTCATGATTGGGTTAGCAATTTCTTGCAATTCCTTCAATTGGTCGTCGTATTCTTCCTTAGTAGCAGTGGTGTTGTTGTCCAACCATTGGATGACTTCTTCAGCCTTCTTGGAGACGGCTTCCTTGTCAGCTTCTTCCAACTTGTCACCGGCTTCGGAGATGGAGCTCTTCAAGGAGTAAGCGATAGATTCCAATTGGTTCTTGGAAGCAATTCTTTCAGATTCCTTTTCATCTTCTTCCTTGAACTTTTCGGCTTCAGCAACCATTCTTTCGATATCTTCCTTGGACAATCTACCCTTGTCGTTGGTGATGGTAATCTTGTTAGACTTACCAGTACCCTTTTCGACAGCGGAGACGTTCAAGATACCGTTGGAGTCGACGTCGAAGGTAACTTCGATTTGTGGGACACCTCTTGGGGCAGGTGGGATACCGGACAATTCGAACTTACCTAGCAAGTTGTTGTCCTTTGTCTTAGCTCTTTCACCTTCGAAGACTTGAATCAAGACACCTGGTTGGTTGTCAGCGTAAGTAGAGAAGATCTCGGACTTCTTGGTTGGGATAGTGGAGTTTCTTGGGATCAACTTGGTCATGACACCACCAGCAGTTTCAATACCAAGGGACAATGGAGCGACATCCAACAACAATAGGTCTTGGGTCTTGGAGGATTGGTCACCAGTCAAGATAGCGGCTTGGACAGCAGCACCGTAAGCGACGGCTTCATCTGGGTTGATGGATCTGTTTGGTTCCTTACCGTTGAAGAAGTCAGTGACCAACTTTTGGACCTTTGGAATTCTGGTGGAACCACCGACCAAGACGATTTCGTGGACAGCGGACTTGTCCAACTTAGAGTCTCTCAAAACCTTTTCGACTGGGTCCAAAGTGGATCTGAACAAGTCAGCACACAATTCTTCGAATCTAGCTCTGGTGATGGAGGTGTAGAAGTCGATACCTTCGAACAAGGAGTCGATTTCGATGGAGGTTTGAGCGGAGGAGGACAAAGTTCTCTTGGCTCTTTCACAAGCGGTTCTTAGTCTTCTCATAGCTCTTTGGTTGGAGGACAAGTCCTTCTTGTTCTTTCTCTTGAATTCTTGGACGAAGTGGTTAACCAATCTGTTGTCGAAATCTTCACCACCCAAGTGAGTGTCACCAGCGGTGGCCTTGACTTCGAAGATACCGTCTTCGATGGACAATAGGGAGACATCGAAAGTACCACCACCCAAGTCGAAGATTAGGACGTTTTCTTCACCGCCCTTCTTGTCCAAACCGTAAGCGATAGCGGCAGCGGTTGGTTCGTTAATGATACGCAAGACGTTTAGACCAGCGATGGTACCAGCATCCTTGGTGGCTTGTCTTTGAGAGTCGTTGAAGTAAGCTGGGACGGTGACGACAGCATCGTTGACGGCGGAACCCAAGAATTGCTCAGCGGTTTCCTTCATCTTACCCAAGACCATGGAGGAGATTTGTTCTGGAGTGAACTTCTTGGTCTCACCCTTGAACTCAACCTCGATCTGAGGCTTACCATCAACATCAACCAACTTGAATGGGAAGTGCTTGGCATCAGTCTGGACTTCATTGTCGTTGAAGTTTCTACCGATAAGTCTCTTAGCGTCAAAGACAGTGTTGTGTGGGTTCATAGCAGCTTGGTTCTTAGCAGCATCACCAATCAATCTCTCAGTGTCAGTGAAAGCAACATAGGATGGAGTGGTTCTGTTACCTTGATCGTTAGCAATAATTTCAACACGATCGTTAGCGAAGTGTGCAACACATGAGTAAGTAGTACCCAAATCAATACCAACAGCCTTAGACATTTGTACTTTTTTTTTTTTGTTCTATGATTTGTTGTTGTAGTACTTGAATTGGGGGGTGACCTAGAGACAATTGAGCACAAGGCCCTTTATATACTTTTTTTTTTTTAAACCAGCTTCCTTCCCACAGCTAACCTTCTCGAACCTTCCGAGGGAACAATTACGTAGTTCCCAGGCTCCCCACCCTACCATGTGCACTTCCTTCTGAGCACATCGAGAAGGTTCTCTCTTCTCTCTTCTCTCTTCTCTCTAACTGCTTAGCGACCTTTTCGACGCCGAGATGGAATCTTCTAGAAGCTTTTCCTTTCTTCCTTCCTTCTTTCTTCTTCTGCGCAGAGGGGGGACCGCAGAGGGGAGACCGCAGAGGAAAGAGGACTTCTCAACCATATATCGTGTGCGACGTGTGGAGGTCACGGATTTGTGCAGGGCGGTACGTGCAGGGGTATATACAATAGCTATAAAGTGAAGTTGTTTCTGAGGTTTATTTTTATTATGTGCTGTTAAGTACTCAATTACATAAGTTTTGTTGACTCAATTTACACCTTAGTCCATCTTTGCGGAGTGGGTGGCAGTAGCAGTGGCACTAGCACCGGAGGTGCTAGTGCTGGTGCTGGTACTGGTGCCAGTAGAACCAGTAGAACCACTAGTAGATCCATGGGTGCCTGGTGCTGCTCTGGTGATGGTGACCTTGGACAATTGCACCAGCTGGAACTTCAACTGGTTGTACAGGGACTTGATCTGGGGTGGGACGCTTGGGTGCGAGATGACACCGTCCATTCTCACTCTCCACTGCGCGAAGGCGGCCTGCATGTACTTAGAAGTCTCGTACTTGACCTTGATGAACAGCGTGAACACCACGAGCACGATCCAGGAGCGGGAGAAGAACAACACTGCTCTCACGAACAGCAGGAACAGCATCAGCAGCTCGGTGGTCGAGACCCAGTACATGCACCTCTCGTTGTAGTCCAACACAAACTTGTCGATAAACATAACAACTTTGCTCTTGGACTCCACGGTCTGGTTGAACACTTGGGGCAACAGCGTGGTCTTCAAGTACACTAGCACATGGAACACAGAGAACATGAAGTATGGCACTAGCGACAGACTGAACCTGGGGGTGAAGAACCACACCAGCGCCAACGCAAAGTACAGCACATTCTCATTGGTCAACAGCGACAGCGACAACTGCTGGTGCAGACCCTGCTGGTACGTGATAATACCAAATGACGCCAACACACCAACGTACGCACAGCGGTACAAGGTCTCACAGAACCTGAACAAATACAGCAAAGAGCTGACCACAACTAGGAAGTGGCCCGCAAACCACGCAAATTGTAAACTCTTGGCAACTTTCAAAAACCTGTCCTTGACAGTCGTAGCTGGAACTTTAGGAGGCATCTTTTCTTGTGTATTCTTTAGTCTTTCTTTCCAAATTACTAAAAAATCTGCTATGCCTTTTTTTTTCAAAATTGAATTATAGGATATACTACAAGTAAGGAGGTAGTTATATATATATTTTTACAACATTAGTACCATCCAATTGCTAATGTAAAGGGATTGCCCAATATCCCAGACTTCTTTGTTCCCAATCACAGAGAGCAGAGAGAATGAGAGAGATGAGGTGGTACAAACCCCTTGGGTTCGTCACGTAGTATAATGACGCAATAACCCATACTGCACAACACAACTTTTATTATAGGGAAATTGAACTTATAATATTAAATATTCTGTAATGCCCGTTCTTTCTACATTATTACACCCCCCCCTCCGTGGTTTACAAAGCTTCATAAGATATTGATATATGGCCATTTATCTACTAGCATTCTCCTTCGGGTCCATAATAAATTGTGCATCCCTTATTTAATAATAATTATAATAATTAATCCTTTTTCTTGGGCCCCGAGGTGATCAGGCTATTTTTTCTTTTTAACTATCATTCCCGATAGATCATTGACAGCTTTACGCTTGCCCTTCAATGGATCTAGTTTTGCCATCTGCGTTAGGATCAAGTTCTTCAGAAGCTCCTTAGAGTTCCCCGATTGATCCATCTCTTTCTCCATCTTGATCTCTCGTATATCCAGCTTCACCTCTTCTAATCTTGCCAAATTTGTCTCGTCGTCCTTGTCTTGGGATAACTGCTTCTCTAAGTACCCTTTCAGCTTGTTGGCGATCTCTAGTTTCTTGTCGGCACTGACCTCAGCACTCAGTTTCAAGTTTTGTGATAACCTCTCCAGGATTTCTATCTGCTTGGTGAGGTCTCTCTCTCCAGATTCACGGCTCTCTATTACTTCGATAGCCCTCTCGTAACAGTTTATGCTGTCATCTTCCGCACCGACCTCTGCATATGCCTCTCCCATAAGCTTGTACACATCCACCAACATCTCGCCTTGCGCTATCTCTTCACCACGTTGTAGCACTACGAGCGCGTTCTCAAACGGATCGCCGTCTACATAATCACTGAACCTGAATTCTTCCTCTTCATCCTCAGCTCCACTTTCCTCGTCATCATCAAGATCTTCTTCTTCCTCAAGATCAAATTGGTAAAACTTGGTGTTCACAGTAGGCTGAGCACCAACACCTTCTCCTTCGTCATCAACATCGACATCGACATCGTTGGCGTTGTCGTTGTCGTTCTCGTTGTCATCATCGCCATCCTCATCACCTTCTTCATCCTCGTATTCTCCTTGCTCATCATCGTCATCGTCATCACCGTCACCTCCCTCCATACCGTTAAACAGATCACTGTTGGCTATACCATGCTGTATCAATCCACGCGCCAGCTTAAGCAGCAAACCGCAATCCGCAGCTTCTCCTGCAGCTTCGCCTTCGTCCAATCGCCTAGCAATGTCCCTGCACTCGTCCATTATCCTGCGTATCCTATCCTCCTATAAACAGTCCCTACACTTAACAAGACTATAAAGACTATATAAGAAATAATCCCACCCCCCAATTATATACATGAAGCATGGAATCCTCATCGAACCAGTTATAACGCCAAAAAACCAAGATCACTACACACGTCCCTTGTTTGTGTTCGATCCACGAAAATCTTTCCGCAAAACAAAACAAATCGAAGATCCTTGCTCATACAAATAGCAATTACAAAAAGGATTGCAAACATAGATTCATACTTTCACCAACGTTACAGGAGGTCCATAGTAGTGACAAAAACATTTGCAGCTACAATACAGACTATAATGGAAGAGACGCCGGAGTGGAAGCGGTTGAATCCTCACGGCGAGGATCTGGAAGCGCACCTGTTGCATGTGTTTTCGGAGAATATGAAGTATTTCGCATCCCCATTGGGGAACAGTATACAGCCTACTGCTGGTGGCAATGGCGTGAAGAGTTTCCCTACGCCGTACTCTCGCGTGCAGTCTTCTGCGGATAACAGTTGCGCTAGCAATGCGGAGGTAGCAGTAGCTAACGGGAGGAATGGGAACGCGGGTTCGTCTCCTTTCCTGGACAATAGCATACTGCCCATGAACACAACGATGACCACGGCTCTAGGCGAAGGGTCGGCCACTAAACAGCTACAACACGGTGCTGAACCCTCCTTGGATGACATAAACTTGCAGCCTTCGAGTGTGTTCAATAACGCTCTTAATCAACAGCCATCGGTGAGGATAAGTGGGCCGCCTGGTAATAACGTAAGGACACAGGGTAATGGGCATGGGATGCTTATTGATCCCAATAGCGCGGGCCCTCAGGATGGTAACTGCGAATTTTTGGCGTCTCCTGAACAGCTTAGGGAGTTCTTGTTGGATTCGCCAAACTTTAGCCTGCTGAACAACAACAATACAAAGACCCCTGCAAAGACTCCGTTGAAGTTTTTGAATAGTTCCGCACAAATTAACTGGGATTTACTCAACTCGACGTCGTCTACAAAATTCTTGTACAGCAACAGCAATAGGACGCCGCTAAGGAGGATAGATCAAAATGTACTGACGTTTAATAACATGCCTTCTTCAGTGTCACCATACAGGGAGAAGAAAGATGCTCTGAACTTCTTTGGAACAAATAGTACAGGACTCACCCCATTTGCTAAGAGAGAAATAGGTAATGATTTTGATCCGAATAATATACAAACTTCTAACAGTGCTCTAGCTGACTTCCAAAGAGCTAGGAAAGATACGATGGGCTTAAGCTTAAATAGCACACCTAACGTTGCATCAATTAGGAAGAACAAAAATAACTTCCTTATGAAGACACCCAACAATAACAAATCACCAAGTAAACTATCGAAGCTCGGAAATATTCCTAATTTTACCAACAGAGATGATGAAAACAAAGAAAACAACATATATGGATCATCACCTACCACAATTCAACTGAATTCCTCTGTAACTAAATCACCGTTGAAGATTGATCACTCAAGACTTAACATTATACCAAGTCAGGAACAGAAAAACTTACCAGCCAAGAACAGACAATTGAAAGCCGGTAAACAATCTGATTACAATATTGATGACAGACTGTTGCTCTTTGATCGTGACAGCGGTGTATTAAAACACGATGATGAAGATAGCAAACTTGCTATTCCACTCTCACCGACACCAATATCACATAACAAATCTAACATTTCTCTAGATGCTAAAAACAGACCAATTCTACCGATCCCAGAACTACCAAAAATGGGATCTTTCAAGAGTGATTCAATGGCGACAGCACCAAAAGTTTTCAACACTGTCCCAAACAATTCCCAGAAAGCCATGAAATCCAAGAGCAAAGATGGGAAAGTTAAGAAGAAAATCAAGAAACAACCAAAGTTCCAAATTATTGTATCTAATGCTCACAAATTTAACGTCACAAAATCAAGCACCACATTGCAATCCGGAGCAAAAGGTCCTACAAATAGCAAAAAGGCTAATCTACAAAGATCCGCTTCAACATTAACCACAAATCAGAAGCCTAAGAAAAATGGACTGCCGAAATCGAAATCATTCTCTGCTGCTCCAATTCAAAATAAAAAACAACCCTGACTCTACTAGGTTTTTCACACTGCATACTAAATTTTCTACTTGATGATGCTTAATGACTATATGATATTATTGTGTTATTTTCCTTCATCTTTCTGCCCTAACTAATTTTGAAAGATTATAGCAACGGACTTAATTCAATTCAGATTCACAACATTTTTTTTTTCAGTTCTTTTATGAGGTTTATGCATTACTTTACCTGGAAACAAACAAATGATTTGGTTTTTTGAAACGGAGAAAATTGAGCCACCATTACTCTACTGCTTGGAGCTGATATGCTCATATTATATTTTCGATTTTGTTTGCGAAGATACAAAAATAGTTTGTTTTCATGAAAAGTAGTCATTGGGCCTTTTCTCTTTTTTTTTTTTTAATGAAATTTGATTTTTATTCAAATTGGTCTACCATATGGGATATGGTATCTAAAAATACTGTTTCAGTAACGGAAGATTGATGTTTTCACAAAATAGGCTATAGCTTCTATTTTCGTATTGTCTTCTTGTATCCTTCCTATTTTTTTTTTACGTATAACTAATTTTTTTACTCTATAAATATTAAATATTTATTTTTCAATATATGTCATGGCCTTTAGTCTCATTTATTTAGTTAATGCTAGAAATGACAATAGAACATACTCGCTAAACTTTCACAACATTTGGTTTGAAAGTAACCGTTGCAATGAATACAGTTCCTGAGATGAATAGAGACTGCATAGCTATATGGACAGCCTGCACAAGAACTTTACCCGGCTTAAGATTTGCCCATTCAGCGATTTTTTCGTTTTGTTTTTTTTCAAATGTGGGCTCCCTCCGGCCTAAGAATAGGATTCTTGGCACAAATCATGGGAATAACAAGAACAACAAAAAGGTTTTGAAGTTCCCAATAGCACAATTTTTGTTCTATTCCGGTAGTCAAGTAACTCTATTAATCATCCCACGACAGCGATAAAGTGAACGTTCATCAAACTATCATTTTTCTCCCGGTCGGATCAGGAAATTTGAGTTATAAAAGGGTAAGAGAGGTTAAGGAATCGAGTTTTAGAAACGATCAAAATCGTAACGTTATCAATTATTACTATAGGACACACATACATATTAAAATATGGACGACGGTGAAGTATTCGTTGAGGATTCTGTTAGACAGCAAGTTTTCACCAAACTAGGCAGCAGATTGGAGAACCGTGTTTGTTTTGACTGTGGTAATAAGAACCCTACTTGGACATCCGTGCCATTTGGTGTTCTTCTATGTATCCAATGTTCTGCTGTTCACAGAAATCTTGGTGTACACATTACCTTTGTGAAGAGTTCTACCCTAGATAAATGGACAGTGAATAACTTGAGAAGATTCAAATATGGTGGTAACCACAAGGCTAAGGAATATTTCATGAAGAATAATGGAAAACAATACTTGAATAGCTCTAATGTGAATGCACAAGCAAAATACACGAGTTTAGTGGCTAAAAAGTACAAAGCGCATCTTGATTCCAAGGTGGAAAAGGATATGCAACAATACCCAGGTGAATTAGTGTTGACTGAAATGGACAATCAAGGTGATGAGACATCAAGTGACTCTAACAGTGTTGCCTCCACTCCAAAGGAAGGTAGTGTCGATGACTTCTTTTCCAACTGGGAGAAACCAAAGGTTGACAACGGTTCTGTAACCCCAACCCTATCTCCAAGACCTACTGGAGGCTTAAACGCAAATTCTAGCAATAATAACTCCAGCACAAGTTTGGGAAGAAAAACAGGCAGTTCAATTTTGAACAGTAGAAGAAAGACTTCTACCCCTCAAGCAACTCAAGGTGCCAAGAAGCATTCTATCTTATCATCATCCAGAAAACCAACTAGACTTGGTGCCAAGAAGGTAGATAAGTCTAAGGCGGAAGATCTTTTCGATCAATTCGAGAAAGAAGCAGAAGAAGAAAAAGAGCTTGAACTTCATAATTCTTCCACTACCTCTTCCTTCCCAAACAAATACCAAGCGCCAAGTTTCGGTTCTACAGAAAAGGATGATGAAGACTCTTTCGCGAAGAAGGAAGACGTCTTTAATGGTGAAGAAGAGTCCTTTGTGGACCCTGCCCCAGTTGAAGATTTGAAGCCTAAATTTGCTAAACTAGGTTTTGGTATGACCAATAATGAAGCCAATGAGCTTGCCCAACAACATAAGGAAGCCAAGAGAGCAGCCTCAGGACCAAAATACACAGGATCTATCGCTGCAAAATATGGTGGTCAGAAAGCTATTTCCTCAGATATGATGTTCGGACGTGGTACCTACGATGAAGCTGCTTCTCGTGAAGCTCGTGAAAAACTTAAGACCTTCGATAATGCTACATCTATTTCTTCATCATCTTATTTTGGTGAAGAACAAAGCGAAGAAGATCTATTAGAGGGTGGTAATGGGGCTTATAATCCTCAAAGAAATTATGGAGGAGCTGCAGGTTCAAATGGTGCTTTTATTGACTTCAATTCCAGTACAGATGATGAACTACAGATGCTAAAGGATATGGTTGAGACAGGTGCCGAAAAGCTAGGTAATTATTTAAGAGATTATCTAAGGAAATGAAGACTTTAACCATTCTATAGTTAGTCCAACTGTGGCGTTCACTACTCACATAGGACAGCGTTATGGAAAACACTAAGTAATAACGATCTACCAAATAAAATGATAAAGCCTAAAATACTTCTACTAACGAAAAGGTACAAATTGCTACCGATAAAAAGAGCTCGAGAGATTTCCTTCTCTTTGGACGTTTCTGATGGAATTGCCTTAGAATGATCTTTCAAAGAGCTTTTACCCTATTCCTTCTCCTAAAGTCAGTTTCAAACATGTAAAATAAGAAAACCAGTTATATTCTTTTAATAGATATTTTAAAAACTATAATACAATTTAATTTATACAATCCGAATAGCAAATATTCTATCGGAGGAGTCGTGCCGTTCATAACCTAGGGTTTACACTAGTTTTGCTCTGTAAATAAAAATTAATTGAATGAAAATTAAATGAACATTGAATAATCACAATTGTTAATATGTTGGATTTCTCTCTGTTCCGTGATCATGAATATTATTATATACTTAAGATACCAGATACATTGGTACCTGATAAATCTATGACATTGACCTGGTAGTTTTATCACTTTTCTGTCTTTTTAACCCTAGGCTAGAAGATTCTGATGCCAGAGCCCTCTTGCCATTCATACCAGGAGCTCCATTGGAAACAAGCTCTTGAGAAGTTGCAGTGCCAAACATATGCCAGTTGATATACCTTGGACTGGACGTCAACTGATAGTTCTTGTCATCGCTAGGAATTGAGATTGGTGTTTCAAGCAAACCCATCTTGATCAATTAATCGACTTCTATTTATGCACAATAGTTAGAATTGTAAACAAGTCCACAGTATATTATACCACAGTTACCAGTTCCTTTAATTTTCACTATCATTGCAAGAGTTTTTCATGTTTTCTAGATGAACCACTGCCCTGAAAAATTCCGACAGCCGTTCGGAGCAAGGAACAGAAAAACAGCAATGATTGCATTACGGATTTACACGTCAGTCATTTCAAATACTTTATTTAGATGCCTGTATCATGCAGCGTATTTTAGGCCAGATTGCAACCAGTTAATTTGTAGTAATGGATATCATCGGGTATTATTATAAGTTAAATATAGAGGGAAAAAGATTACTATATGAATAGATTTTAGTACCCTATCTACTTAAACACTGACGCCTACCTCAAACAGTCCAATGAATCTTTTAATCAAAAAAGAAACAAACTGCAAAATGAGTAATACACATCAATGGAAAAATATCTTACCAGGTTCTTTTGCAAAACAAAACAAAAATCTTGGCGTGAAATAAAAAATGTACAACGGAAGAGTAATTTCCTTTCTTTAGTTTAATGTCTACTAACTCCTCCTTTTGCTGATCTTATAGTCAACAATCCTAAATCTTTCTCGGTTTTTCTATTTTCTTCACGGGTACTCGTTAAAATTATAGCGAGGTCATGACAACCTAGTACCTTAACGATACAACCAACCCAAAATAAGGACAGCAAGACATATGACAATCAACATAGTGTTCGTAGAGCCTTCATTACCGGACTTCTTGGTAACAGAACTCTGTACCTTGGCCTCTTCCTTTTCTGTCGTTGTTACAGGTGGTTCTTCCTTCAGTTCATCAACATTTTCGTGAGTTTCTGTCTTTGGCATGGCATTCTTCTCCTCAATATCAGCAGTAATTGGTGCTGCAGTAACTGGAGCAGCAACTGGGACCTCTTTAGTCATAGGCATCTTATTCTCAGTGACCTCTGAGGGCTTGGTCTCAGCAATTGGAGCTGGTTGATGTGCTGGTTGTATAGTTTCTCTAGCATCCTCCGTTTCAGGAACACTTTGTGGATTCTTTTCCACTTCAGTATCTATCAAATATTTAACTTTGATCTTCTTGGAGATTGCCTGTTGCTTGAACTCCGCTTCTAGATCAGCCCAGGCCTCGGACACAGACTTGGAGCCCAAATCATACGGAGATGGCAGTGTTATAACCAAGAACTTATCGCGGCACTTGTAGTCTGGAGCCGGAGCCTCAGGCAAACCTAAAAAGATTACCTGGACATCCACAATCTCACCAGGAGCAACCACGGAGGCATTTGGTCTCACACAGTAGAACTTTGGAGCAGTGGTTTTCACCTTGAACGCTATGGCTTGATCAGAGTTGTTTTTCACAGTGACATACGCGGTACTCTGCCTGGTCAATGGCGACTTGTATTCAAGCACATCTGGAGATATATCAACTAGAGACATTGCTTTCTTTTATTATATATAATCGACTTTTATTCCTTTTGTTTTGATCTGTAGGAATTCTAGTTTTGTTTTTTCCAGTAAATTCGATTCTCAAAAACACTTTTCTCTGCCTCAAAGAATCTAATGCAGTAAAATATAGTTCCGGCGGTTAAAGTATTGAGATAGAATTTGTCCAATTGATGAAATACTGTAAGATCCTCTCGTTCAGTTCCTTGCTTTTAAAGCCCCCCCAACAATTGATAACTATTACTGTTATTCTAACAAATTTGCTTTCTGCTGGGAGGGAGTGAGCTTTTGATTTCCCAAAAATTCCAGCAAACACAAACAAAAAAAAATGGTGAAGTGTGCTGTTAAACGAGCTCACGTAGAAAGGGATATTGATAATGGGTTTATACCGCAAAGCAGGAAGTATATACTAGTTCATCTAGTTATGCACCTTTGAAATGCCAATGTCTATATCTTGTGTTTATATATGTGTGCGTGTAATTGTTTTGTCACTTATGAAAGGTTTTCAATAGTCGTCTCCCTTTGACACCACTTCCTTCTTGTGTGGGTGCAGCAGGATAGTGTGCTCGTACTGTGCGGTGTAAGATCCAATAACATCATTCAATGGTGGGTAGTCCTGGACGTGGCCTTGCTTCACTAGACTGTTAAGTGCAAATAGGTACTTGTCCTGGCCTAATCTATCTAAGTAGCGGCGACACCACGGTAGGGTTCCGAAGTGGTCGTCGATGACTTTCAATAGTTGTTTTGCGCTAGCCAAGTTTGGTTGTGGAAGGCCATCCGATGGCAGACGGGCATAGTGGGATACTTCACCACCACTTACCACATAGCCTCTACCAGTGGTACCGAAGGTCTCGATGGCGAAGTGCTCACCTTCTTCCATTTTCGTCTGGTCACCATTCTTCACAATTGGAACGGATTTACCAGCATGGATGGTGTAAGGGCCGATACTGTGACCACATAGGTTTCTGCAAGGTTTCACTTGGTACGTCTTACCCTTGATCTCTACCTCATAGGATTCCATTACTTCCTGGATTGCCTCACCAATATCGGTTAATCTTACGTCAATACCGGCCTCCTTGATACCCGTGTATGTAGCATCCTTCACAGCTGCGAGCAAGTTGTCGTATTGGGGATCAAAGGATACAGTCCATGCTGAGTCAACAATATGACCATTCACTTGAACACCAATATCAACTTTCATGACATCCTCATATTTCAGAACCGTCTTATCTCCAGTGTTAGGGGTATAATGGGCAGCGCAATGATTCAGAGACAAACCAGTTGGGAAACCAATACCTTGACTGACTGGATTATCCATCTTGGTTAAGTCCTCAGCACCTGTAAACTTTCTTGTAGCATTCTCAATTATATCGGCAACCTCGGTTAGTAACATCCCAGGCTTCAACTTGTTCTGCACATTCTTTCTCACACGACGATGGATCTCAGCACCCTTTCTAACATCGTTCCATTCGCTTTGTTTCTCCATATCTCTTGCCAAGTACCTCTTCTCGGCGTCAGTGGTACGCTCCAGGTTGAAGTCCTGCTGGTAGTCCATCCATTCACCTTCAGGATACACTTCATCCGGGTAGATAAGTTCAATCCTCTTAATGTTATTCTTCTTCTTCTTCTTCTTGTTCTTCTTCTTCTTGCCTGAATCACCACCTTCATTGACAACTTCCTCTGCAACTTCTTCAACCTGAGCTTCAACTTTCTCTCCTTCCTGCACCGGAGGCACTGCTACTTCGTCACTCATCTCTATAAATCAATCCTCTGCTATCTTCCAACTAACTAATCGATATCTATGCCACACAGACAACCCAAGCAGAAATCATATGCCATCTATACCATTTCAGCAACATTAATTTGTAAGCACTTACTGGAGATGCCTTTCAGCATTTTTTTTCTTGCTGCAACTGCATCATCGCTTGCCAAAGCGATATAATGCAACATAAAGGATAGTAGTCATCCAAATTAAGAACGCTTGGGTCTGGGGCCACAATAAGAGTTGCTGCTGCGTTACTACAAAATTAGCATTAACATATAAAAAACTAAAGGTTATGAGTTCTACTGTCGGTTCAGGTGTACTGACTCTTTTGCACACCGCATGCGGAGCTGGCATACTGGCCATGCCTTATGCGTTTAAACCCTTTGGTCTCATATTTGGGATCCTGATGATAATGTTTTGTGGTCTCTGTTCAATGATGACATTGCTGATACAAGCTAGAGTAGCCGGGTATGCTCCAGATTCCAAGAATGCATCTTTCTTCTCGTTGACGCAGGTTATCAACAAGAACTTAAGTGTTATCTTTGATCTCGCCATTGCTATCAAATGCCTGGGTGTTGGGATATCATATCTGATTGTTGTGGGAGATTTACTGCCCCAGATTGCTGGTTCAATCACCACAAAGCCACTTTTGTTGAATAGGGATTTCCACATTACACTTGTAATGATATTCGTAGTGACCCCACTATGTCTGAAGAAGCGTTTGAACTCCCTTAGACACACCTCCTCACTGGCTATTATGTCCGTAGCTTACCTATGTGTGCTGGTGATAATACATTTAGTTTCCTCTGATGGCGATATCGAGCAGATGAAGGGCCATGTATCAATTGGGCTACCACACCACGGTCCTAGCCCCTTAACAACATTACCTATCTTTGTCTTTGCATACACTTGCCACCACAATATGTTCTCAGTGATTAATGAACAGAAAGATAACCGTTTCAAGACTACAAAGTATATTCCTTTAATCTCAACGTCCTTGGCATGCATATTGTATATCTTAATTGGCGGTTGTGGATATATGACCTTCGGAGATAAGATCGTAGGCAATATAATCACATTGTATCCCCACTCGGTCTCTAGCATTATTGGAAGAATTGCCATTGCATTACTAGTCACGCTAGCATTCCCGTTGCAGTGCCATCCGGCAAGAAGCTCAATTCATAATATCCTTGCGTTTTTCTACCCTAGCTTAAATCCTGACCTCAAGAATACACAAGAACCTACAGCGAATGCAGACACTATGAGCTCTTCACAACTGCTGGCTACTGAGAGAACCCCATTGGTGCGTTCCATTAGCTCCATAGAGGACAACGAACTAGCTGAAGAACAAGGATCAATTAAGGATGTACCCATAGAGATGGAGAGGAAGCTATTTCTAGCGATTACTGCTGCGATCTTGATTCCCTCATATCTCGTGGCAATGTCCGTGCACTCACTTGATAAAGTATTGGCAATTGTGGGAGCCACAGGATCCACCTCGATCTCTTTCATTCTACCAGGGATATTTGGCTACAGATTAATAGGATCAGATGGAGCTACTCTAACCAGAGGTGATAGATTGCTGAAGAAGCTTGGATTAGCAGCAACAATATGGGGATTCTTTGTGATGACAGCATCGCTTTTTGCTACTTTCAAGTACAATGCCCACCACTAATTATTTATCATTACATAGTCCTATTGCAATACAGACCTATGTACTCAATTGAATACTAGAAATAACCAAGGAATAAACAACTAGTAAGAATCACAACGAAATACGCTGCAATGACATGGCATGCCATACTACAAATCTATATATAGAACTCATGAATCACGTATTCCCACACAAAACGCGTGAAGGCACTTTTGCAAAAATGTCAATGCTCATCGCGTTGAGAATGTTCTAACCATAATGGCAACTGGATTCATACATTCACTAATATATAAGCAATTCAACTGTATTGTGACAGTTTCGAATACTTCTGAATCGATTGAAGAACATCGGGTGGACAGTAACGATATAGAATTTAGTTATGTCAGGCAGGAGAGGTAAGATAATAAATCCCAGGACAAGAGGTGCTGTTCGAAATGTTGGATTTCGAAATCTGATATCGGACCCATTTGCGATATCATCTATACTAATCGGTCTAATATCCTGGGTTATCACACTTGGTGGTTGCATATCTGTACAAGTTAATGAGGACTTTCCGAGATTTACATGGTGGGGTATAGCTTTTCAATTTTTAATCATTTTAATGCTAATCGGGTTCTACATATATGACCTTGTCGATTATTACAGAAATTTTTTAACAGCTTCCATAGGTGTTGCGTTTGTATACTCTACAAATAGTGCCAATTATTTGATCTATGGTTCAGGTAACCAGAAAGCTGCAGCATCTGCTGGTGTAGTTCTTTTATCAATGGTTAATTTAATATGGATTTTTTACTATGGTGGTGATAATGCCTCCCCAATAAATAGATGGGTCGACTCTTTCTCACTTAATGGCATCAGACCTTCTCCATTTGAAGCTGCAAAGATCAAGGCGTACAGGAGATCTAGTAAGCAAACCCAGTTCCGTGGATCCTCTGTGAAGCTGACTCACAGCACTAACAATCTACATAGTGCTTCTGAGAATTTGGGACTAGACAATGGCTTTTATAACAATCCTCACACTTCCAACTACGTTTCATCAACGGCACTTACAGAATTTGAGAACACGGGCCCACCTTACCCATCTGCAAGCGACTTGCCTACCAACAACAACGCTCCGTTGAGATCACCACAACTTGGTAACAATACTATCGGTGACACATATATTACCGCAACTACCAATAATAATACAAATACTACAATGGGGGACACGATGGGGCTCTACGCCGATCTGGCTGACGAGAGTTTCCCTTACAGAGTTAAGGCGCTTTACTCTTACGAGGCGGATTCCGCTGATGCATATGAGATGTCCTTTGAACAGGGCGAAATATTAATGGTTAGTGATATAGAGGGCAGATGGTGGAAAGCGAAGAAGGAATCGGGTGAGACGGGTATTATACCAAGCAATTATGTTACGATAATAGACAACGATACCGAAGCCTAGAACAATAGCAATTGCATCACAAAGAAAGATATTCAAACTACAAGAAAGCTACCAACATATTTCAATATCTCTATACAGTATTTTATTTTATTCTTATAAGCCCAAAATCACTTTTAACTTTAATACTAGTTCATTAGGCTAGATAACGAGGTTTATAAGGTTGATTTTGGATTATGACATTGTAATATTCAACTCACAACGATAAGTTTTAATATATTATCTACATATAATTAAGGAACTAATACGAAATTATACATCGAAATCTCTCACCATTACTACTATTAATATTAACATTGCCATTATCATAGACCGATATGTGACTTCATGTATATATGCTTTCTATAGCTTATTGGAGATACTTAAAGCTTATAATATTCTTAAAAAAACTTTTAAGCAAGTATATTACTATACATCTTCTGTAAGTTACAGAATTAGGAAATGATTATATTTTAATGAAATTTTTTATGTTGAACTAAATAGGAAACTATTTCTAGTATGACATTTAGACGACGACACCGGAGTTGGAGGCAACTCTTGGCCACAAGTCAGCACATTCCTTACCGACTGGACCAGTGATAGCGGAACCCTTCATTTCACCCTTTGGGTTAGCAATGACACCAGCGTTGTCTTCGAAGTATAGGTAGACACCGTCCTTTCTTCTCCAAGCCTTGGATTGACGGACAACGATAGCTGGCATAACCTTCTTTCTCAATTCTGGCTTACCCTTCTTAACAGTAGCCATAACCATATCACCTAGAGAGGCAGCTGGCAATCTGTTCAATCTGGAACCGGAACCCTTGACAGCCATGATGTACAAGTTTCTGGCACCAGAGTTGTCAGCACAGTTCATGATGGCACCGGTTGGCAAACCTAGCTGTTCATATGTGGTGTAATCTGTACATTAACCTTTTTTCCCTTCTGGATCCCTAGTAGCATTTGTAAATCAGCCCAACCCTTCCATTTTGATATTACTAGTAATATTGTTTTCATTTTCTCATAGGAATTAGCCATTCAAAAGTATACCACGAGATGGATGGATGTTATTACCACTTTGATTTAGATACCATAATATTGGGATGGGGAATGAAAAACTCATGCATTAAAAACCTCAAGAAAAAAATTATAATATAAGAGAACATAAATTGTTAGTAAGTTATTCACGTATTGGGGAGAATATAATTGTTAAATCGTTGAGTTCCTGATGGGAAGGCAAGCCATGTTTTGTCCTATTGAAATTCCTTTGCATGCGTTAATAGACAATATAGACATTTTCTCACAGAAATAGCTTCTCACAGCTTGTATGCCTCTTGGGTTATATTGACAATATAATCAACCTCACACGTTTCGCCACAGTATACTTGACGGGGGGAATACTTTGATTGGACTTTGAATATACTTCTAAATCACGCTTGATTTGCAACAAAACTGCATAGTACAACACACTGGGCGATATATCTTAACCTTCTTGGACTTGCTTGTCTCAACAACCATCCTCTAGATTTCACAATTTGTTCATTCGCAGCTTATCTTTTAAAACATACAGAAATTCTGAATTTAGTACCTTGAGCACCGTTACCTGACATTGTTCTTGTGTTAGATTCGTTGGTATCGTTAGTGTTATGAAGCCAGAAACAAATGCTACTAAGCGCCTATCGTTGAAATATCTATGTTTTCATTTTAATGTAATGCCATCAATGGTTGAGATGCTTGATTCTGAGGTTTTTCCAGATTTTGCTACACTATAGGATGAGTTGCCGTTGCCCTACCTCCTTCCTACAAAGTGCTAAGGTCTGGTGGAAACCAGTGGTAGTGCTAGGAAGAAGGTGGGCACGCCGGCCTAGGCAGGAGGTGCCCAGTTCCACCACAGAGACCTCCTGACAAGAGCTGGACCTAGCACGACACTAGCTAGCACGACACCGGCTAGCACGACACTAGCTAGCACGGCTCTGGCTAGCACAACTCTGGCTAGCACGACACTGGCTAGTGCCAGGCTCAGGGTTACAGCCCGACCCGTATGCGTATGGTGCTGGATCCAGATGCCATTAGAGAGACTCAGAATGCGATGGTATGAGTTAGGGAACAGCCAAACCATCGACCTCTCCCAAGGAATCCAGAACTTGCAAAGAGCAGTTCAGTTTCTTGCTGTCTGCATCAGTCCTTCCCATCCATCCGTTTTCAGAAAAATCTATACCCAGGCCATAGCACTCCCAAATATGTATGGGTGTAATACGCGACCCGTTCGGAAACCCCAAGAAAGAGCAGTCACAAAATCTAGCTGAAAACCTGCCTCTGAAAAAAGTAATAGATAACTACATACGTAGCAAATATGCTAAATTCAAGAATCCGGGTAAACACAGTAAGCAAATCTTGGAAAGTGTTCCATTCTATCTCTGCACTTTGATCCTCGCTCCTTCTCTGCCTCTCTCTATCTCTCTCTTTCTCGGGTCTTGTCTTAATTCTTTTGGCAATTATGTGTGCGAGGTGGGGAGGACCAGTTACTGCGCAGTTTGTCTGTATGCATTAGTACTAGCTCATCCGGCAAATATAACAATGGGGATTATACGCATGAATAGTGTGTATGATTAGAGAATGATTATAAGTTAAACTAGAAGTTTCTTAGATATCTATCTTAGTGTGTTTGTATTTACTTTGGTTTAATGACGCTCAGAGTATATTGAGCGATGGCTAAATCTGAGAGTGGTGAACATGCTGGCAGTGTTCCCACCGATGGCAACGACAGTGATGGCTCTATAACAGTAATACGCGAGGAACGGTCTAACAGTGATTTCGGATCAGAGATGATAAATATGTTGCAAGGTGATGAAGATAGCCAACGTGAGACCAGCGTGAGTGAAGACCAGATAGAGACAGACCTAGATATAGAGCATTCTCCCAAGAAGAGAAGTCATGCTTCCATGGAGGGCGAAGGTAGTGACTACGACGATGATGACGATGACTTGGAAGTAACTAATATGAACAAGAGGCGCAATGCGGACTTGACACCCGAGACCATCAACTTGGAAGCCGAGGAACAGCAAGTGGTCGAGATACCAGACGAAGAGGCCAATGACGAGGAGAGCAAGAAAAGGGAATACAAGCGGGTACGAGACTACAAATGTCCTATATGTTTCGAGCCACCAGATGTTGCTATTATGACTCCCTGCGGGCATGTATTCTGTTGCGAATGCTTGTTCCAAATGGTAAACAACTCAAGAACTCCCCGTAAAGGAGGTGTCTGTGCTCTATGCAGAAAGACTATAAACATGAAACAGATCAAAATGCTAGTACTCCGAAAAGTACAGAAGAAGACCTGATTTCAACAAATTGCATTAACAGACTACATAATATACCCTTTATCGAATACACCCCATTTAGACACTATTCCCCAAAAAATTTCTATAGATATTTGTTATCCCCCCCAACTCATATTCGTTGGGTGGTGTATAGTTCTGCACAAGTGTATATCTCGCCCAATTCATCCTATTTCTAAAGAATTGGCCGGTGTTAGATCACGACACGAATCTGTCCGTTTTTCAGGGATTCTTGTCACATCAAAGTTCTCTCACTATTAAACATCTTAAAAAGAAATAACTGCTGCAACTACGCACCTGCAAGCACTGCTATGAATTTGGGGGACGAGAGAGTCTTCTTATCTATCTAGTCCTGACAACGAAGAAACTAGGAACATTGCAAAGTGGGCTTCTCTTGAATAAAATGGGATAGCCTTTGCTCTCACGGTGTTCTCTGTAATCCTCACAAATTGACGTAATAGCCTCTTACTACTTATTCCTTTGGCATCGCCCTATTTGCACCGTGGACTAAAAAAAAAAATTATCAAAAAAAACAAAACTGTTAATCCTTTGTATCTCTCTGCCACAATCTCTTGCGTGAACAGGCATCAAGCAAGCATTACACATTTCAACAAAGTAGTACAAAGTGTTATAGAAGAACACATTCCTAGTATCCTTCTCCCCCTTGGCAAATCCAGTTTTAGAAGACGATCATTCTATATTCTTATCCGAGACTTTTTTTTTAGAATTTAGTCGTATTGCTTTGTTCCTGCTCACTTACTACTTGCTTGCTTTCTTTCTTTTTGTGATTTCTATACTTTGTGATTCCGCTTGATAAATAATAGCCCAATACTCTGTCCCTTTCCCACACATATCATATGCGATCCTTTTTCTTTTAACCAATAACGCTGTTGTCTTGCTAAAAAAATGCCCTTCTTGTGCCATTTTTCTCTTATATGATAGTACCCACACACATAAACAGTATGAAGGAGATTATGGGCACTAAACTGGAATGTTCTAAATCTCTCCAATATATATATACCCACGTCTTAAATTTAATTATAAGTATCTTATTGTAATCGTAGTCATCAAGAACAAGATCAACATAATAATAATTATCTAGGCTGCTACAATAGTGCAACTTACAATACAGCATATAACAAAACTTAAAGAAGCATATTAGAACATATATAATACAGGAGCAAATATAGCATTATGATCGCCAAGGAAAATGCGAACACTGTTCTGGAGTGTTTCAAGATGAATTTTATGAACGCTAACATATCCAGCAATAAGCAAAAAGGGTACCGGAAGTACAGCAGTAGTTCAAGACAGCGGTTCCTTGAGTTCAACAATGTGCTCTCGCCGCGAATCAAATCTCGGGCCAGCGTGAAGAAGAAGACTCACGTTGCAAGGTTCTTATCTCGCCAAAGAAAGAACAAGAAACCCACACCTGTTGAACCCGAAGAGTTGGAAGGCCCAACGCTTCTCCGATTTGGACAACTGGCGGGCGGCAGAGACGAACGCGCTACTAGGTGCCCACTAAGAGGAATTAAACATGGTCTACACATAAACCCAGACCTGCATTGCTCATGTGGCAGCTTCTCCATTAAACCAAGCCCACTACAACAATCACAGAAGCAGACTAAGGAAAAGGATTGCTCCATGGCTCACATGTCGAAGCCTTCACATATAGCCACTAAACTATACCTGATATGATCTCAGAAACAATGAATTTTACGAACATACACTCACATATAGATAGAAATGCATTTCTTTTATTCAACATATAATTAATATTCATAACAAATTTTTTGACATCATCAGCTTATTTTTTTTTTTGGCAATATGCACTTTTGAAGTGAGCATAAAAGGTTAGTCATCAGGACTAGAAAACCACAAAGTACTACCAGAATATCCTCCAATTTAACCAGCTTACATCCACTACATTAATATATATTCCAAAACCTGTATAACATATAATATTGCTGAAGCTCGCTGGATGGGCTTCGTCACTCTAAAACCGGACACCGTATGTGGACACCTCATGCTAAATTTTTAAGGAGCCACTCAATCCCTAACTGAAAAAAAACAACATCGACTATAAGTACCTTTGAGTCCCGGGAGCTATATCAAGGGCCAAAACCATAGTCATAGCTCAACGACCGGCACCTCATTTAACTTTTACTCCATTGGAAGGTTTATTTTGGAGGGAAATAGGAAACATACTGTATTGTTTTTTGAGTTATGTCTGGCGTGAATACCCCGAAGCTTGCACAGCTGGACACCAGTTTTGCGAGGAATGCTAGCACCAGCTCGGCAGCCACACCAAGTTCCCAGACATTTAGTAGTAAAAGCAGATTTCCTCTGTATATTGCTATAAATGCATACACAAAAAGGATGGAAGATGAGCTGGATATGAACCCAGGTGACAAAATTCAAGTGATTAACGATGATGGTGAGTTTAACGACGGCTGGTTTTATGGGCGGAACCTGAGAACGAAAGAGGAAGGGTTGTATCCCGTGGTTTTTACTCAGGTGTTGGCAACAGAGAGAAAATCTACAGTTATGAGAGCAAAATCTTCGAAGCGTATATATAGCCCAAGCTCTCGAGAAGACCTAGTGAATTCTCCAGCACTTTCAAATTCTGAAGTAATGAACGATTTGCCATCTCCTTATCTAGTTGAATCTGGAGCTTCTGCTTTCACCAATAATGTAAACCGTAACGTCTCAGTGAAAAGCACGATAAGCGATATCGATAAGGCCTTAGAAGATTTACAGCATGCAAATGTGAACGATACTACGTTATCATCAGCTAATTACAACTCTGGAGATGTGACACAAAACACTGTATACTCTACTACGCAAGGCTTGAATGTGAATGAAGCCTCTACAGTGAGCCTACCGAGAAATCAAAACGAAATCATGGAGTTGATGAATGTAGAAAACTGGACACCAGATGAAGTAACTGCATACTTTATAGGCCATGGGTTTGATATCAAATCAGCTAGCAGTTTTCAACAACACAAAATTTCTGGTAAGATATTGCTTGAATTACAACTGGAGCATTTAAAAGAATTGGATATTAGCTCTTTTGGCACTAGATTTGAAATGTATAAGCAGATAGAGATGATCAGGGAAGTTGTTGCTAGAGAAGGTAAAGTGGGCTTACACGATGTGATAAAAGTGGAGAAAAATAGAGACAGAAACGACGCCAGTGCTTTAATGCCTGCCCCAACTCTAAACAGCACTGCTCCTAGGAGCCATCCAAGGAATGCTTCTCATTCACTAGAAGACCTTCCATCAAGTGAAACACGAACACCTTCTACCAAACATAGACCTACATCCTTATGGATAGGTGGTGGCAGTGTCTCCGAGGAGAAGGGTGACTTGTTTGTTTCACCAAGAAGGGCTCCAAAACCACCTTCTTACCCCAGCCCTGTGCAACCGCAAAGACTGCCTACATTTTCGAACGATGAACAGAAGGCTGTTAGAGAAGTAAGTCAATCAACACAAATAGATACTAATGTAGGAAATTCAAAAAGTTCAAGTGCAGACCAAAGCAATTCAGAAACTCCGTTGAGTCCATTCAAAACTGTTATGAATAGAGTATCACTGCTTTCGCCAATAAAAAGTGAGAAGAAGCGCGATGAGGCGAATGAAAGTGCTATCTCCGAGGATGCCAGTGCAACTTCAAGTATATATGCAAGCCCATCAAGATCTCTTTCAATGGTAGATATAAAAAAGAACTCAGACAAACCTCAAACTAAAACCCACAGAAGAAATTCTTCAATTGCTAGTTTCTCTTCAAATGGTAAAGTAACTGAGCGTAAACCAAGTGGCAATGACAGAAGTAAAGTAGCATCTATATTTTTGAGTCCATTCAAACAGCAATTCACAAACAATGCTACCAAAAGCTCTCCATCAACTACTCCTACTTCACCATCAGCTGCTAAACAACCAACTCCGGTTAAGCGTAGTCCACAACCGGAGAAAAGATCAGTTAGCGCAAAGACACAAAGTAAAACTAAGTCAGCCATAGCTAGCACTGCTATTGCTGAGGAACCACAAAAGAGATCTGTTAGTGAAGCTGTGAAATCCAAGAACAAATCTACCAAACCTGGTTTGAGAAAGCAACATACCTCGGCATTTACTGAGGGTTTGAGATCAATCAGTGTACGAGACGCTATGAAAAATGCAGACTATTCTGGGTGGTTAAGTAAGAAAGGTAGTGGTGCAGTGAGCGTGTGGAAAACAAGATTCTTTACCTTACATGGTACTAGACTTTCCTACTTTGCTAACACTACTGATACAAGAGAACGTGGTTTGATAGATATTACCGCACATCGTGTTATCCCTGCCAAAGAGGATGATAAACTAGTTTCGCTATATGCTGCAAGTACAGGTAAAGGCCGCTTCTGTTTCAAACTAATTCCACCGCAACCTGGATCCAAGAAGGGTTTGACTTTTACTCAACCAAGAACGCACTACTTTGCTGTCGACACTAAGGATGAAATGAGAGGATGGATGGCAGCATTAATCAAAGCAACTATAGACATCGACACCACTGTTCCAGTAGTTAGTTCATACTCCACACCTACTGTATCACTAAGCAAAGCTCAAGAGTTATTGGCTGAAGCGAGAGAAGAGACTAAGCTGAGGGAAGAACAATTACAAAACCAAGAGAGTTTATGGAATGAAGATGACCATGGAAGCCATCCAGATAAGTCCCTCAATCACACCGCTTCCTCCCACAATGCCGAAACAACAGTTATAACTTCCGATTCAGATACAAGTATGAATACACCAAACTTATCAAGCACCACTGCAGGTACCAATGGTTTTAGTAGTCCATTCTTACTAGCTTCCGGTATGGCCTCACCTGCTATTGCTAGAAAGACTAGTAGACAAACAAAAGAACCAGGAAAATTGGAGGATAGTACCAAAGCAGAAGATACTGGATACTTTGACACCGAACACCATAAACCTGCTGAACATATTTGAAAATGCTACTACGACCATTTATTTCTTTGCTATCGAATATCTCTTCCGGAATTTTTTTTTTACTTTGACATATAAAAGTAAAGCTTTCTTTTATTTGTAAACGTCAGATTTTACATCACAAAAGAAAATTGTAATATTTAAGAATAAAATCTTTTGAATAGCTCCCAATAATGGCATCAAAATCCTTGTTTGATTGGGCTATATGCTAAAAGATACCCCCTTAGAATGGAGAAGATCACCTTTATTCCCATACTAACCTGTTTTACTTTTTTTCTTACCAAATAAATATTTTGTAATTTACTTTACCTAATCTACTTTTAATGACTAATTTATACTTATTACTATATCATCTTTAGTTACAATATTAGAAGTAAATGTGGGTCAATCAACTAATTGCTATTATGCAAATCCACAGGGATCGCTTACTCAGAATTACGTTGATAAAAAGGAAAACCTCTAACGATTTTCTCAATTTTTCGGGGCCCCGAGAAAAGTACCTGACACGCATGACAAGAC
>ERZ1036435.276-NODE-276-length-32471-cov-11.959557_pt1 | contig 32471 bp, 20 predicted proteins | sample MGYA00514223_ERZ1036435 | MGnify/ENA primary metagenome ERZ1036435 (study PRJEB33795, sample SAMN09464927) | human gut metagenome | host: Homo sapiens | place: USA: Stanford, California | collected 2016-08 | study: EMG produced TPA metagenomics assembly of the... | reverse complement strand
CACGGGGGAAGGGGGGGGGGTGGATCGGATAGAATAAAGTTGAATCATGGTTCTATGATATTAAATGTCTCAAATACATAGTCGCGTTTGTCCTATGAATTCGTTTTCTCTGAAAGAGGCTTATTCTTAAATATGCATTACGTATCCATTGTAACTCAAATTAATACTGGCCACGTAATCAAATTTTAATTTCGGAGATTCTGAAGTTATACATCAGGCAACAAACAATGCATCTTATGTGCTTACGTAGCATTCCAATACAAATACGACATATAGTCAAGTTACGACCACTCGTGATCATGTAGTAAAAAAGATACACATTGATATACATTTGCAAAACTTCATCTTAGAGATTTTAACATGGAAAAAAAAATGGTTACAATATAAATTGTTGAGACCGGGACGATGACCTGGCCGTATCATCTGGTGTGATAAGCCAGTGATAGTAAATGTACGTTCTCAACACCTTACTGGTTGGGGAATCACACCATCTATCATTGGGCTTTGCAAATCTCAAACTTCTGAACACCCGTATGGTTTTATTTTAACACCGATAAATATTTGAGCGCCATAGCACGGGCACCAGCTCACACACCGGAAGAAATTGCCGACGGCTGTAGAAGTGTATCACACATATATTTGTTTTTTTGGAAAAAAAAATGCCTCATATGCCGATCCCGGGATTACACAGATCAATAACTTATCTTCTTACAGTAATGGTAACCCTTTCTTTCTTTTACATATTAAAAAGGATCTGCAAACTTCCACGGATCACCATATGATATTCGGCTTTTACCATATGAAAAAAATGACTGGTAATACAACCTGCAAAGAAGGTACTGGACGCTGTGAGAGCAACTGGATCAGGACCCTCTAAATATTAAGGTACGAACTATTTTTCCAAATTTTTCATATTAAACCCTTCTCCTCATATTAGAAGTGATCCCAGTTGTATATTACTAATTCATTTGCCATACATAAGAAAAGATTCTCCAATGAGAATAAAATGTTTTTGGTGCGTACGTTTCTGGGAAAATAAAAATTGAACAACTTGAGATCTTGATTACATTATAGGAGAAGAAAAGGGATCGTCGCACACAGACAACCACGTACTGGGCAGCATAGAAAAAGTAACGAAGCAATATGGTAACCTTTTCTTCGCTTTAGTCTCAATTGTATTATGTAACACAGGCTCTTGCAAAACCATTCAAGCAGTTGTGCTACTGCATAATCTGGGGTGAATGTGAGCAGTGTGGAGGAAGACTCTGAACTGAACATAAACTTTAAATTGCTTTTTTTTTTTTACTTCTTACATGCCCCGTAGTTATAGTGCAATCCACATCTTCGGCTATCTCAGGAGATTGCCCCTACTCTGTATTACTCCACTTCTACTTCCCCCCAACACCGCACTTTGATATGCGACCCTTTCTGTACATTTTTTCTTTTTGCCTTTCCCCATTTTCTCGCAATTCTACCTGCACTTGAGATCTTGACTCAGATACAAAAGTGGTCTATTCCCTCTCAGCTCCAAAGAAAAGACTGCAGCAACGTGCTAATACTTGATTTGTACCGACATACGATGTGGCAACAAATAAGAAAAAGGGATGATTTTCAGAATTCCTTGATTGGCCTTAGCCAAACCTTATCAGTTCTCACAGAAGCAGCCGCACAGTCTACACAGTGTTGCCACTAGAAGTGAGGAACATCTTCAAGATCCCACCTACAGCTTCATAATGCTGTACGATAAACGATGCCAGCTCCCAGATCACTCCTGCATATTACGTGCCGTCCCCGGTGTTTTCTAAGCTAGCCGGGACTTACCAGCTATTTATATATCGTGAGTCGTTATAGACTGTTGTGTGCACGGCAGTTTCACTGTCGATTTTCTTTCTTTTAGATTATCCAAAGTGATATTTCGTGTGCTACAGCAATGACCCCCCCCCCCGTGTAGTTGACACGCACCAAAAAGAAGAAGGAACAGAAAACAGTACAAACGCGGTGTGTGTTTGCCAGCACAATCTTTTCTTTGGCCCAAATGCTGGACCCTTCCGCTGGTACTGGTAACACGACTAATGTGGGCCAGCAAGTTGCACCAAATGTTGTGCTTATTGAAAGCAAAAAATAGAGACTACGCACAAAGAAAAGACTAACTCAACACATTAGCTTATAGAAAGAAAAGAAGGTTGGAAAGAAAAGGCGTTGTAAGTCTTTTCTTATTGCCTACATTAGAATAGAATAGATCAATGTTAAGTGAACGGAACCAGTAACTGACGGGAAAATCCTTTGTTGTAGGTGCATTTTTCTTTTAGGCGATCCTTTTCTTATTCGTTGCCAGACCAAAAAATTATTCTCTTTTCCATGTTCGCTGGTCAATTCTTTCAATTTTGAACACATATATAACATCGACAAAAGTCGTTCTTTTCTCTCGAGACTTGAGACATTCCAATTGTTTTTTATTTTGTAAAACATAAATACAACATACTAAAAAGTCCATCGGATTACTATAAATTAAAACAGTTTTAAAAAAAAGACCTTCTTTTTTTTTTTATCCTTCCACTTTCCTTAAAGATTTTATTGATAAAACTAAATCGAAACTTTACGTTCCTTTTAACTTAACCTACAAAAAACGATAATACAGAAATAATGAAGTTGTCCATCCCTCTATTGTCTCTAGCTGCTACCTCCGTTCTAGCCGCTCCAGCCGTTGTCACTGTCACCGAAGTTGCTCACGAACACGATGTTAAGACCGTCCGCGGTGTTGTCTACGTGCAAGGTGGTGAAACAAAGACCAGCTACACCACTTTGGATGACTCCACTCCAACTAGTGTAGCAGAACCAGTTCAAGAGAACCAAGTTCAAAACAACGCTCAAGCACCAGCTCCATCTTCCTCTTCTTCCCCAACTCCAGCTCCAGCTGCTTCTCCATCCTCTTCTTCCCCAGCTGCTGCATCCCCATCCCCATCTCCATCTCCAGCTCAAGACTCAAACTTGTCTGACTTTGCCAAGAGTATGTTGAACGAACACAACATCAAGAGAGCTTTGCACCAAGACACCAACCCATTGACTTGGTCTGATGAATTGGCCCAATACGCTCAAAACTATGCTAACAACTACGACTGTTCCGGTAACTTGGTCCACTCTGGTGGTCCATACGGTGAAAACTTGGCCATTGGTTACTCTCCAGTCGGTTCCGTCGATGCTTGGTACGATGAGATCAAGGACTACAACTACGCCAATCCAGGTTTCTCCGAGTCTACTGGTCACTTCACTCAAGTCGTCTGGAAGTCTTCCACTAAGGTCGGTTGTGCTGTCAAGTCCTGTGGTGGTGTCTGGGGTGACTATGTCATTTGCTCTTACGACCCAGCTGGTAACTTCCTTGGTGAATTTGCACAAAATGTTGCTCCTTTGAAATAAATGTACTTGAATATGGGAAGAGGACTCTAATCCTTTGAGATTAGGCTCTCAGTCATTCAATTATTTTTTATTCAGTCATGCTTCAATATTTCAATTTCACATCGATTAAAATTTCTTTCATTTAAATTTCAATCTTTATTTTATCAATTCGTATTCACGATGGGCGCTATTTTTACCTATTATTTTTTCTCAGCTTTGTTTAAGAACAGTTCCACAACTTTTCAATAGCTAGTGGAACCGGTTTGCATTTTTTTTTACCTTTTTTTTGTTTCACATTCACTACCACTGGTAAAGTTATCCAGTTTTATAAAGTTTTATCCAATTTTGCTCATTGATACCCTGAGGAGACTCTCTTATCTTTGTCCATCTGGTTTTCTTTTTTCACCTTCGCTTATCCTAAAAGAGATTTATTCATCCTCTTATAATAAGTTTCTGACGGTTATTTTCAGACAACTTATACCTTTACTTCCCAATTGTATACTATTTTCGCATATGTATCAATAGTCATTCGTTGCATTATTTATTATCAAAAACTTCAGGATCAAATCATGTTCACGATATGTACTGTATACATTGTCAACATTTATAACACGGTTTCTAGTTTTTTTAATTAATCTCTAATCATATTTTGTTTTCATACAATACAGTATTACATAAATCAAGATGAGACAACTCATTTTAATATTGGTTAAATGATGTAAAAATTATTTATTGATTTTCAGGTCCGTCTACTAATCTAGTGATACTTGTAGATACTTCATAAAAGTAAAATATTCAACCTAAAAACAACATCAGCTGCAACATGACGAGGTATCATTAGTTGATGGCCTCTGTGTCTGAATATCAACAGTATTGGACGAGACTGAGCCAGTTCTTCGACTTTGATCTTTATTCTTTAATGCAGCCTTCTTGGTGCTATATAACTGTTCACCAATTTCTTGGAATATATCTTTAACACCAGCACCTGTTTTAGCACTTACCTCCTTAAACAATAACTTTTGTGCCTGGGCGTACTCCGCACCTTCCTCGGTTTCGATCTTTCTAGCACTTTCATCGGCCTCTACTATATCCACCTTGTTCCCAACTAGATAAATTACTAGCTCTTCGTCTCCAACTTTATTCTGTAGTTCTTGCACCCAACTTTGAGCTTTTGACAATGAGTCTGGTTGGGTAACATCATATACCACCAAAGCTGCATTGGCGTTTCTATAATACATGGGTGCCAGGGACTTATACCTTTCTTGACCAGCAGTATCCCATATTTCAAACTTTATAACAACATCCTCATTACCATCTTTAATTTTGACTGTTTGCGAAAGAAACGCAGCACCAATAGTACTCTCCCTTAGTTCATCAAATGTATCTTTTACAAATCTGTGAACAATGGATGACTTACCAACGGAGGAATCACCAAGTAGAACTAGTTTGAACTGTAGCATACTATACTTCTTTATCTTTTGATGTGCAATTAATAGGCGGGGAACCGAGTTTCTGGATTAATCTATCAACAGTGGCAAATAGTCAACCTCTAAATCAGCTTTCAACAACTAGATAGTATAATAGAAATGTTTTACTAAAAGCGTGTATTATATCCAGTTAAACACTGATGAATTGAAATGCTAACCTAATATATACGATAAACCGTTTCAGCTGGTGAAGCGCAGAATGTGCTTTCAAAGTGATCACTACGAGTATCTTTCCTTCAAAACCCAATTATATTTACTATCTTCAGCCATTCAAACCCACTTGATCTCGTATCATACAACCCCTGTTCTCAGCCCTTTTTTGATCGTACGCATAACCTTTAACAAAACGCATACAGGAAAAAACAGTAGCCACAGAATATTGTCAAATCTGGAATCAAAAGTTCTATTGTTACAACTTGCAAACCTACCGTCTGGTTAGATGTACAGCCAGTGTGAGTCACATGGGTCTTGACGATAATAGTTATTAACCACAGCTGTCATATATATATCGAATCGTGCTGGAAATTATAATATAAAAATGATGCATCACGATTGTGTATCAAGTGCTTCTAAGTTCAGACTACCCTTATAATAACTGACCTTATCTTAGATGCTAATTTACATATGCATTATATGTATGGTAAATCTGAGATGAGAAAAAAGGCCTGTCATATAAGTATTCTTATGAAACAAACTTTTGCCAAGGTTGAAATTAGAGTACATTATCTAATAAACGTCCTAACTTGTAAATAATTATGATTTACAGCATTTAACGTGCCTACCAAGATATTTCAACACCTTGGTTTTTGTTGGGGGGTTTCTATGGCTCGCGCTTATCATTTTGTCTGACCCGATATAAAATTAATCCATTATTCATCAAACAATCACGAGGAAATGTACGTACGCCATGTAAAAGAAGTAAATCAAATTGATTACCAAATACTCACTATAATTTATCTGTAAATAATAGAATTAGGTGACACTTAAATTCATGTGAGTGCGTGGAATAGTTTAACCTTTTCAAAGCATGATCCATTACATTAATGGAAGTTGCTAGAATCCCTTGTTCTAATAAATACAATTGATGTGTATTTTACTAAAGATTTTAGTTCTTTAGTACTTATTGACTTTCATTTTAAGAATAGAACTTGGCTATAAAATGAGTAGCCTTAGGTTGCTTGATAAAATGCGCGCTTCACTCGATATTGTTAGAAAATTATAGCTAAAGCAATTCACTAAATCATTCTACTTAGCTAATAAAATTTACGTCCCTGATATAGTGTGATTTGTCTAGTATCGAACTATAATATATATCGACGGTTAAGGCCACTTTAAGCATAATCCGATTTTCACGTGATTTCTGACCAATGAATGATAGAACTGATTAAAGGGTCTGTGAAACGAATTGTCCATACAGTTCGAATTCATGGACGCAATTTACACTGGTAATACTATTATCCAACAGTCTTCGAGAGAATGAATAATTTACCGACAAATCCATTCGATACTTGTCATATCTTTGAATTAGAGCGTTTGCAATCTAAGAGCTATCAAGAGTCAGAGGTCATACTTTAGAAAAATATAAATTGTATCAAGGGTTACATTTCTGGAGTAAGCACCCTATAGCTAATAACTAAGCATTACTTTAAAAATACACATATCTGCTCTGCAACAACAATTGCTTTGATTAACAATACAGCTCTATTTCCATTTACAATAATAAAATAGCATAACAACTTGTTTATATTAATACAGGAGATCAAAGTTATTCGAGAGTAAAACAAATTTTACGACCATTGGTACTTGATATTGTGGAATAATATTAGTATTGTGGTTAAAAATAGCTACCAATTACTAGAAACATAATGCTGAGAACCAAAATTACTGGATCTTCTCATGTCCTCAGGACTGCGTTCAAGAGATATTCTTCAACTATCGATAGTGGAGCTGTGGAAGTTGTGAAACCTAAGAAAACAAGTTTCACACGCCGTCTCTTTAGATTGGGTTTAGCCGTCACGGCATTCTATGCTGGTGGTGTTGCTGTTTCTCAATATGATGACGATTTAGGTACTTTATTTACCGAAAAGGTGCCGGGAGCTGAAAAACTGGTTGACAGTTATGTGACTTACAGATATGATCCAACAATTTCAAAAATGCTATCAACCGAGTATCTTCTAAATTTGTTTAAAGGAGAAAATACGGAGGTGAAACCATCGACAAGTAGTCGTCTCGTGCCTATCCATGATGCGATCAAAGAACTTCATTTGGAACTATTGGAACTGGATTCGGAGAATAATTCAGAGCCGGAAATGCAAAAAATCATAAACTCCTTAAACAGTACAATTAACATGATTAATGAGCAAAAATTGAGAATCGGGGGTAAAAAATCAAGATCTATAGAAGAGAATTATAAGCAATTGATTGAAGACATTCTACATCTCGACAAAAACCTAAAGGAAACTGTCTCGAAAAGTATTAATGAAAAGACTGAAGAGGTTGTTAAAAAGGTCAGAGAGCAATACAAGAGAAAACTTGCTGTTTCTGAAGTCGAACTACAAGACAAATATAAGAATGAGTTTATTCATCTCAAGGAAGAGATGGAAAAACACTACCAAGATATTTTGAATCAGAAGCTGGAAGCCAATAAACAACATTTAGAGGCGAAGCATGCCAATGAAATTGCATTGCTTTCCATCACACAAGTAAGTGAATTTAATAAAATTATTAAGGAAAAAGTTGATTCAGAGAGGAATGGTAGATTGGCGAAAATCGAGGATCTTGATAAGAAGGCAGAGAACCTAACAGAGGCTCTAAAACATGTTAACAAAGTTGTTACAAGAAATGAAGCTGTGAAACAAATTGCTCAACAAATTGAAATAATTAGGTCGAAGTTGAATTCACATGATTTAAACAGTATCTCTTTGCATGATGATCTCACAAGATTGAGAACACTAACTGATATTGCAGTTCCAGGACCAAAGCCATGTTGTAAACATAAGGATTTGACACCTTCTTTATTTAGAGTTGCTCTAGATGAACTTGAATCTGTTGCTGGATCTTCTGAGAGTAAGATACTGTCTGAAGAACAGATTTACAATAGATGGAATCTATTAGAATCCGACTTCAAAACAGCATCACTATTACCACCAAATGCTGGTATGCTAGGTCACTTCACAGCAAAACTATTCTCATTGTTTTTATTTACCAAAAGAGGCAGCGCCTTACCAGATGCTACTGATCTAGATTCTGTCTTTGCTAGAATAAATGAAAATCTAAGACATTCTAAATTGGATAAAGCAGTAGCAGATGTTGTCACATTAAAAGGATGGACGCATGTCTTATGTGATGATTGGTTAAAGAATGCAAGAAGGAAACTTGAAGTAGAGAAACTTGTGGATGTGCTTGACTCCGAATTGAAGTCTTTGTGATTAAGAAACGAAGATATTGATTTCATTTTATCACAAACCTAATGTGAATATTTTCATTGTCATTAAATATTTTATTTATTCTTATAAAATAAATCATTACTAATCAAAACTTGGCAAAAACTGAAACGGACTTATTCTCATTCAGTAACTTTACATATTCCTTTACAGAGTAGGTCACGCCCACATTGTAAAAGTGCTAATGTTCTATTTTCAACATAGCCAGCTTTATTGTAGAAATCCAATTTCTTCTTCATTATAGAGTCGGCGTTTTTGATTTGCAGCAGTTCCGATAAATCTTCAACTGCTTTCGAAAGCAAACCCTGGTTATCAACAAATATTTTTGTTAAATTATGAGAAGGGTCGGCGTAGTATGCAAGAGCAAATGACCATTTAAGTGCTGTTCTTCCTTCACTCAGCGTTTTTAAAGCTTCGGTTAAAAACTGACCTTCAATCCAAGATATCCCGATTTTTTCCTGTAGATCCCTAACTTTATGACCTATTGTTTGTCCTAATCTCCAGTCCAGTTTTGCAGATACTTCATGTTCATTGAAAACTCTATAATAAAATGTATATTTTTTCAGGTTTTTAGCATTTTCATCAGTGGATTTATTTCTGCTATCGTCATTCTTATACATTGTGCACTGAAAGAAGTTTTTCCCGTGAGGAGCCCATGCTTTCTCGCAAATCCAACAAAATTCATATTTACAACTCGAACAGACCATATGATTACAACCTCCACTTTTCTCAATATTTACAGAACATTCAGGACATTCTTTGGTGTGAGACAATACCCAGTTTAAATTTTCTGATTCTTTCTTAGCTTTTCTAACCCATGCATTGGTAATCTTACAGTCACCTGGTGCATGTACTTCAAAGCCACAATTGAAACAAAACCGATGGTCTGAGGTGCACAATACAAAAGGTGAGTAATGCAATCTCGTGTATTCTGGTAGTGAGGACATATCCTTAAGATATATAATACATTTACAGTCGGCAAATGGACACCACTTGTAGTTTCTGTTATGTTTCTGAACAAAGCTTTTTATTGACGACTCCATTAGCTTTGCACTGAAGTCATTACCCATTATTCTATCTATATCATCGTGTCTCAATGCTAAGGAGCAATTCATACAAGTTATCACACTACCACCATGAAGCTTGTCTTTGATGTAATGTCGATAGCAATCAACACAGTATTCATGTCCACATTCCATTGAGAATGTCTCTGTAGATTTTGATTCACAGCATATTAAGCATAAAAAGTCTTCCTTTAGAATAATTTCTCTACACTTGCTGCTTTTATTCTCATCCATATGTATGCCAACCTCTAATAAAAGCTCATCCATTCTATCAGTCCAAGCTTCTAGTAATCTTTCCTCATTCCAATCAAAGTGTTGCAAAAGGGTTAAAATGTCCTCTGTCGGTATAGCCAGGATGGGTTGGATATGATGTACTCTATTTAGCATTTTCTGGAAGATGTCCTGGGTAGTTAAACACTCGTATTGTAAATTTGGTACACTACCATTGTTCAACGATTTTTTATTTTCATGTGTTATTGGAACAGACAGGAGTTCATCATACTCTAAGTCATCGCCACTATAGTCTTCATCTATATCAAACTCTGAACTCTGGCTAACTAGAGATTTGGACTTGGAAATAGATACTAAGTCATCTTGGGTAGAATTAATACCAACGCCCCCATTATTCTCATACATAATCATGGTATCGTCCTCATCTTCGTCATCGTCATATATAAAATTAACCTCTTCCTCTGTCATACTTGCCAAGCTTAAGGCAGCTTCTCTATCAAAACTAGTAAGTATATTGTTTGACTAGAATTATAATGACTAATTCTTATGCCAATGGTCTACTGTTACAAAATTTCATTATATTTATATCATGACTTTTAGTATTATCCTCAAAATTATGACATTTTTTTAAAAAGTTGGCGATGAGATGATTAATGCGGGAGATATTCAGAATAACTAGGTTGAGTAAAGAATGAGGATCAACAAATGTGTATTTCAAAAAATAATATAGATCAATTCAATTAAGCAAGAAAGTTCCACGCTTGAGTTGACTGTGATCAAATATGGGTAATGGATTAGAAGAGTACAAGAAACTTACTACCCAACTAGAAGTGGATGAGCTGGTTACCACACTGGATACTGTCTTTCAGGAGAAGGACAGTTTGACAAATATAGATGTGATCCTCACAGTTATCAAGTATGTTGTTTCACACCATCAAGTAATGCCTAAATCTGTTATCCTGAAGTTGAATTGGTTTTTTGCACATTCATTAATTGGCTTTTCACAATTAATAAAGTTTGGATCGGACATTGATGCTAAGCAAAGCGAGCAGTTGATATATATTGAATATGTGACACAATTCTTAAAGTCTTCTACCACTTATTTACAGAATTATTTGATCGAATGTACGGAGAATAGAACTAAGGAGTTGATATTAAAAAGAACTTTCACAGGAAGTACTGTCTTCAATTTTGTTAAAGGGAAACTAAACCCATTGGAATACATTGAACTGCTGAATAACCAATTAGTCTTTGCACTTGATAAATTGGATTCAAGATCTGGTGATTTTCATAAATATTTGGGCAATTATATTGCATCACTTTGCGACTTTCATAATATTTTTGCGCCTGATGTAATACTATCTAAGACGTTCCTTATAAAGCAAGAACGATTAGAAACTCTTTCTCTATTTATGAAAAAGACATCAGAATATACCAGGTATAAAATAGGGATAAAGTATCTTCTCCCATATCTTGACAAGGTATGTTCGGATACCAATGCACAATTGGTACATCATATATTAGGTACTCTAGGAATCGGTAAACTAATACTGGTACAAGACATATTTAGGCTGAATAGTTTTACCTTACAGAAAACTATACTTGCGATCCTAGATTCAAAGAAAATAGATTCCGTTATGGATTTTTTGCTGATGAAATTTCATAGTATTGAATATGAATCTGATAACAATACTTGCCAGTTGATTGTAACAATTCTAAAGAACCATCTAAATGACTCTGGTAAAATAAAAGTGTGTCATTCTGATCAGTTTCTAAATGCTATAACGAAGAGACTGAGTGATCAAGATAAAATAATCCGGGAAAGATCAATGTACATTGCAAAAATAGCCAGTAATCATAAAATTGACTATGAATCTGATTTTACTATTGATATCGGAAAATCTATAGCTCATGAAAACTATGAAGTTCCAGAATCAGATTGGTCTCTCATATTGAATTCAGTTAATTCCAATGTCAATACTAATTCTTCAGATACGAATATATCTACCAGCACACATGCCTTAGAGGCATTGAATCTTGATGATAGTGATGATGAAGAAGATGAGGAAGGGGATCAACTAAAATATGTTTTCTTGAAGGATCTCACTGCAGCCTTAGAAAACAAATCTCAAAGAGGATTAACAAATATACTGAAGAACACTGTAAAATTAGTTAGACAGAAAAAATTGTTCCGCTCAGAAGTTGCATATTATGCAGGTGCAATGATTAGAAATATAGTGATTCTAAACAATGACTTGGATGAGAAGCAATTTGAGGAGTTAAGAGTTAATGCACTTGTCAGTATTCTTGTAGTGGTCCCAGAGAAAATCGACGAATTGTTGAAGATGTTATTTACAGCTGAACTTTCATTGCAACAGCGGTTATCTTTGTTACTATCTGTGTCAATGTCTGCGCGGGAGTTACGTGGGTACGATGATAAGCAGATACTAAAGCCACAGTTTGATTTTCCTACATCTATGCTGCCTTGGGACCGGAGACAAGAAAATAATCGTATTGAAGAGATTGATGACAATGGTTCAGATAACACAAGCGGGGGTAAAGTGCTATGGAAGTCCAGTAAACTGACTAAAAATACCGAAGAAATCAATAACAGGTTCCGTGAATACGCATCCAAATTTTTCTATCCATTAGCCAACGGATGGCTGAATGGAATTGATCTCGGTACCTTCGACAAATTGTTCAAAACTTATTACTTGAGCACATTGAAAACTGTATATAATTGTGCATATCCAGTGCACGGCTTCGAAGACATGACCACCACAATGGATACAATACTGCAAGATGCTGTCAACAATAATATACCCTTAGAATTGCAATAATTGTGAATATATACTGAGCCTATACTACTCAGCTATTTTATGCTTTCTAGGGTTTTGTGAAGTTAGGGCTTACGTGATTTTTAGTTCTTTTGTTTTTTTGTCCGTGAATCACTGAAGGGTAGACACTTTGCCCTTTATTTTTCACAGTCGAGAATTTCCTCGGACCGGTCGGGTTAGCATTTTCCAACAGCTCTTCACTGTTAACATTCTACCGGTTATTATGCAAGACCAAACAGTCCACTCTGGTTTCTTCACGCCTCCTGTATTACCTGAGATCATATTATAGAGCTGAAAGGTGCACAGAAGCTTATACCTGGAGGAGATATAATCTCGAAGGAAATTCAACTTCCTGTGCTCGAAAAGCTTAGTTAGGGCTATCAATTAGGGTTGAGCCATCGCTATTTTTTTTCTCTCTCTCTTCTCTTCAAGCCCTCTTTCACTGCTCGAAAGGGGAGAAGAAGGGCCCTATTAGAGAGAATTCTGAAAAGTTTTTAAACAGCTAAGCTATAGATAGTCTTCCCAATTATACCTGAAGTTGCTGATTAAACTCCTTGTTGTTTGATAAACAGTAAAACTAGTGTGTTTTGCCTTTTAATTGTTTTCTGATTTGTTGCAAACTAACTGTTTCCATGAAGAGATCATTTGTGGAAAACAAGACGCTGTAATTGAAAACAAGTACTAAAAAAACACTAATCAAAGGTTTATGGGTGTGATAACATGTCTTTCTTTGATAGTATAAAATCCAAAATTGTGGATAGTTTCATACCATTGTTGAGTAGGGATGAGAAATTCAGGCAGGAGTTCAAATTGCCAGATGGTGAGACTATAATCGATGACCTAAATGCAGATGTAGCATTTGCACATGTGCATAGTAAAATGGCCAAGTATGATAGACAGAAGCTGAACTCTGGTGATACTGGAAGTGCAGTGCAGTATGCTTTTCCTGGTAAGATCATGATGACGGAGCATTACCTGGTGTTCAAAGATGGATATGATGGTGAATCATGTGTTATGGTCTTGAACATCTCAGCAATCAAAAGGGTAGAGAGATCGACCTCTAATGCTTATTCTTTTGTGTTGTTGGTCACCCTTTATTCTGGCTCTCAAATATTGATCCAGTTTGTAAGTTTGAAACATAGATCAGAAAACTTTTGTGAAAGGTTGAAAAAGAATCTAAGGTCAAATATACCAAATGCTAAACGATTAAAGTCTTTTCTAGATACTTGTTATTCAGAGTATTTGATTTATAAAAATGTACTACGCGTTGAAGATATCAAACCGCCTAGAGCCGGACTGGGACAGCAGTACAAGTATCCTGGAAGTCCTTCAATTCAAAGAGAAAAAGCAAAGTTGAGACTGTGGTTCGAGTACTTCAAAGACAACGGAACTAATTTATCGCTGGTGAGAAACCATACTTTCAAAAAACTGATACGTGTTGGTGTGCCGAATCGTCTAAGGGGTGAAATATGGGAATACTGTTCAGGTTCTATTTACCTCAGATATCAGAATCCCGATGAGTATCAAAATTTACTTACTGAAAATGCAGGGAAGACTTCCCAGGCGATAGATGAGATTGAAAAAGATCTAAAGAGATCTTTGCCCGAATACTCAGCCTATCAGACCACAGAAGGTATTCAAAGATTGAGAAATGTTTTGACCGCCTATTCATGGAAAAATCCTGACGTCGGATATTGTCAGGCCATGAATATTGTTGTGGCAGGTTTATTAATTTACATGTCAGAAGAGCAGGCTTTTTGGTGTTTAAATAATATCTGTGATTTATACGTGCCAGGTTATTATTCAAAAACGATGTATGGTACACTGTTAGATCAGAAGGTTTTTGAGGCGTTTGTTGAAGATCGGATGCCTAATCTGTGGGATTATATAGTTGAACATGATATTCAATTATCAATCATTTCCCTGCCATGGTTTCTTTCCTTGTTTTTCACATCAATGCCTATAGAATACGCTGTCAGAATTATGGATTTGTTCTTTTGTAACGGACCGAGAACATTATTTCAAGTTGCATTGGCGGTGTTAAAATTAAATGGAGAGGAAATCCTCTCTGCGGATGATGATGGTATGTTCATTGCCATAATTAAAAACTATTTCCAGAATTTAGGTAAAAGTGCTCATCCAAACTCCAAGGAACCAAAAATAAGAGAAATAACAAACTTTCAGGAACTTCTTGTCACAGCCTTCAAAGAATTTGATGTTATTACTGAATCACAAATTGCGCAAGAAAGACATAAGCATCAAAAAGATGTTTTTCAAAACATCGAAACTTTTGTAAAGCGAACACAGATTCGTCATATGCCAAAAACCTACAACTTGTCTGACAAGAATTTAGGAAATATTTATGACTTATATTACCAGAGTGTTGAAACACATAAAATTAGTTTAGGTACTGGATCATCTAATATGGACTTAGAGTCCTTTGTTCAATTCATAAAAAAGGTGTGCAACTGGGCAAAGGATTCTCAGAGCGATCTAGACCCATCCTTCAGACAGCAAAAAAGCGAATTTCTTAAAAGATTATTCAATAGGTGGGACTCTGCCAAAGTTGGTGAACTTACTTTGAATGATGTTGTGGAAGGTTTGGACCATTTACTATCTCGCGATATGCTTGAATCAATAAATTATTTCTTTTCACTATACGATAAAGATGGTGATGGTCAGTTAGATAAGGATGAGGTCTTACAATTATCTGAAGGTCTTTTATTGTTAACTGATCCTTGGAAGAATGGCAGTTTTGTCGATTTATTGACAAAGAAAAAGATAGAGGACGATATTGCCGAAAAATTGGTTCAAGAAAATGGAGAGAAGGTCATAACCATGGATGAAATTTTATTACCCTCAGGTGTCACTATTGATGAAGAAAAATACAAGGCTGAGCAGTCAGAAAGATACTTAAAAGCTGCAAGTAATTTCTTACAGAGGGCATTTGAATATGCAAAGTCGATTGAGCTTGATAGTGCTGTCAATCTGATAGATTTATCTGATGATGAGTCCGAAGGATCCGATGAGGATGTAAAAATAAAGAAGAAGAAGAAATTTGAGGCGATCATGGCTAACCCTGCTTTAGACCCTTCACATCCTAAAGTGCTGGATTTAGCAACTTTTAGAATGATTATATTAGCCGATGAAACATATGAGCTATTTTTTTCAGAGACCCTAAGAGACTCTATAAGGATTGATGAAGGTAATGAAAGCAATAATTACAGAACCAAAGCCTTGAGGAATATGTTTGATGGTATACTAGCGGATGGTAAAAGGGTTGCAGAACAAGTACGTCGTCGTGTTGACTCAGTAGCCACTAGATCAAGTATTAGTTCAAATGATGGACCTACATCCCAACTTTCTGCAACTAATGAAATGCTACCTAGTGCTGATGATAGAGCCGACGATGTTGATGACTTCACACAAGAAACAGGTGAAGAGCAGCATGAATTACTCAATGAAACTCTACTAGATATTGATGATGATATGAAAAGTTCCAATAATAACCAACAGGATAAAAGGATTAGTGAAATGCCAAAATTGGACTCTAAGAATGCCGATCTGGTAGAGTTTGAAGCCGATTAATATGAAGTCGTATTTTCGGTTTAGTTTCATATTTAAAAATATATTATTGTCATTATTTCACTGAGAAGAAACAGGCTACTCCATATATAATATATTGCTTAAAGTAGTTCAGCTCCTTAATATTGTGTTCCATATACTTGCGGACAATATAGTTAATTAGATTGCATAGTTATAACTATTTTAGCAAATTTACCTAAAATCCGTTAAAAATAAGGTTTTACTCAACATATCCGAAAATGACAAAATCCAAGGTGATTGGGAAGTACTGTATAATTGTTGGTATTAAGACTTTAGAGTATCAATCCACAAAATAGAGCATTGTCATAATTCATTTCAGGGCACAACAGTCAGGTTTTTAAAGAAGATGTTTTTGTCTGTGGGCCTACGATCAAATCCGGTAAAGTTATCCTTCTTTCGATTTAGTTCTATCAAGTGCAGCAAGCCACTAGGAAGTGCATTAACAATAAGGTCATTATCCAATAAATGCATATCAAGTTCACCAATACATAGTCAGCTTTCCAATATAATATCAAAGAGGAACTTTTCTAATGGGAAGTTTTCACTTAGAGGAAGCTGGGAAAGTATATTCAAAGATAATGGGAGTGATAGATACACAAGATTGAATAGGTTCCAACAATTTCAGAGGAACAGTGGTAACTCCAACTCCTTAGGGGTAATAACAGCATTCGGTGTTGGTGCTATGGCAGTTATTTACTTTATCTCGCCGTACCTATTTAATATAGTGCCACCGTTCACTTATTTCAAGCATAATCCCAAAGATCTTGTTTATGCTATCCTAGGAACAAACTTATTGGTGTTTGGTATGTGGCGTATTCCTCAATGTTGGAGATTCTTACAGAAATACATGTTGTTGCAAAAGGATCATATGGCAAGCAAGTGGGCAATAGTTGGAAGTGCATTTTCTCATCAAGAGTTTTGGCATCTCGGTATGAATATGTTGGCATTATGGTCATTCGGTACCTCATTAGCTAGCATACTTGGTACAGCAAACTTTTTCTCCCTGTATATGAATAGTGCCATCGCTGGTTCTCTGTTCTCGCTCTGGTATCCTCGGATTGCCAAACTAATGATGATAGGCCCAAGTTTGGGTGCCAGTGGTGCTTTATTCGGTGTATTTGGTAGTTTTGCTTATTTATTTCCACAGGCAAAAATTCTACTGTTTGTGTTTCCTATACCCGGAGGAGCATGGGTCGCCTTTCTAGGATCGGTGGCATGGAACTTAGCCGGCTGTGTATTGAGGTGGGGATCATTCGACTATGCTGCTCACTTAGGTGGTTCCTTGATGGGTATTGCGTACGGATGGTATATAAGCACACTAATGAAGAAGAGAAGGGAGCGTCGGATCAAAAGTGTTTCCAAATGGGTGTGATATTTCCTTTACACTAAATAGGAAATTGTAAATTTCTATAACTGAGGCTTCCATTCATTAACAACCTACTAGATTTATATCACTGTAAATACATGTATAATCTCTACATTTTATTTATTGATGGGCTTTCTGTAGTTAATCTATTCTCTGGGTTTAACTTCGATATAAAGGAATATGAATACACAAGGTCAGTAGGCGTATTTATTCTATTAACAAGATTGTGTGCTATAATATACTGAATTGTTTATTTTCGGTTCTTCAATAAACCTTGCCTTACTATAAAATAGTTATCTTTCCTCATTTTTGCTAATCCTGTGCTATCCCAACTTCCAGTTGGTTCACCAGTCGCTTCATCTTGTTTGATACCATCTATCTTCTTCAGCAAATCGTCATATGTAAGAGCTTTGTTTTGACGTGGCAACAACCTGGCATAATTTTCATCCAGGTTCTTATCCTGGTCGTCAACAGACGTTTCATGTAGTTTGTTTATAAATGACAACTGTTTAACTAATATCCGTTTGCTGTCCTGTAAATCGGCATCCTCTACAGGAAATGCACAGAGTGCTAGGAGTTTCCGCACTTCTTCCTCTGTAGGCACACCTTGTTTTGCTGCTTTACCTGTGTCTTCTCCATGGAGTATTTCATCAATTGACCACGTCTGTTTGGCCAAGTACTGCTTCACTTCAGCAACGTTTCGGAACGGTTTACCAACGGTTGCAGCAGTGTACCGCCTGAAAAATACTGCTCTAATCATAAATCGGCTCATTACAGTGTGGTTCTGTATAGTATAATACTGTATTGTTGAAAGATGGTAGCTGGTTGGTGCAACATCTCTTTATCCCGTTCTCTCTTCATTCTATTGTTTCCGGGGTCTCTCTCGGGCACCTTAAATTGATGAGATAGTGACTTGAGTAAAAAAAATAGAATTTATTCTTGATTAATATAATAGATTGAATTACTCGATATTAAGACAATACTTCACACATTCTCAACTAAATTTGTAATTACTGTAAAATAATATTGTACTGGTAACTGGTACTGCTGGCTAAAGATATCACTTACGCTAATGAACACTGAATATATAGGATCATATTGTCGAGTTGGTAAAAAAAACTACATATCTATATTACTGTATTTGATATTTGTAAATTTAATCTTTTATCTAGACACCAGATTGTAGCCACTACCATCCACTAAGCCATAATATAGTATATCCTTTTATTATATAACTTGAATAGAGAAATACCCTGTAACCATGTGACTTTTTACGTAGCATACAACATTCAAACTGAAAAATTTTTTGTGAGCAGCTTCATCTAACGAGCTCATCGCATCTCATCGCATCTCATCGCATAGGATAGTGGTGAGTATTGTTAAAAATAACAATTCATTATAATTGAGATAGCAGGTTCTGATGTCAGTATTCCAGAACTAAACCCACCAAGATTAAGTCAAGATGAGAGTTAAGAAGAGAAATGTTAGAGGTAATGCCAAGAATTTCATAACGAGATCCCAAGCTGTGCGTAAGTTGCAGATTTCTCTAGCTGATTTCAGAAGGCTTTGTATTTTCAAAGGTATCTATCCTAGAGAGCCAAAAAATAAGAAGAAGGCTAACAAAGGCTCCACTGCCCCAACCACTTTCTATTATGCCAAAGATATTCAATATTTGATGCATGAGCCTGTGTTGGCTAAGTTCAGAGAGCACAAGACATTTGCTAGGAAATTGACTAGAGCTCTTGGAAGAGGTGAAGTCTCTTCTGCGAAGAAGCTAGAAGAGAACAGAAGTACATACAAACTGGATCACATTATCAAGGAACGTTACCCAAGTTTCCCAGACGCTGTCAGAGATATTGATGATGCACTAAACATGTTATTCCTGTTTGCCAATCTACCAGCAACAAACCAAATTTCATCCAGAGTTATTAGAGATGCGCAAGTTATCTGTAACCAATGGTTAGCCTATGTGGCAAAGGAGAGACTTATCCGTAAAGTTTTCGTCTCTATCAAGGGTATCTACTATCAAGCTAACGTTAAAGGTGAAGAAGTTAGATGGGTCATTCCATTCAAGTTTCCAGAAAACATCCCAAGTGATATCGATTTCAGAATTATGATGACATTTTTGGAATTCTACTCTACCCTACTTCATTTCGTTCTGTTCAAGCTGTACACTGACAGTGGATTGGTATATCCACCAAAGATCGATGTCGAACAAGATAAGATCTTGAGTGGTATCAACGCTTATATATTGGAAAGTCAAGAAGAAACCAGTGTGTTGAATGCAGAGGTACCATCAGATGCTCCAGATAAAGAGGCACAGTCCATTGACACCAAGACACTTGCACAAGCAATGAAGGCTGACAGTAAGGATAAAGATGACAACTCTAACGATGAAGCACCAGAAAACGTTGAAGATGTTGAATTGGATGAATTTGAAGACCATAACAAGAACAAGGGTGATATTTTGGCCCAGCCAAGTAAATTCAGCTCTCCAACAGCAACTCTATTCGAAGATTTTGTATTCTACGTCGGTAGAGAGGTACCAATCGAAGCTATTGAATTTTTGATTTTATCCTGTGGTGGTAAAGTCATCAGTGAGGCTGCCATGGATCAAATTGAAGGTAACACTGAATTTGACCTAAGTAAAGTAACTCACCAAATTGTCGATAGACCAGTTCTGAAGCATAAAGTTGCTGGCAGAACTTACATCCAACCACAATGGGTGTTTGACTGTATAAATAAAGGTGAACTCCTATCAGCTAATCTATATTTGCCTGGTGTTAGTTTACCACCACATCTAAGTCCATGGGGTGATGCACTTGGTTACGATCCAACCAAGGAGGTTGAATCTGAAGATGAATCTAGTGATTCCTCTGAAGAAAGTGACTCCGAGATTGAAAATGAAGAGGAAGATACTAAACCTGCAGCAATTACCAATGAGGATGACGATGAGGATGTGGAGGAATTGGCTGCTCAAAAAGAACTAGAGCTAGAAGCTAGTGGTATTGCATACTCTAAGGCCAAGGACGAAGGTTTACATGATGATGTTGCATCAAAGAAAAAGAGAAAGGTTACTGATGAAGATGAAGAAGAAAAGAAACTAAAAATGATTATGATGAGTAACAAGCAACGCAAGTTATACAAGAAGATGAAATATTCCAATCAACAGAAAGAAGATAAGATCGAGGAGTTGAAGAAAAAGAAGAAGCAACTAGCAAAGAAAGAAAAGACTCTAAAAAAGGTAGAGAAGAAATAAATGCATTCATACTGTAGTAAGTTTTACATTTAAAGATATCAAACTGTATTTTTAAATCATTCTGTCGTCATTATTAAATTCTATTATTTTCAACGTATTTGACATATATATTGTATATTAATTAAGGTTAAATTCTACAAAGAATTTTCATTATTCAAATTAAAGCAATATGTTCGTCAGTGTATGAATATATCTCTTCTATAAGGTGATATCTTTTTGTGTCAAATTTGTTCTGCTATCCATAGATTTTCTGTCTGGAACTTTAAAATCTAGATAACCAGATAAATCTCTTTGTAGGGAAAGAAGGTTTGCTTCTGCTAAGTTCAGTCTTTCAATATCGGTAGCCCTATTTACTGTAACAAATGTATGTACCACGTAACCTCCTTTTGTTACTTGTATTATGTTGTCCTCCGCGATATCCCATACTTTATGGCAATGAATTATCACATCACGTTTATGCACAAATCTAACACCAACAGTAACATACATGTAATCAAAGCTATACCCCAACTCAGCCATAACATTAGCGAGTGTAGGGTTATTACCAGCTTGATGTAAGATAGTTGCCTCCTGGATAGCCTGCATACTAACCTTTCTATTGCTCCCAGCGGCGGGTATATCAGCAGTGGTAAGGGTCCAATTTATCGTATTATTTGAAGGATTGTTGATCATATCAAATAGTTGTTCTTGTTTTATTGGGAATTCTTGTTCCTTCATGGTGTTTAGTATTTCATCAGAATCCACGCCGTTATTTTTTGATACAGGATCATTCAAGATCAATTCCAAGGGTATGCTTGTTGCGGTTGTCATCCTTGTAGGCTCCACTAATTCATTCTTCGAATTAAGATTATCGACCTCATAGTTAGGATTGGGCTTCCATACCACCATAAGATTGGCATATACCACTGCAGGTGAACCTGTCAGTATATTTATTGAAGTTTTGAACAACGGAAAGTCATCATCGGCAATTGTAGCCATAAGACTAAGTCTTTGCACCATTTTATAATTTTCTTTGTTATACTGTAACTACACTGCTTCCTCAATAAGAAAAGATCACCTAGCGGACTTTGATGTGTAGCCTTTTGAAATGTTGAATCAATGTACTAGATCCAAAAACAATCCAATTTTGTATTGAAACTCGTGTAAATTACTACTTACTATTACGCTTTAACTTATTTTTTTTTCATTTCTGGTATCGTTTCCTGCAAAAGTTCGGTTTCAGCAGACAGTTAATCAAACTCCATAAAGGAAGTATTAGCCATTGAGTGGTAGGCATAGAGGTTATTCTAGATGCTGTTGCACAATTTAAGGATCTGGATAATAGTAAGAACTCAATTCAAAAATATAATATAGAAGCAATGGCAGTTGATGTGCCAAAATCTGTTATAAAGAAGTTGGTATTCTTTACCGTTGCAATGGTCGTGCTTCCATTGTTGACTTTCTTTACATTACAACATCTAACTAGCAATACTATTATAAGTGGTGGTCTTGCAGCTTTGATGGCTAATGTTGTGTTGGTGGGGTATATAATTGCTGCGTTCACTGAGGATACCACGGAATATGCACCAGAAGGTAAGGAATCGAAGAAGGAATAAGTTAGTCAATTGATTTCACAATATATGGCAGGCCTGTTTTATATTCAGAGTTATGTGAAGTCGAATCACTGATTGGCACATTTAATTTACTAAATGACATGGCATAACCGCTTGATTCGAGAAATACTTGTCTTGGTTATTGTCTAATATATGTAAAAATACTGGCAGTTTTGTATATTATATCATTTATAAAAAAATACTATACAGTGGGTAATGAAATATCTAATGATTAAAAAGTGGAATTCTAATTGGTTTTCTTTGCCATGTTGTTTGGTCTTTCTAAAGCACCGTAACTGATGGAAAGATCGGATAACCACGACAAGGAGATTATCAAGATGATTAATAGAATACCAGATACTATTAAACACATAAGTAAGCCTTCGGTCCAGATTCTGCTTTCTTCTGATGGGGTTTTACCTTCGTTATTCTTGTCGTCTGATTCATTGTCATCGAAGAAGTCCAAGATGTCATACTCCTCTAGAATTTCTTCGATCTCATCTATGATTCTATCTCTTCTAACCTTCTTGTTATCACTAGTTAGCTCTAAAGCTAATAATGGTAAAGTTTGGGATCTGGTTTCAAGGTTCAGTATATTTTGCTGGATAATTTCACTTACCTTTTCATAGTTATCCAAGTTTTCTTGAAATTCCAAAGTATATTTATTGGCTTCACTTTTCACCTGATCGTAGTTACTATCAATAACATAAGAATCAACCTGACCAATGTCTTCTTCAATTAACCTCCAGAAAGTGTACTTGCCAACTTCTTCATTCTTCAAACTAGTAAATAAGTTGCGGAGAACATCTGTGTTTAAAACCTTGATAATAAGCAAGGGCGTATTAGATTCACTAGCCGCTACACTTAGTGAGTCTGTGTTCAACTCAGAGTCTGAAAATGTCAGAAAGAACTTATTACTGGCCACTGCGTAGCTCAACAATAGGAATAAGGATACAAATAATTGCTTGATCATCATTTCACTTGATCCCTCCAGGAAGTAGAAAGCTATAACTTGTTAATCAAGTTCAATATAATATCGATGAGACAATATATTGTTTTATCGTCTATCAAATTTACTTATAACGGCCATGCATCATAAAGTCATCATTAGTATTCGATATTATGGCTAATGTGCCATCAAGAGCTATCTTAGCAAGACGGATGCAGGCCGGCCCTAATGCATACGTCAGTAATGATATATCTAGGAAAAGTAGTATAGCCTAGTACCCCATTGTTCAAGTTTTCCAATTCTTTATGTGTGTTTATTATTTTATACAGATTTTCTTCGAGTAAATAGATGTCATTATAAATTATATTTAGTAAACCATTTTTCTTCCGGTGATTGTTCTTCTATTTGAATCTTCGTTGTCATCTTCTTCGTCGACCTTTGCTCTGTTTAGCACCTTCACAAATGTGTCGACTCTGTATCTCATTCTGGAGTGCATATAAGCTTTTGAACACTTGATATGGTAGTGGAAGTAGTTTCTGAACAATGTTAATTGGGACACAGAGGTGAATTGCAACTCCTCAGTTTGGAAATGACGTGGGAAGAGCACAAATGTGATGAACCTCCTACTGTCGTGCTTACCTTGTGTGTTTTGATTCTGTGCCACTGATTGGATCTCTAGTGGTGGTTCATGAGAGAATAGTACCTGTGGAGCGGACTGGATACCGCGGTTTCTCTTTCTTGCGTCTACGAACTCCTGTAAGAACACTTTACCCAAAATCTTGTCTGTTTCATCTTGGAAAATAGTCTCAAAGATAACGGTGACACGATCACTTGCAGCCTTCACAAAGATGTTTTCATCGTCTCTATACTTGATAACATGGACATTTTGAGACTCGACCACAGAGCCCTCAGGGATCGGTTGGTTGTTCAATTGGTGAAACTCTTCAAAAGCCTGATGGAATGGGAAACTTAGAACGAGAGTCTTCAAAATAGAGCACCTCTTGATAGCTTCTTCATTCAGGGACCCAATGTCAATTTGTAAAGTGTAGTCAAACCCTGGCTCAACAGCATTGGCAACCGAGACACCTTGCGTGTTTGCATACTTGCCTTGTAGAAAGGTTAGTAAATCACCACCTTGTAATATACTTTGCCAAGCCTTGGTTCTAACACTCAACAACAAGATGGACTTGTTGTCAGGAGTGTTGGAGACATGAAACGTCGTGTAGTCAAAATCAGAGATAATTCTATCTAAGGTCAATGGAGTACCCTTAGCATTCGCATCAAGCGCCTCAAATAAGGTCTTTTGGATCAAAAGGTTAGCAGGCTGCAGATGTAACATTGTGTATAGTGTTGTGCTAATTAAAGATAGCAATTGCCCTCTGTAAGTGGTTACAATTGGCTTCCATTTCTTAGCATTTAATTCACAAATATTGCTCAGAATTGCATGGGCTTTGTCTTTCGAAAAGGCCCCTATCGACTTTCCTCTAATGCGACGTTATTAGTGATGTTATATAAATGAAGAGTATAGCGAAATATGTTAAATTGTATTTATGACCTGGGGCCAATTGCATTCCCTTTATATATATACATGTGGGAGGGAGAGCCGTTATACAGTTCCTCTTTTTTACTAGTGTCCTTTTTCATGCTTTCTTCTATTTACATGGGGCTGGGATATCCGCTTATTCGTGTTATTGCATGTGCAATTCCATGCGCATTATTGCAGATTAAATCATTCCTTTGTGGGTTTCTTTACACCGTATTTCGATCTTGAGGTAATTCTATTGACCACACCGCTCAGATCACCAGCACCACGTACCACATGGTATTTTACACCTGGGAGGTCCTGGCAACGGCCTCCTCTAACATAGACAACACTGTGCTCTTGGGCGTCGTGGCCTTCGCCTGGAATGTAAGCAGAGACCACTTTCCCATTGGTAAGCCTTACTCTGCAGGCTTTACGTTGCGCAGAGTTCGGTTTCTTCGGTTTCAGGACCATAACTCTGAGCACAACACCTTTCCTGATGGGACACCTCTCTAAGTCCGGTGCCATACTGATACGCTTCTTCTTTGGTGGGCCTGCACCGCGCTTGATTTGATTTAGAGTGGCTAACACACTGGAGCTAGAGGAGAACTGCCTCACTTTAGTGAAACCCATCCCAGTACTGCTACGCCCTGCACTCAGCGACATATGTGAAAGCCCCTGGGCAAGACCCAGCGGGCGCGTGATAGTCTGTCCCATACAAGGCATAGGTCTCACCAGACCTAGTAATATCCTTCCAAACATTTATAAAATAGCCAGGTTGGTCTGTTTCTGTGGATCTGATACCTGGATTTCTATGTTATTTCCAAGTTTCTTGCTCTTTTGTATCTTCAAAGTCCCAAACCGGGCAAGGCGAGTTGTTCAGCGTGACATAGTTCCTAGGGCCTATGAAGATGGGCATATTTGCATAAATAGCTACATAATAACGCTCTGGTTGATTGGCAGTTATAATCTTGTTTTTATTTTGTATTCAGTTGTTATGTATTTGTTCAATTACAGTGCTCGAGGGCACACATATGCAATAGCTTGAAAGTGCGAATTTATTATGGTGGAAATTACAAAACAAATATACTATAGATATGCCACTTGAGGGGGTATTCCTCTTATATACAGGTTTGTGTGGTTTCTATTAACATGAGTATAGCGTAGTGGTGATTATTTGTTCTTGGTTTGCGTGTAGCTGAATCTCTTTCTCGTGGGTGCAAACTCCCCTAGCTTCCTGCCGATCATGTCCTCGGATATTTCTATTGGCACGTAGTCCTTACCGTTATGTATCTCAAACTTCAAACCGACAAACTGTGGTAGAATAGTCGCAGCCCTGGCGTTAGTCCTGATGGGTACACCTTTATTCATGGCCTCCTTGATGGGCAGAGGAACAATGTTAGGGCCCTTCCATGCCGATCTAGCTAGTAGTCTCACAGTTGGATGCATTGTGTTTGCTATATGTAATAAGATGCTATCGGTGCGTGTGAATGTGTGTTTACAGTACTTGTATTGCTAATGGTTCATATATGCTATTCATTGAATCATGCTCCTTTCCTTTTCATTCTCCAGGTCGCTGGGAAAACGTGAAAAATTCTGAAAATTTTTGCGATGAGCTCATATACAAAGGCTTATGGTAGAGTATTAATTCACTACTTGACAAGCAGAATACATTTCGAAAGCAGCAGAGTAAACAACTGGTTACTTGAATTGATCATGTTTGCTGCAAGATTTGACCCAACAAAGGTTGTTCGGGAAGAACCCAAGATTATACCGCAGAAAAGAGCAATTCCCGATGACGTTGAAAGTAGTGATTCTGATCAGGATATAGACGATGGTGTTGAGGTTGGCGCTGTATCTAAGGAGCAGTCAGGTACTGATGTGACTACAACAAGGGCTGTTGATGGTAAAAGTGAGAGCGACAGTGAGAGCGAAAGTGAGAGCGAAAGTGATAGTGATGATGAGATGAATTTTGATATGGGAGGTAGCTCTTCATCCTCTGATGATGATGAAGTGTCCAGCAAGGATGCAGATGTGGATGATGATGGCAAGCACACCTCGGTGTTATCCAGGTTCAAGAAGACACTGTCCATACAAGATAAAATATCAGCACTGGAAGAGGCTAATACACAGGATATACCAGAAGATGGAGAAGCACATGACTTAGCACAGATTCCTCAACCTGCAGTGGTGAGAGATAAGAAACTACAAGTAAAGGACATATCTGAGATGAAAAACACAGCATTTAGGGACACTAGGAAAGTACACTATGATAATAGCATGACTAAATCATTCGAAGAATATAGTGATGACCTTACACCAAAACTGTTGAATAATATCGAAAAGTATTTTTCGAAAACTACATTTCCAATTCAGACCGCTATGCTAGACCAATATCTAAAGCTAATAAATTTCACACTAAAGACATCGAAAAAGAATTTTACTAGAAGAATTGGTGACATCTTAGTTAATGCATCAACGGGTTCTGGTAAAACATTAGCATACTCCATCCCAATAATACAAACACTTTCCTCTAGAACAGTGAACAAACTTCGTGTTCTAATAATATTACCAACAAAGCTGTTGATCAATCAAGTCTTTCAAACCATGTCTCAATTAGCAGAAGGTACAAGCTTAGTTATTACGGTTTCCAAACTAGAAAACTCCTTCAATGAAGAACATAAAAGATTGCTGAAGACAGAGCCAGATATTTTTATTACTACGCCAGGTCGTCTAGTAGATCATTTAACAAATAGCTCAATTTCTCTAAGGAACTTGAAGTTCTTGGTATTAGATGAAGCTGATAGATTACTAAATCAATCCTTTCAGAATTGGATTCCTGAAGTTATGAGTAAGTTCAAATCAGATAAATTTGATCAAATGCCGGGTAGTATCATCAAAATGGTCTTTAGTGCCACGCTGACAACAAATACAGAAAAATTGAATGATCTGCAGTTATACAATCCTACTCTGTTTGCTACAGATTCAGTAAAACTCTACAATCTTCCCCCTACTTTGCAGGAATACCAACTACAGATTCCATCTGCCAAAAGCGTTTACAAGCCTTTGTATCTGTTAAAATTACTTGAACAATTGAGTGGTGGAAAAACTTTGGTGTTTGTTAGATCTAATGAATCCTCATTGAAGCTAGAAGTTTTGTTAAAATCTCTAATTAAAGGCCATATGACAACACTACAAATTGTAGTGCATTCAATTAATTCCAACAATAGTAAGGCAGAAAATCGTCGCTTAGTCACTGATTTCACTAAAGAGTCCTTACCAAATCAAACAAATGTTTTAATTACAACAGATCTTATGTCTAGAGGTATCGATATTGAAAACATAGCAAACGTCATAAACTATGATGTTCCAATTTCATCACAACAATATGTTCATAGATGTGGTAGAACAGCTAGAGCAAATAAAGATGGTAAGGCCTACAACATGCTGGTTGGTAAAGGTGAAGCACAATTTTGGAAAGATAGTATAGACGAAGATATTAGCAGAGATGTGTCTGGTTGTAAACCTATATCCTATAATGATTCCTATAACAAAGTGCATGGCGATGAAAACGCTAGGACATCTGAGCCAACAAGAGACCTGTTTACCTCAATTGACTCGGAAACATCTGATAAGTACAATGAAATACTTAAGAATCTTACACAAAAGTAGTTACACTTGGCATTTTACATAGCAGAAACTCTGCAATTACATAAAGTTTCATCAATTTTTTTAATACAGTACATTGCATTTTATGATAATTCTATATTATTAATGCTAAGTTGAACTAAATTGAATATCTACTACAAACGCTCTATTTCAATAGTTGTTTCTGATCCAGGCAGTATAGACTTTATGCATTTATCAAAAGCTAGCCTGAAGTGTAGCTCTTCATCATTAGAAGCACCTTTCATGTTAACCTTCATCAAGACCACGTACAAGTTGAAATTTACCTTTGTGACTATTAAATCTTGATATTCTAGTTTACACTTTGCTTTATATTCAGGGAGATTTTCAAGTTTTTCAAATATTGCTGACTTAAACTTGGATGCATCATGCTCAATTACTGTCTTGTGTTCATGTAATATACCAAACATCTTTTTTATCCTAGAGCCGCTCGTTTTATCGTCAATTGCTTGAAAGGCATTTAAAGTATTAGATCTGTTCCTTCTTAGGGACGATATTCTCTCACTAACCGTTTCTTGTGTTGATGCTGTCGAACTTTCTTCATCTTTATCAATGAGTGCTAGTGGAGGTAATGACGTTGTTGAAAGCCCCATCAATAAAATGACACCAGTCCATTCAGCGATCTTAAGACCATGGAGCAAGATAAAGAATGCTATAGCAATTGTAGCTATATAATCTGAAAAATTGTAAAACTGATTAGCAAGCACTGGATATACCATCAGATAGAAACCATAAGATATGGTAATTAAAGGATTTTTTGTTTTCAGTTTACTGTTTGTATTGGAATAATAAATCTTGTAAAGGGATAATGTGGATAAAGCAATGCTCACTAAAAGTGTCAGATACCAGGTAGAATAATCTGACCCAACTAGAGTAAAAGGTTCAGAACTACCATGGTGGGAATGAGGTATAGATTGTTCTATATCCGAGTGAGTGTCTGAAGAGTGATCTCTAGTTTCAACCAGCAAAACTATAGACTCTTCGATTATGTGGAAAACTAGATCTAATCCAACAAAACATAATGATACTGCAAGACCAAAACTTAGTAAGACATCAACTCTATTCAAGCCAAATGGGAAAGTTATAGTGCCTGTAGACCATACTTGAAACTGAGATAAATTCTCAACTAGTATAGTTACTAATGCACCAATTATATCATATGCAATGAAGTGAGAAAATGTAATGAAGTTGGTCCAGTTGTTTTTTCTGCCTAGATAGAAAACGGCTATGCAAAGAATAAATTGGCTAAGAGAGATAATTAGCTGTATGTGCGCTTTTGGCCAGGGTAAATTTTTTATCAGGTCTTCGCTATCTGGTATAGGTAATGATTTCGAGATATTAAGTGGTATTTTGACTTCTGGTTCTTGGAAAAAATTCATAGATACAGAAGAATGCTTATATCTGTGACCTTTACGAAACGAAGCCCTAGAGGAAGAAGAAGGTGGAGTTTGATGGGATCCATTAGGCAATTGCGGTTTGATTGGGGCAGAGGAAAAGTTGAATGGAGAATCTAGCATCATGCTAGATCTTTTCCCTGGGGGGCCTACCTTAAGATGATTATGTTCCGGTGATGATGGTCTTACTGGAGACCTATTTCTCGAAGTTGGTGGTGCAAGTTTTGTACCGGGAATGTACTTCAGGGAGTTTCTTCGGCTCTCTCCTTGGACTGGCGTCTTAGTTACATTGTTGCCAGGATGAAATGCTTGTTCATTTGTAGTAGTAGTATTATTTCCACCAAAAGTAAATGTAGGGTTATATATCAAACTGGAGCTAGAGTTGTTACCATCACGTTGTGAGTACATCGAATTTGGTCTTGCAAAAGTAGGGGACATCAGTAAGGATCTAGCTTTTATCCTGCTTCTACCTGGTCCGGTACTTGTACCCAGTGCTTCAGTATTGTTGTTAATACTATTCCCAGTCTTCGATGCAGAGTCTGACAAGGATATGTCATCAGCAGCTTCACCATATGGAGTCTTGTACAATTGGTCAGAAAATTGTGAAGAAGCTTCCTCACGTATGGGATTCATCACTGGTGTAGACAATGGGTCAACGCCATTGGATGTGCTGTGTTCAGAGTTGCTCATTCGGTATTGAGATTTAGCAGAAGAGAAAAGTTCAAAAATGAGTGTTTATCTTTTTGTGCTTGTGTGTAATTATTGCTTCGTAACCTATACGGTACAACAAACGGTATTTGTTCTTTGTAAATTCTAATAGAAACTTTAAAATCTCTATGAAAGGATAAAGGAAGATGAAGTATGATGGAAGATCAAGTTGGCCTGGGACAATTGATGTTGTGCTTTGCTGAAACACAGGCTGAGATAGCTGACAGTAACGATGTGTTGACGTTAAATTCTTGGCATTTCATCGATTCCATCAGTTAAGAATTCTTCAGGCCCTGCGATTTTTGATTTTCGCTGGCCCACCAGAAAAAATGATCAGCCATCTGTAACAATGTATAGAAAACACAAAATATTATATGTACTGCGAATGAAGTAAAAATAATTATAGTGGACGATTTATTTTAGACATGTCAATATATAAGATTATAGTATCTATTCTATAGATGCAAAAATAATGTAAAGTTGATAGACAATTCAACATCAAAATTAATAAAGCTAGGGAGAGTTAGAAAAAAAAAAATAAAATAAAACAATAACATAAGAATATGGTTTGTAGGAATCCGACAGAAAATCAAAGAATCATTAAAAGAAAGTACAGGTTTTGTAGCATGCAGAAAGAGTTTGAAAAAATCAATTTAGAAGGATAGTTGTTAGAGTTCGACATTGTGATACACTTGCTCTGGTCTTTGCATAACTACACCGTGCACGGCGTGTACTTTCTGTGAGAATCTTTCCATGTGCGATGGTCTTCTTTCTAGATCGTAGTCGAAGCTGGAAACATCATCTCTTGGTTCGTCTGTTTCGTTAACTTCTTCTGTTTTTGAGAACATTGCATCGTGGCCCATCTTATTCTTGGACAATGAACCATCCTTCTCGTCGTATTGAGTATCCTTGACTGATTTCTCCTCGCTGACAGCGTCAGTCTCTTCTGGATCGTGGTTGCCGAACCACTTAAATCTGCAACACCAGATGAAGTGTGACAAGAAGATACCCAATTCCAACCCAGCAATCACGGAGTACAAGATGATACCCATTGTGTCCATGTTACCAACCACAACACTGATGATAGACAGCCAAGCACCTAGGGAGTCAATAAACAAGAAGATGAAATTGATACCAACCACACGACCATTTCTCTTGGCTAATTCAAAGTATGGAGGTAGAAGGCCGATAGCCAGCAGAACGGTAGCAATAATACCGAAAATTAGGTCGGGCCAAGTGATACCTCTGGAATACAAAGGACGTAGCCACAGGATGAAGCCAACCTCCATGCCGATGTCAACAACGATGATCCCAACCACAATGGCAACAATCTTACGCACAGCAAGACTGCATGGCGGGTAGTAGCAACTCTGCACAAACGAGATACCGCAGAAAAACATGAACAAGTGGGGCTGGATTTGCAACACCACATTACCCTTACTAACACAGAAGTATATGGCAAAGGGGATACCGGAGACAACCCACAAGAACATCATTAGCGGTGGCAGACCAGTACAGTCCTTCCGTCTCCAGTTGTAGATGATCTGTGGAATAAGCTGGACACACCAGCACACCGTGGCAATCGTAGCCAACGTAGTAGCAGCACCTTCAGAAATCATTGGTGTTATTTGTTGTTCACTTTGATGTTATCTGTATATCTGTATTCGAGAATCAGTGTCTATGCCTGCAATACCATCGAGAGCGTGTTGCTTTATATATGTTTTCTACAAAGAAGAGTCAGAGCTTATTATCAAATTTTCAGCTTCCGAAGGGACCTTGAGTCACTCCCACGGGGTTATTGTGCGATGCCCTCTGGCCCTCCCATTATCCAATCCATTAGTACCCGTGGTGTTGCCCATCCAACCCAGAAGACCCCGCAGCCATAAGAATTGCTTTTTTTTCTTCAAAATTCTATTTCTCATCTTCCCTTCCC